>ENA-ORXT01001065-ORXT01001065.1-marine-metagenome-genome-assembly--contig:-NODE-1065-length-38943-cov-4.886636_pt1 | contig 38943 bp, 30 predicted proteins | sample MGYA00237868_ERZ511482 | MGnify/ENA metagenome assembly ERZ511482 | reverse complement strand
TACCGCGCGACTGTCAATGCACACCCGTGGGTGCCTTTGGTAAACGTTGTAAAGGGCTTCTTCACCAAGCTGGGGCATTATGCTAGATTTTGGAACCGTAAATGTAATACCTCCTCCCCGACTCCGGAAAGGAAGACAATCTCTCCGCCCAACCTAAGGGGTCGCTACTCAAGCAAGCTCCTCACGCCCACCTATCGAAAACTCCCCGCCGGCCACGGGCCGACGGGGAGTTCATAAACCCGGTCTGGGGGTTAAAGCATGTTGGGGAATTCGGTTGACGACCGTTCGCGGGTCGGGAAGCCCCTCAACAAAATCTAACGGCGCGCGCGGCGACGCTTCTTCGGGGAGATACCGAAACGGTTTTCCGTCTTGCCTCCGCGGCTGTCGGCACCGCTCTCGCTGCCGAGGCTGATCATGGCGCAACGGAAACCGACCGTACGGCTGCTCTTGTCTTCTTCCATGAAGCGGCGGGTGCCGGGGCTAAGCCAGTAAGCACGGTCGGCCCAGCTACCCCCTTTGTAAACCCGGGCGTTGTCCGAGATCAGGGTGTGCTTGTTAGTGGAGTATTCCACGAGCGACTGGGCATCACCGTCGAGGTAATCGTAAACACGGCCTTTTTTGTAGTTATCGCGCTGGGCGGCATCTTCATCCTTTACGTATTCGTAGCGCAGACGGCCGAGGCTGTCTTTAGGCAGTACGCTACCGTCGACGGGGTCGCGGGCGATGTCTTTGAAATTGTTACCACGGAAAGCGTTGAGTTCGTGGTTCTCCACGTCGCTCAGGTCTTGGGTGGTCAACGGGCGGTAGAGGTCGAGTACCCACTCGTTCACGTTACCGGCCATGTTATAGAGGCCGAAGTCGTTGGGGTAGTTATCGAGTACGGGGGTCGTGATGGAAGAGCCGTCGTTCGGCTTACCGGCAATACCCATGTAGTCACCACCGCGGCGCTTGAAGTTGGCGTACATCTTACCCTGGTTCTTGTCGTGTATGCGGTAGCGTACGCTGGTTCCGCTCCAGGGGTAAATGCGGCGGTCGGTGTAGTTTTCGTCTTTCTCATTGGCCTGCAGGCCGGGGAGGGCCAGGGCGGCGTATTCCCATTCCGCTTCCGTCGGCAGGCGGAACTCGGGCTGGAGGATACCGTCTTCTTTACGAACGCCACGCTCACCGCCGGTGCGGAGGTCTTTAAGGTTTTTACGGGGGGTACCGTCGAACTGGCCGGCCAGGTAAGAGTCGGTTACGAATACCTGCTCGTCACGTGCATCCGGAGCGGGGTTGAGGATGCCCTTATCGATCAGGATGGCCTCGTTCGTCCGATCCGTACGCCAGCGGGCGTACTCGCGGGCCTGACGCCAGCTGACACCGACCACGGGGTGGTCTTTGGTCGCCGGGTGGCGCAGGTAGTTCTGTACGTAGGGCTCATTAAAGGAAAGTTCGTCTCGCCAAACCAACGTATCGGGCAGCGCATCGAGGTAGACCTCGCGGTAGCTTTCACCGTAGCTGAAATCCGTCCAGTCCAGGTAGAACAGGTAATCTTCGTTGCTCATCTCGGTCTGGTCGATGTAGAAGGTAGACACCGTTACGCGACGGGGGATGTTGTCCCAGTCGTAAGGAACGTCTTCTTCGGTGAAACCCATCACGAAGTTACCGCCGGGGATGCGCACCATATTGGGCGGTGTTTCCTGGCCGTCGTAGTCGGATTTGGTTTCGAAGCCGCCCCACTTGGAGTCGTTCATCTTCCAGCCGGTAGTGGCGGAGCGATCGTTCTTGCCGCAGGAGGCGAAAATGGCTACCATGCAGAGGAAGGGCAGCGCTTTGTTCCAGTATTTCATAAAGATGATGTAAACCGAGTTGTTTCCAAATTAAGCGGCGGCAAATATACGTCGTTGTTAAAGAGTATGGTGGGGGATGAGCCGCTCACGCAAAGTAAACTCGCAACGGGCGGTCGCTATTGTGCGACAAATCTTAAAATTTTCTTCCCGGCCCCTGACTGTTGGGCGCGAACGCGGGATGCAAGGTAATGGTTTTCAAAGGCGTCGGTACCCCGTAAGGCCAAAAGACCAGCCTACCCGTTGTACTTGTTCCGTTCGTCTTGTAATTGCCGGCGGAGCTTCTGCTCCACCTCCAACCGGTTCTTGCGGCTCTTGTCCAGCTCGGCGGTTACTTTCTCGTTGGCGACGCGGGCTTCCCGGCTGTCGCTGACGGCCAGCCGCATCCGCGCAATAGCGAACAACAGCGCGGCCAGCAGAGCCAGGATGGCGGACCACATAACGACGTTGTACGTAGCCTTCGACAGCGGCAGGCCCAGCAGGTTAACGCTGTCTTTCTCCCCGCTCAGCGCGGTGATCTTTTCGTCGCGGACGTTGATCTCACCGGCCTGTTCCTCGATCTTCGTTTCCTGATCACCGATCGTGGCTTTCAGATTTCCAATCTCATTGGTGTAATCCGTAATGGAATCACCTACGTTATCTATGAACGACAGCAGGAAGTCTTGCCGCACCACCTTGAATTTCTGAAAGCGGTTGGAGGCGTCCAGCATCGCGTCGAATTGTCCCTTCAGGCTCATCGTATCCGCCTGGGCGGGGTTACCGGCTTGCGCGGCGGCGATTTGCGGTAAAAGAAATAAAAGACAGGCAAGCGTAACGGTACGAAGAATATTCATGTAGCCAGACAGGTTTTTGGGGCGTAACTCAGCGAGCGTCGGATAAGGCGAATGCTCGGTGCCGCAAAGAAAAGCTACTCACGGAGATAATGCGAATAAGTCAACCACTTTATGATTTTTTCCTCCGCCGCCCCCGTTTGCTTAATTTCGCCGGCCTCCGCCGTAAGGCAAACCACGCCGTTTCGATCATGGAACGGCGAAATCAACGCCAGGCACCTCCCGGCCCGGCGTAGTGCATAAAAATGAAATACGTTTACCTGCTGCTTTCCGCCATCCTGCTTTCCGTTTGGGTCGCCTTCGGTAACTACCCCGGCCCGGCGGGACTTCCCGTACCCGCCCTGGGCCGGTTTTTCAGTCCCACCGAGGGGTTTTGGCGCAACACGCCGCCCGCCGCTTCGGCCCGCGCCGGAGAACGGGAGCTCTCCATCGACCATCCGCTGGCGACGGGCGACGTTTTCTTCGACGGGCGGGGCGTGCCGCATATCTTCGCCCCTGACGTGGCTTCGGCCTCCTTCCTCCAGGGCTACCTGCACGCCGCCGACCGGATGTGGCAAATGGACGTCAGCACCCGCGCTACCGAAGGCCGCCTAAGCGAGGTGCTCGGTGACCGCATGCTGGCGCGCGACCGCACCCAGATCCGGCGCGGCTTTCGCTACGCCGCCCGCGCCGAGGCCGATACCATCGCCGCCCACTTCCCCGAAGAGCTGGCCGCGCTGGAAGCCTACGCCGCCGGTTTCAACGCCTACGCCGACCAGCTCGCCCCGGAAGATTACCCCGTCGAATACAAACTCCTCGACCACGCCCCCATCCGTTGGTCGCCCTACCGCACGGCCCTGCTGATGAAGGGCATGAGCCAGTCCCTCAGCGGTCGCTATAACGATGCGGCGGCCGACAAAACCCGGTCGGAGTTGGGCCCGGAACGTTTCGAAGCCCTATTCCCCGGCCGTTTCCCCGGCGACAGCCCCATCGTTCCGGATGACGGACGTTATAAGAACAAGGGAAAAGTGGCCCAACGAGGCCCCGAACCTCCCGTTGCACCCGCGTCTCCGCCCCTCTCCTTTTTAAATGACCCGGAGCCGCCGGCCGACGTCACCCAACCCTACACCCTAATGCCGCCGCACCCGGGCAACGGCTCGAACAACTGGGCCGTCAGCGGCGCGCGCTCCAACACCGGTCACCCGCTGCTGGCCAGTGACCCCCACCTCGCGCTGACCCTGCCCAGCATCTGGTACGAAGCGCAAATCGTGCTGCCCGGCGTTAACGCCCGCGGCGTGGGCCTGCCCGGCGCGCCCGGCATCATCATCGGTTTCAACGACCACGTTGCGTACGGAGAAACGAACGTCGGTCACGACGTAACGGATTGGTTTCGCATCACCTGGACGGATACCACCCGTACCACTTACCTGCTCGACGGCCAACCCACCGCCGCCCGTATCGCGGTCGACACCCTGTTCGTCAAAGGGGCGGACCCCATCATTGTGCGCACGCCCTGGACCGTTTTCGGCCCCGTTCCCTACACCGAAGGCCCGTACGCCGACCACGCCATGCGCTATCTCGCGCACGACGCACCCGGTGCGGACAAACGCCCCGGCACCCTGGCCGGCACCTTCCTCGGCCTGACCAAAGCACGCACCTACGACGATTACCTCGACGCGCTGCGCGGCTACATCGACCCCGCCCAGAATTTTGTCTACGCCAACAAAAACGGGGACATCGCCATCCGCCCCAACGGCGGTTTCCCCCTGCGCGGCGGGTACTCCGGTCGCTTCACGGCCCCCGGCGACCGGGCGGCGAACAACTGGCGCGGCTACGTGCCCTTCGGTGAACGCCCCGAGCATAAAAACCCGGCGCGCGGCTACGTTTCCTCCGCCAACCAGACAACGACCGGCCCGAATTACCCCTACCCTTACGTCGGCGGGTTCGATGAGTACCGCGGCCGTTTCATCAACCGCCGCCTCGGTAAGGAGCGCACGATGAATCAGCGCAAGATGAAAGAGCTGCAACTCGACAGCCACAGCCTGCTGGCCGAGGAACTCACCCCCATCCTGATCGCCCGCATCAATCGCGGCGCACTGACCGACGAGGGGCGCAAACTGCTCCGCCTGATCTCGGAATGGGATTACAACTTCACGGGCGAGAGCCGCGCGGCGACGGCCTTCGAGCAGTGGCGCGCCAAAGTTTATGAGCTGACCTTCGATGAGTTCCCGCGTGACTCCGGCTACCTGCGCCCGGAAGTATGGAAATGGAACAACCTGCTGCGGGAAGCCCCTACCGATAAAGTTTTTGACGTAATCGCCACCACCGATTTTCGGGAGACCGCTTCGACCCTGACCCAGCGCGCCTTCGACGAAATACTGGAAGCGTTGGACGGCGGCGAGCCGGCGGCCTGGTACGAACACCGCAATACCCACGTGCGTCACCTCGGGGCGATTCCCGGTTTCGGGTCGGAATTGATCACGACGGCCGGGGTGAGTTCCTCGCCGCGCGCACTCAGCAGCGGGCACGGGGCCAGCTGGCGGATGGTCGTTGAACTGGGCCCGGAACCCCGCGCCTGGGGTACCCTCCCCGGCGGTGCTTCCGGCAACCCCGCCAGCCCGTTCTACGACGTAAACCTCGACGACTGGGCGAACGGCCGCTACCACGAACTGACCCGCTGGCGGAATGTGGAAGAGGCCGCGGATAAGGCGGTGGGGCACTGGCGCTTCAGGTAGCGGAATCTTATTACGGCTTAAACGTAGTCTTCGTCCTCCCCGCCCCGCTTAAGCTGCTCCAGTTCTTTCAACTCCAGTTCCATTGATTCCGACGGCTCGACTGTCGGCGGAGCTTTCACTTTGTCCGCCCGGGTCAATTTTGCCATCTCCTTCTGAATTTCTTCCTCCCGCCAGTTCTCGGAGGGTGCCCTTCCGAATGGCGGGCCAAAAGCCTGAATGTAACTAATGCCTAGTATCATCAGAAAAACAGGCACGGGAATAAGTACCCACGTTACTATGGACGGGATGGCAAAGGCCACCATCAGTAATACGAGGGTGACACCGGCAAAAATGGTGGAGGTGGTGTAAAACCTCTCCTTTGCCGATACGATCTTTTCCGCCTTTTCCCTCGTTTCATCACTCATGGATAAGCGCTTGTTTAATGCTAAAGAAAAGGAATCTTCACCACTTCCGCTTCCATCGTCTTCCGCCCCAGGTCAATTTGAATCTTGGTTCCCGGCGTGTGCATCCCCAGGGCGACGTAGCCCAGGCCCAACGGATAATCCAGCGAAGGGGAATGGGTGCCGCTGGTGACTTCACCGATTTTATTCCCTTCCGCATCCAGGATGCCGTGGCCGTTGCGCGGCGCGCGGCGGCCGTCGACCTTGAAGCCGATGAGGCGTTTGCTCAGCCCCGCTTCCTTCTGACGGATGAGGTGATCACGGCCGACGAAATCACCCGCCTTCAGTTTGGTGATCCAGCCCAGGCCGGCTTCCAGCGGCGTGGTTTCGTCGTTGATGTCGTTGCCGTAGAGGCAGAAGCCTTTTTCGAGTCGCAGCGTATCGCGCGCGCCGAGGCCGCAGGGGACCAGGCCGACGGATTTTCCGGCTTCCAGCACCGCGCTCCAGACGTCCGCCGCCGCGGCGTTGCGCAGGTAGAGCTCGAAGCCGCCGGAGCCGGTGTAGCCCGTAGCCGAAAGGATCACGTTGTCGTGCCCCGCCAGGCTTCCCCGCACGAAGTGGTAGTACGGAATAGTGGAAAGATCCGTTTCGGTCAGTTGCTGCAAAACTTCCACCGCCCTGGGGCCCTGGACCGCCAGCAAAGCCGTATCGGCGGAGATGTCGATCATCTCCGCGCCGAAGGAGTTGTGGCTGGTGATCCAGTCCCAGTCTTTCTTGATGTTTCCGGCGTTGACCACCAGCATGTAGGCCGGGTGCTCGCCCGTCATTCCCATGGCGGGGTTGGGCGGCAGGCGGTACACCAGCAGGTCGTCAACGATGCCGCCTTCGGGGCGGGGCAGGCAGCTGTACTGCGCCTGGCCTTCCGCCAGTTTGTCTACGTCGTTGCTCGTCACGTATTGCACGAGGTTGCGCGCGCCGGCACCCCGCACGATGAATTCACCCATGTGCGACACGTCGAACATGCCCGCATTCTCCCGTACGGCCGCGTGCTCTTCTTTAAGGCTGGTGTAGGTCAGCGGCATTTCAAAACCGGCGAAGTCAACGAGTTTGGCCCCAAGGGCGCGATGGGTTTCGGTCAGGGGAGTAGTCTGCATGGATGAAGGAATAAAGGGGGAGTGAAAGAAAAGGATAAGGGCGCGGACGCGGGTGCAAAGAAAAGGTTTTTAAGGCATAGTTGTCTTAGCAATCGTTGCTAAACCGTCGGCAAATAAACGCGGAAGCGGGTGCCCCGCGGCTCGTTGTCCAGCAGTTCGAGCTGGCCGCCGTGTTTTTCCACCAACTCCTTGACGATGAACAGGCCGAGGCCGGTCCCTTTAGTGGTCCGGGTATCCTCGTTGCCCACGCGGTAGAATTTGGTGAACACCCGCCGTTTTTCCCGGTCGGGGATGCCCATGCCGTTATCGGCGACCTCCCAGATCAGCTCGTTTTGCCCACCGCGCTGGAGGCTGGTGTGGATCACCGGGTCGGGCCGGCTGTATTTTGCCGCGTTTTCCAGCAGGTTGACGGCCACGCTGGTCAGGCCGAGCCGATCGCCGGTCACCAGCCCCACTCCCGGCTCGATGTCGACGTGGAGGTTGGCGGATTTATACTTCATGCCCACCCGGTCCGCCGCGTCCTGAATGAGCTCCCCCAGGTCGATCGGTTCTTCGTTGATCTGGTATACCTGCTCCAACTTCGCGCTGAGCAACAGATCGTTGACCAGGGCGGTGAGGCGGTCGGTTTCCGCCAGCGCGTTGGTGCTCAGCTTGTGCTGTATCTCCGGCTTGAGTTCCCGCCGCTTCTGAAAGGTTTCCAGGATCAACCGGATACCGGCCAGCGGCGACTTCAGTTCGTGCGTGATGCTGAGCAGAAAGTTGCGCTGCTGCTCCGCCGCGCTGATCTCTTTGCGCAAGCTCTTGAACAAGAGCAGCAGGCCGCCGGCCAGACTTAACACCAACAACAGCGATTCCCCGATGATCATGTTTTGCTGCCGCCCGAAGGTTTCCCGCAGGTCAGCGTAAGCTTCCGTCAAGCGGAAGTCCGCCGGCTGGTCGATTTGACTTTGCACCGCCAGGCGCAGGGCGACCAGTTCCACCTTCGCGTCGTGCGCCTCCTCGTTCTTCCGCAGCAATAACACGCTCCACCAGCCGAAGGCCAGCAGCATGTATGCAATGATGAAGTAGGTGATGAGGGGGAGTTTACGCATATGTGGGTGGTGGGGGGTGAAAATATTCAGGCGGAGGTGCTTTCGTCCGGTTGTTCAGCCGATTCAAAAGCACCTCCGCCTGATGGTAATTCTAACGGGGAATTTCAGTTCCCCCTACCGAACCAGCTCGAAATCCGTCCGGCGGTTCAGTGCCTTTCCGCTCGCACTGCTGTTGTTGGCGATCGGCTTGTTCGGGCCGTTACCAACGATGATGAAGCGGTCGGCGTCCATGTTGTAGGCGCGGGTGAGGTAGGCGGCAACGGCCTGCGCGCGTTTCTTACTCAGGGCGATGTTCGTCGCCAGGCTACCGGTATTGTCGGTGTTGCCCTCGATACGAATACGCGCGTTACCGAAGGCCTTGGCGATCGGGACGAAGTCGGTATCGATGACGCTCTTCGCGTCGTCACTTAACGTGGAGACGCCGGAGGGGAAGTTGATACTGATGCGCTTGGTGGCAATGGCTTCCTTCGCCGCGCCCTCCGTTTCGGATACCGGAGCGAAATCCGTCTTCCCTTCCGCCGCGTTTTCCGCGCCGCTGAGGCGGCTGTTCGCGTCCACCACCAGGTTGCCGTACCCTACCGTACGGAAGGGGGCGATGCTACCGTTAATGAAGCCGAGGTTTTTGTATTCCTGCGCCATGCGGCGGTAAAGGTCACCACCCGTCGTGCCGCGGTAGCCGCCGTTTTGCTCGAAGAAGTTGACGTTGTCACCGTGCGTGGTCAGGCGCACGTTGTTGATCATGCCCAGGGCATCCGCTTCGCTGAGCGACATCTCCCGGCCGAGAATCCTGGCGGCCTTCTGCTTGTTGGCCGCGCTGGCGTTAATTTCCGCCGCGCCGCGCATCCAGCCTTCGTAGAGCTTCTGGAGCCTGTCGCGGTTCGCCTCGACGTAGCTGCGCTTGGCGAAGAAAACGTCGGCGATGATGTTGGAGGCCGAGCGGGTGTTCTCCAGGATCTTGGACCCCGGTACGGCGCGCACGCTGAGCTCGTCGTCCGGCGACCAAACCACCGCCGCGTCTACCTGACCGCTCTTGAAAGCCGAAGCCGCTTCGATGGCGGAGGGCTGGGCGACGATCTTAACGTCGGATGGTTTCAGGCCGCCCGCATCGAGCAGCCAGATCAGGAAGGAGTGGCTCGGGGTCAGTTCCGCCACGGCGATGGTCTTGCCCTTCAGGTCGGCTACGGAGTTGATGCCGCGCTTCACCACGATGGCGTCGCCGCCGCGGGACCAGTCGGACTGCCACAGCACGACGGGGTCGAAGGCCGCCATATCGGGCATGATGGTCGGCATGGCGTCGATGGTGTACCAGTGCACGTCGATGTCGCCGTTCTTCCAGGCGTTGAGGCTGGCCACCACGTCGTCGTTGAGCACGAACTCCACGTCGATACCGTATTCTTTCTTAAAGCGGCTCTCGGAGGTAGCCTTGAAGCCCTCGTTGAAGTACTGCCCACCGGCGTACCCGCCCCAGGTCACGACCCCGACCCGGATGGGGTCTCCGTCGCTACCGCCGTTATTACCGCCGAACAGACCGCCGCCACCGTTGCCGGAGTCGCGGGTATCGGTGGCTGCTACCACGGGGCCGTCTTCCCCTCCCCCCAGGATGCCGCTGAGCAGCTTACCGTTGGTCAGGAAGTTGAAGCCGAAAACAAGGGCCAGTAAGATGAGTATGGTAATCAGGAGCTTACTGAAAGTAGTCAAGCGAGCCATGAGCGTGTGGATATTTGGTTCTCGCCCGCATGCCGTATAGCGCGGGCTTAAAAAAAGTCTGGCGCGGAAAACCTCCGCACCAGACTGAAATTCGTTGGTTGTGTGTTAGTCGAAGAACGAGTCGTACTGGTTCTTACCGCCGCTTTGGCGGGCCCGCTCGGGTACCGGCGCGTCGAGGTCGAGCACTTCGTTATCGCTCTCCGCTTTGAGCAGCAGGGTGCTTTTCTCCTCACCGAGCAGGAGGCTGGTGGATTCCTTTTCCCACTGCTCCAGCATCTGCATGCCTTCCTCTTCGAAGACGCCGTTTTGCAGGTCGACGGAGTCCATGAAGTTGGAAGACATTTCCATGAAGCGCTCCATTTCGCCCACTTTATTGGCAACGTCTTCGGTGATGTTTTCCATCGCCATGTCGAACATCGCGCGCTGATCCGGGTCACCGTTGATGACGCTCATTGCGGAGGTCATCGCGCCGTGGCTGGCGTGGATCGCCTTGCGTTCCTGCTCTTTAACTACCACCTGATCCTTGATGTCCTCGGCCAGTATCTGGCTGTTCTCGTACATTTTGGTGAGCACGCGGTAAAGCACCTCCATTTTTTTGTAGAGCTCTTCCAGGCGCATGTTGCTGTCCTTCAGGCGGCCGGCGCGGCGGCTTTTCAGGATCATCACGTTGCGCTTGTTCGTCTCCTTCGCCTTTCCGGCGATCTGGAGGTTGTTCTTGATCTCCCGCTCGTTCTTCACGATCAGTTCCTTCAACTTGTGCATCTGGGCGCGCAACTGGGAGATCTGCTTGTTCATCTTGCGCAGGTTATTCTGAAGTTCTTCCACGTAGGTTTTCAGAATGCCGATCGGGTCGATCTGTACGAACATGCCGGTGATGGCGCGCATGACGCTTTTATAACCGTAGAAAATCAGGTTACGCACCTTGGAATCCAGCGCCATATAGATTACCGCGCCAAGTACGGCGATGGCCGCGGCCATGTAAAGTGTATTCGCCAGTATAGCGGCCCACGGCAAGGATACCGCGAGAAAACCCAGGGCTCCCACAACGGCTACCATAAAAATCAGCCCCGTTACACCTTCCGGCTTTTGCCAAAAAGACTTTGGTTTCATCTGTGGTGCTTCCATAATTTTTTATTTGTTCTTTCAGTAAATCTAGGCGGTCAAAGATAACGAACGGCTTGCCGGTCACCAAAAGCGTAGATCAGTGGTGATTAGCGATTGACGCTACCTTAATAAATGGGTAAACGCGCCGCGGGTTCGCCCGCATCGACGAGTGCCCCGGAATTGTCGACTATTTGAGAAAATTCTTCATGCTGGCCATGTCCGCCTTGATGCCGTCGGTGATGACGGCCAGGGTGGCTTCAAAGTCCGCCTGCGTTTTGGTGAGTTTACTGACGCTGCCTTCTATGGTGGATTTCAGCTTGGACTGCTTTGCCTTCGATTTAGCGATCTGGGCCTGCAATTCCTTGATCTTCGCTTCCTGACGCTTAATGTCGGCATCGATTTGATCCAACTCCTGCTCGCGCGCACCGATCTGTTGTTGGCGCTGCCCCTGCAGGGCCTGGGAGAATTTTTTGTGTTCCTTATCCAGCACGTCGAGGTAGTGCTGTGCGGATTGCTGCAGCTGTTCGGGTAAAACGCCCATACTCTGCGCCGCGGTGTAAGCGGTCTGAAAGCGAATCTCATCGGTGAAATTCATCTTCTTCAGGTTCTGCAGCGACTTTTTGTACTCCAGGTAATCGAAGCCGGGCAGGTTCGCCGCCTCCATGGCTTCCATGAGCACTTTGATGGAACGGTCGTTAACGCTTCCGGCTACGGCACCCGAAGAAGAGGGCGGGGCCGCGGGTGCGGAAGAAGAGGTCTTCGGAGACGTCGTTCCGGAGGCCGCCGGACCTTTGATCTTATTATTCGGTAAGGTCTTGGCCGCCTTCGGTTTACCTTCTTCTTCGACGACGAAGTAGCCTTTGAGATTTTTCCACATGGTTTTTCAGTACTGGCCCGAAAGCTACGGCTTTATTCTGAATCCCGTCCCCGGAGGGGCAGGGCCCAAAACAAAGGCTGCCCCCCTGGAACGAACCAGGGGGGCAGCCAACTTCGGCGCATGGAAGCGCCGGGCGAATGATCAGCCGTTCTTAGCGAACAACAACCATCTTCTTGGTAGCGCTGAAGTTACCAGCGGTCAGCGTGTAGCTGAGCATACCGGTAGCGGCACCGAGATCGGATACGTTCACCGTGGTTACGTTCCGGCCGGCAACGCCGGTCATTTCGCGTACCATTACCGTGCGACCCTGTACATCCTGGATGTTGAGGGTAACCGCACCGGCTTCGGCGAGGGTGTAAGCGATGGTGGTTACGTCAGCTACGGGGTTAGGCGCGTTCTGAGCGAGGCTGTTGGTCAGCTCGGTAGACAGACCGGCGAAGGTCAGGTCGAGACCGGTGCTGGAACCGTTGGCGGCAACACCTTCACGTACGGTGATGGCGTCGGTCAGGGTGACCATGTCGCTCAGCAGACCGGCTTCGGTAGCGCGTACTTCGAGCGTTACGGTAGCCTGGTCGCGAACGGCGATGGCGATCTGACCGGCGGTGGCGTTGTTCAGGTTCATGGCACCTTCACCAACGAAGTCGGCGGAGACGAGCTCGAGGCCGGCGGCCAGTTCGATCGTGCCCTGGAAAGCGGTGAGCGCGGAACCGTCAAGTACAACGGTGTGAAGCTGACCGGCTTCCAGCTGAGCATCTTCTACGTTGATGGCGGAAGCGGAACGACCTTCTTCGGTGAATGGGTTACCCTTCATAACGGCTACGAAGCTTACACCGGAGAGGCGGCCTTCGAGGTCGTTTACGTTGTACACCTCGGGGAAGGCATTGGCGTAGGGGTTGTTCATGTCGATCTGAGCGTCAGCGCGAACGAATACCCAGTTGCCACCGTCAAACTCGGTTTCGATGCCGAGGATCATTTCGCTGATGTTGATGACATCGAAGATGTTCATCTCCATGCTACCGTCTACGTCAGCCGCGATGTAGTCATATGGGCTGTCGAATTCGGTCGTACCGAGGATGTTGCCGATGATGTAGAAAAGATCGGAAGACTTCACGGAGCGTGCGTCGAAAGCAGCGTCGAGGGAAGGCTGAACCGTGTAGTCACTACCCAGTGGGAGGTTCGTGAAGCGGAAGTTACCGTTGACGTCAGTGGCCGTAGCAATGTCCATGTTGTTAGCACCCGTCAGGGCTACGGAAACACCTTCGAGAACTTCGTCCTCGTCAGTAGTGATAAGACCGCTGAGGTCACCGTCGCTGCCGCCACAGTGGCCGGCGTTGTCTTGTACTTCGGTAACAACTTCACAGAAGTTCGGCTCGCTGCCCAGGTCATCGAAAGCGTAGAGGCGTACACGAACGGTGCCGTTAGCGAAGTCATCACAGTCGATGTCACGAACGTTATCGGTGTTCGGCTGTGGGTTTGCGTTTGCGGGGTCATCCGCACGGTAGAGGCTGTACTTGGTTACCGGGCTGCCTTCACAATCCAGGATTGGGGAAGCAATGAAATCGGAAGCCCAGATAGCGGCGATGCCACCGTTGTTACCGTCGTCAGCAAGAACTACGGTCAGGGTCTGGATACAGATGGGGGTCGGGGTACGATCAGCGGTTACGCAGAACTCGATGATCTGTACGTCGAAGTTACCACAGCCGTCGGAAGCGGAAACGCGGATGGCGTGCTGACCGGCGGGAACGTTGGTGGCGGTAACGATGAACTGACCATTGTCACCTTCGTCTACGTTTACATCGAGGCCGGGTACGGAACCCGGTACAAATCCGATAGCGGCGTTATAGTTAGGATCGAGCAGAATGGTTACGTCAGCGGCGGAACACTCGTCACGAGCGGTGAACTCCAGTTCAACGGTAGCTTTACACATGGCGTCGTTGCCTACGAAACAATCGGTATAAGGCTCGAAGCTGATCTCGGGAGAAAATTCATCGTAGATCTTAACGAACTGCGTGTAGCGGAAGAAACCACGGCTGTTGTATACGTTCGTCCCGTAAGAATTGTCGTCATCGATGTCATCACTTCCGTTATCACCAATCTGCTGGTCCTGCTGAACGGGGCCGGAATTGAAAGTGCGATCGGAGTTCAGAGAGATGAAAGCGAAGTCATCATCGGTAGTGCTCGTGTTACGGGGCAATACATTCACATAAAGAACGTCATCTTCGACACGGCGGTCAAGACCGATGCGGTTGTTGGCACCGTTGGCATCACGACGGATGATGTAAGGCTCACCGAGTGAGTTGTACTCACACCAGTTGATTACGTCATAAACGATACGAAGCTTGAAGCACTCTTCGCCGGCGAGCTGGGTACGGAGCGTATCAACGTCGGTTGTGGTCGTGATCAGGTCACAAGCAAGTTCGTCAGCGGTAACGCCTTCGTAATCGGGTATTATGCCACAGATACTGGAAACGTCGGTTGGGAAGGTGATCTGGTAGTTGTGCACACCGAGTACTTCGATGAACTGGTAACAGTTGTTGGTGTTGGAGAAACCGGCGTCGTCCGTGGATACGAACTGGCGCGTGATGCTACCGGAACCACAGCTGTTGATGAGACCCATGACGGTAGAAGCAATCTCGGTACCACAGTTGTCAACGCCGACGGCGCTACCGAACAGTGCGTTCAGGGTGCCTTCGTCAGCATCGCGAATGTCGTCGGGAAGCATTTCGTTGTAAACGTCACAGGTGATGCTCGTAGAGGCGGGAGCTACACACGTAGGCGCAAGCTTGTCTTCTACGAGTACGTCCAACCAGCAGAAGTTGACGTTGCCAATGCCATCCTCTACGCGGAGGCTAACGCGAACGGTACCGAGGTCGTCACAGGTAAGGTTGATCTGTGGGCCGTAAGTCTGACCGGTAAGGGGCAGATCGTTATCACCTACGCGAGCAATGCTGCGCGTGATACCGGAACAATCGTCGTAAGAACCGGCGTCGAGGTGGTCAGCGGTCAGAACGGCAAAACCGTTGTTGGTGCCACCGGCGATGCTGATGTTCAGGCCGTCCTCACAGATAGCTACGGGAGGGGTCTGGTCTTTTACGATGAAGAAGAAGTCGTCGGTGCGGCTGTTGTTACACTGGTCGGTAGTAACGTAACGCAGGATGTGACGACCGGCCGGGATGGCGGTAGACAACTCGGGCGTGCCGCCGGGGCGAACAACGAAAGAGCCGATCGGCGTACCGTTGAGGTTGCCACCGGGGAAGATGGAAGCGAAAATGGTCACGTCGGTACCGGAACAATCGTCAACGGCGGTTACGTCGTCGAGGCGCAGGAAAGCTTCACAGGTGTTACCGGCGTTAGTGCCGAATACAAGGTCGCCGGCGCCGTTGGTCGCTACGTTAGGACCGGTGAAGGTTGGAGCGGTCGTGTCACCGACTTTTACGATCTGAGAGAAGGTACGCACGTCGGAAGGCTCACACCAGTCGACGACGGTGTAAGTACGAACGAACTTGTAGGTAAAGTCACAAGTAACGATGGGCGCACCGTCTTCAGTGGTTACACCGATGTTGCAGGTAGCATCACCGGCGGAAAGGTTGAAGCGACGGTCACCGAGCTGCAGGAAAGGGAAGTCGTTGGTGCGGGCCGCGGGGTACTGAGCAATGATCTGAGCCTGGGTCAGGCCACCAACGTTCACACAAGCGGCGTTGTTGATCTCAACGACTTCCTCGATGTTGTCGGCGTTCAGGTCATCCAGGGTAGGACGAATGAAAGTCAGGTCGTAAGAAGCAACGACGGATGGGTTGCCTTCGCCGGCGGCGGATGCGCAGATCGCTACCTCGGTAGCGGTGAACGTACGCGTGATCACGATGTCATCACAAGCGGGGTCCGTACCGAGCGTTACCACGTCGTTTACACATACGTCAAGCAGAGCGGAACAGCCGTCGTCGAACGTGGGTACAACGGGAGCACCGGTGCGGGCCAGCAGGCGGGTGCGCAGGGCGGAAGCCATGGTGCCGGGGATGGTAGCACCCGTCTGGGCGTTTACCTGGTAACAGCGGTCCACGCTGATAGGCAGCGTAGAGAGGTCGTTACCCTCAAGGTCGACGCAAAGCAGGTCGATGTCATCGGGCGTGGTGGTAACGGTAGGTGCCGTCTTGTCTTCGGCGTTTACGGTGCCCCAGGTGGTTTCAAAGCCTACAACGGGGAAGACAATGTCAGCCGGGTCAAGGGAAACATTAGAGATTAGAAGGCGGGTTTGAAAACCGTCGTTTATAGTAGAGAAACCGTCGTCGTTGATGCCGATGCGCAGTACGGAACCGGCGGGTACGTCGGCGGAGATGGAACCGGAGGTATTCACGCCGGGCTCGCTGTTCAAGACGAGCAGGTCGATATCGAGTGGGTTCAGTGGCTCTCCCTCGAAATCGAAGAAAGCGAAAACGAGGTCACCGGAGTTGGTAGCGCTGGGCGGAATGTCCGTCTCGAAGTCATAATCAAGAGAGAAAACACCGGCTTCATTGATACCGAAGTCGATAAAGGCGAAGGAGGCGTCACCGGATGTGGTACCGTCCGTCTGAATCAGAATGCCTTCGGATGGCGTTCCTACCGTTCCTTCAAAAGTAAAGCTGACAAACAGCTCAGCGGAGCTGACGCCGATGATGGCTTCAATGGCACCACCCTGTACGTTCGCAAAGCGCTGGATACCGGTAATGGCGGGTACGACGGTTACGTCATCCATCGCATCTACGCGATAAGTGAAAACACCACAACCGTCAATTATGGGGCCGTTGCCCTCCATGCCGTCAAGAACGGTGATCTGGAAAAGCTCATCGGGTGGCGTGTTGCCGTCACCGTCAACGTCAAAATCGCCGGTAAGTACCATTTCAGGTATCACCATGGCGCGGCAGTCTTCGTTGAGCGTAAGGTTGATGTTGGTGATACCCGCGAGGTTTACCTCATATACGGGATCACCTTCTTCCTGGGCGAAGAGCCCAAAAGACGTGAGACAGCATAGAGCCGCCACGAAAAAAAGTTTTACTTGCTTCATAAGATTACGATTTAAAAACAAAAAAAAGATGCCTCCCTGAGAAGGACTAATATGGTTATTCAACATCGGAGCATTGTGTCCGATTAAAATTTGGGTCTCTTTTACCGCGTAAAGCTACTAAGAGTACTTGCTTTTATCCAAGCCACCGTCAAATTTTATGACTTTTTAACCACCTTACTTTGAACATGCGCGTCAAAAAAGGTTTCAAATCTCTTTCCCGGGCCGGTGCTTACCTATTTGTTTTCAGATACCTCCACCAGGTCCCTCCCCATCCCCCCGCACCCGCGTTCCCGCCCCGATACGTAGTTTCTGAAATTAATGACGAACGCCCCGCCCGAATAGACCGGACGGGGCGTACGCCACGTGAATTGATTGTTCGGCAATCTAGAAACGCAGGGTCACGGTTTCACCGATGCCACAGCCGACTTTAATGCGGTCGCCCGCATTGTCACCCCGCTGAAAAGCTTCGCTCTTAATGGGCATGGAACCGCGGTAGTTGGCGATGCGACGGTTGGCATCACCGGTCACCTCGCTGTCCACGCGCTTGGCCTGGTTGTACTTATCGATGGCGGCAAGCACGGCCAGGCGCTGCTGGTAAGAATCACCACAACTGCTACCGAGGCGGGCGTAGATATCACCGATCATGATGTACGGCTTGCCCCAGTTCGGGTTCAGGTCGGCTGCCTTGTTCGCGTTCTGGCGGGCGGCACCGTACTGGCGCAGCTTGCCGGACTGGACGGAGGCCATCTGGTAGTAGGCCTGGGCCTTCTTTTCGTCATCCTCTGATTTTTCGATGGCATCTTCGTACCGCTTGATCGCGCCGGTGTAATCGCCGGCTTCCATCATCAGGCTGGCGTCGTAGAGGGGGTTGAGCCGGCGGCGCTCGGCCTCCTGCTCTCCTTTAAGCGAGGCATACATGGCATCGTATTGCGCTTGCACTTTTTGTACATCCACGTCCGTTTCCGGGCAGCCCTGATCCTTCAGTTTGCTGAGTATGTACTTAACGACGTCGTAGTCGTCCTTCTTCTCTTCGTACTTCGGCATCAGTTCGTCCTTGAAGTACTGGCAGTCGAAGATCTGGTCGGCGAACTCGAGTACCTTAGCGTCGAGGTTGGCCTTACCGGCTTCGTAGTACTGGGCGTAGTCGCCGGCGGCTTCGATGTTGGTATCGGCCAGCTTGCTCGCCATGTCGTATACCTCCCGCACGCGCTTATTGTCGATCTTCTCCGTCTTGAAGAAGTAGTTCAGCAGTTCGCCAAGGGGGGCGAGTACGATGTATTCGGTTTTGTCACCGCCTACCTGCATGGCTTCTTCCAGCAAGTCGATGTTCTCGGGGGTGTACCCTTTGATGTAGAACATATCGTAGCCTTTGCGGCCCAGCAGGAAGGCTTTGGCGTCCGGGTAGCACTCCAGCTCCTCGTCGTAAAGCTCGAAGATACGGTCCTGGTACGCCTTCTTCTTTGCGGCATCGGTTTCCCTGGCGGCCATGGCGCGGTAGAATTCACGACCGTCGCGGTAGTGGAAAGGGCGCTTGCCGTCCGCGGCGGGGGCGATGCCGTACGCGATCTTCCAGTCCTTGAAGGCGTTAGCGAATTCTTCTTCGCCCATCTTGCCGTAGTCGGTCTGCCCCTTCACCAGGTTACGGTAAGAGACGTGGGCGTTCTCCGCCTTCTCTTTGTCGGGGGAGTCGGTCCAGTTGACGCACTGTGCGGAGGCGACGCCGAAAGAGGCGCAGAATACGAGCAGCAGAGCGATGCGGCGACCGAAAGCGGTCGCGAAGCTATTGAGCGTTTTCATGTTGGTTGGTTTAGTTGAGTTTGCGTTTGAAAAACCATGAGTTGTCGTTCAATGTGAAACCCACGGTAAGTTGTACGTAATTTTCGTCAAGGATGTTTGGAACGCCAAACTTACCGAATTCGAGACCAAGGTCAAGAAAAGAAATCTGCTGACGGGGCAGACGGAAGGGCAAGCCGAAGCCTAAGGTAACCGCGTTGCGGCGGGCCTGAACGCCTTCTACGCTCCGGCCGTCCTGCTCCAGGCGCATGCCGAGGCGGTAGCGGACGCGCTGAAAAAAGCGATTGTAGGAGTTGGCGTTAGGAATGTACTGTACGCCGAAACCGATACGACGGGCGTCGATCAGTGTTTCCGGCTGGCTCGTGTTGGCGTAGCTGCTGTTGTTGGTCGCGCCGTACTCTACACCGACGTATAATCGGTTGATCCGCTCGTAAGCAAGGCCGACGGAATAGGACGAAGGCAGCGATAGTACGCCGGCCTTCCGCGTTTCCGACACCAAAGTATCACGCACCGATAGCCCGGTGCTGGGGCTGAAGCGACGGAACAGGCGACTGGCATCGGTATCGACATCGGCACCGAGGTTGCCGTTAACGCCGAAGACGATACGCCTTCCGTTAGGTACCATTTCGCCTTCTTTGTTGGCCTTTTTAAAGTTATGGACGTATTGCAGACCGTAACCGAGATTAAAGCCACTCAGGGAAATATCTTCCAGTAACTCGCTGGCCAGGGCTTCGGGCTGTTCATCGAAGACCACCAGGCGGCTGTTGGTCAGCTTACCGAAATTGTAGTTTAGGTTGAGACCGGCGGAGACGGTTTTGTAACGAAAGGCCGTAGACCAGGCGAAACGGTAAGCACTGCCGTTGCCCCTGAGCACGTTGGAGGTCGCACCGAAATCCGGGCTTTCGTCCGCCAGTACCAGGTCGTACCCCACGTTGGTGGTGGGCTTGAGGGAAAACGCCATGCCGGCGTTCCAGGTATTCAGCTGCCGGTCGAGGCTCAGCGTAATGGGGTTGCGCAGTGGAAAACCAATGGCCAGATAACGCAGGTTTCCCTGCCAGGTATTGACGCTGCCGCCGCGGTCGCTCAGATTGGCGTTACGCGCGTACCCCCCCACTTCCAGACTGGTGGCTTGCAAACTGGCCAGAGATGCCGGATTCTCGATATTAAGGTGGTAAGCATCCTTGTAAGTGGTGGTCAGCCCCCCCATACCCGCCTGAGCGGCGAAGAACTGATCTACCGGGTTGCCCAGGCCGAAACGGCTCAGCGGGCTGTTCAGCTTGGGCCGGACGTCAACAAAGTCCGACGTCTGATTTTGACCCCGTAGCGTATTGCTGAAAAACCCGCAGGTGAGCAGGAGCAACAAGGTGAACAGACTTGACTTACGGTTCGTTTCGAACATAATTGGACAATATTTGATGGAGCCCACGCAGGACCAGATTGGGGTAAACAACATTAGGAACGCTAAGCTTTTCGGCCAGCCAGGCGGCGTCACCACCGGTCAGCAGTAACTCCAGACCCGGGTAGGTATGGCGCAGACGGTAGTAAATACCTTCCACCTCGTAGACCAGCCCCATCTGCCCGCCGTGACGGAGAGCTTCGAGGGTAGACCGTCCCACTTCGTTCAGCGGGTTGCCGGGTTCGATGAGGGGAAGCCGGGCCGTGAAGTGGTGCATGGCTTGCAGGCGCATTCGCAGTCCGGGGCTGATGTTTCCGCCCTGGTACACATCGCCGCCGTCGATCAGATCGAGGGTGGCGCAGGTACCGGCGTCGACGATCAGTCGGGCTACGGCTTTTTGGGGCGGGGACGCGGGTGCAAGGGTTGTTTTAAGGCCCAGGCTCCCGGCAACCGCCGCCACGCGGTCTTGCCCCAGCGTCTCCATCGTCTCGTAAAGCGAGGTGAAGGGCAGGGGTAAACCCGGGCGCGTGGCCAGCACGAAGCGGTTTTCGCGGTTCCATTTATCCAGCCACTTAGCGGGCGGCACGTTTGCCACCGTGGAATAGATGATGTTTTTTACCCCGTGGTTGGTCACTAGCCGGTCCGCCATCGACCATTCCCGGTCGGTAAAGCGAATAACCGGCCCGATCATTTCCCCGTCGTGAAACACCGCGGCTTTAATCGCGGTGTTGCCGATATCGATGGTGAGGTGGTGATCGGAAGTGCTACCCATCATTTGGTAAAGTCGCCGATAAGACGCAAAACGGGTACGCTTTGGCTCTTAAGCCGACGTTAAATTTGTGAATCCCGGTCTTTCCGGGCATTTATTAAGGTCTTTTGGTTGAATCTCCAGCAAAAATTTAGTGCTTGAAGTGCCGGATGCCCGTGGTGACCATCGCCATGCCGCGCTCGTTGCAGGCGGCGATCGAGTCTTTATCCCGAATGGACCCCCCCGGCTGAACCACGGCGGTCACCCCGGCCTCGTGCGCGATCTCCACGCAGTCGCTGAAGGGGAAGAACGCGTCGGACGCCATCACGGAACCCGCCACGTCGAATCCGAACACGCCGGCCTTGACGATGGCCTGCTTCAGCGCATCGACGCGGCTCGTCTGGCCGCAGCCCATGCTGATCATCTGGTTATCTTTCACCAGCGCGATGGTATTCGACTTAAGATGTTTGGCGCATTTGTTGGCAAACACCAGGTCGGTCACTTCCTGTGCGGTCGGTTCCCGTTCGGTGACGACGGTGAAATCCTCGGCACCTTCCGTTTTCAGGTCGGTTTCCTGCATCACGACGCCGTTGAGCAGGGTCTTGTAACTGACCGTCTGCTGGTCGAGGTGGTGATACTGGAGCAGGATGCGGTTTTTCTTTTTTCCGAGTAGCTCGCGGGCACTGTCCGTAAAGTCGGGCGCGATAAGCACCTCATAGAACAGTTTGTCGATCTCCTGCGCCGTGCCGAGCTCTACCGGCTTATTGGTGATCAGAATACCCCCGAAGGCGGAAACGCTATCGGCGGCCAGGGCGGCGTGCCAGGCTTCCAACTGGGTGGGGCGTACGGCGATGCCGCAGGCGTTAGTATGCTTCAGGATGGCGAAAGCGGGATCGCCGCTCTCGAACTCCCGCATGACGGCTACCGCCGCATCGATGTCGACGAGGTTATTGTAGCTCACCTCTTTGCCGTTCAATTTGGTGAACATGCCGTCCATGCGGCCGAAGAAGGTCGCTTTTTGGTGAGGGTTCTCGCCGTAGCGTAATGTCTTGGCCTCGAGCTTGCTCACCTTGAGAGCGGGCAGGCCGCCGTCTTCGTTGAAATAGTTGAAGATCGCCGTATCGTAGTGGCTGCTGACGGCAAAAGCCCGGCGGGCGAGGTTCCGCCGGTCCGACAAGTCCGTGACACCGCCCTTCTCGTTTAAAATAGATTGAAGCGTAGCGTAATCTTCACGGCTGGGCACGATCACCACGTCGCCGTAGTTTTTAGCCGCGGCGCGAATCAGCGCGATACCACCAATGTCGATCTTCTCGATGATCAGCTCCTCCTCTTCCGTGTTGGCGACGGTCTCCTCGAAAGGGTACAGGTCAACAATAACCAGGTCGATCTCCGGGATGTCGTACTTGGCGAGTTGACCGAGGTGGTCCGCCTCGCGGCGGGCCAGGATGCCGCCATGTACTTTCGGATGCAGGGTCTTCACCCGCCCGTCCAGGATGGATGGGTAGCCCGTCAACTCCTCCACCGGCACCACTTTGGCCCCGCGCTCACGAATAAAAGTTTCGGTACCACCAGTACTGTATATGGTCACGCCCTGTTGGTTCAGCGTATCTACGATTGGCCCCAGTCCGTCTTTGTGAAAAACGGAGATGAGCGCGGATTTGATTTTCCTCTCGGTCATGCAGACTTGCGATTTAGCGGCGCAAAGTTAGTTCATTAGTGGGAAGTAACTGAAGTGGGAAGTAAACGAGCAGAAAGTAGAAAGCAGGCGCGCGCTTCTTACGCACCGCTTGAAGACTCGCAAATTGTTGAATCTACCACCGTACCCGCGCGCCCCGCCCAGCTTTAAGTGGGAAGTCACGACCTGCTTTGCGCTAGTTAAATTTTCCCATTCTTACTCAACAGCACCGCCACCGCCCGCGTCGTCTCGAACTGCGCGCAAATAATGATGATGGCCACCGTGATGGGTACGCTGAGCAGCATGCCGATCACGCCCCACAGCATCGACCAGAGAATGAGGGAGAGCACCACCACCAGCGGGCTGATGTTGAGGTTGTCCCCCATCAGGCGCGGCTCCAGAATGTTACCGACCAGCAACTGCACGGCCGTAACGCCAAAGATGATGACCAGGAAGGGCGTCAATGTATTGAACTGCACGAGGGCCAGAAAACCGGGCAGAATGGTCGCCGTAATGGAACCGATAGTAGGGATGTAATTGAAGAGATAGACGAGAAAAGCCCAGAACAGGGCGTAATCCACCCCGACGAAGTAAAAGATGAACCAGCAAAGTATGCCGGTCAGCAGGCTGGTAAAAGTCTTTACGCCCAGGTAGGTTCGCATGGCGTCGTTGACTTTGTTGAGCACGACGCTCAAGCGGTTAGTTTCCTGCAGTGGCAAGCCGAGTGCCGTCATTTTTTTACCGAAAGCCCCCTGCTCGATCAAAAAGAAAAGCACGTAGAGCAACACCAGTAGCAGACCTCGGGCGAAGTCGGTGATGGCGTTCACCACCTCGGTAGAATACAGCCAGAACTGCTCCATCAATTTAAACGAGGTCAGCGTGGGTGGGTCTGACAAGCCGAGCGAGGCGTATAAACGGACGATCTGACTGTCTACCCTCGGGATGTATTTACCGCTGTCTTCAATGAAGCCGGTAATAGTTTCCACTATGGTATCCCCCACCGCGTACAAGGTCAGGCCGATGAAGATCAGTGACATACCGAGGGTGACCCCGCCGGGCAGGTGTTTACCGATCCAGGGCAGGCGGCGAAACTGCTCATCGAGCGCGTTTACCAGGTACCAGATCACGAGGGCCAAAAAGATGGGCACCAGGTAATCTTTGCCCACCACGATCATAACAATGACCAGGGCAATAGTGATGAGCCAGGCGGCGACGCGGGTGATGTTCATGGCTGGTGGCTGGTGGCTGGTGGCTGGTGGCTGGTGGCTGGTGGCTGGTGGCTGGTGGCTGGTGGCTGGTGGCTGAAATTAAATTATCCTTTGTAGATGACGACACCCTTGTTAAAGTCTTCCACGAAGCTGAGGCAGTTCTTACGCGGTTTGCAGATCAGGTAGCCGCGGCAATCGTAGAGGTACTGCCCGAAGGGAGATTCGAGCAGGTAGACAAAGCGTCCCTCCTTCCACGGAAAGCGCGTAATGTAAGTCGCCGAATAGTCCTTAGCCAGTTGGTGTAACCAGGCTCCGGGTTTTTCGTAGGCCTCACACACGACGGGCCGGGGCAGGCCGGAACTCACGCGCACCAGGCGTTTGCAGGTGATGCGGATAACGGCGTCGGCGTTACCGCAGTTCGGCCCGTCATAACCTTTCATGTACTCGTAGCCGATGGTCAGGCGCGTGCCGGCCTCCAGCGGTTCGCCGCGGGGCGGAACGCCGGCGAGCAACAGGTTACCGTCGTCCGTTTCCAGCAACAGCCCGCAACCATCGAGGCCGTCGTAATTACGGACCTCCACGGCGAGGTGGCACTGGTTCTTAGCGACGGGCAGCGACGGAGCGGGCGTATTTGCCCGGCGCAGGAAGGGAGCGTAGACGGTGGGTGGGATCTCGGGTGGCTGAAAAGGGCCGTTGGTGTCACCGGTGACGATCGGGATATCTTCAACGGGCTTCACCGGGACGGTAAGCACGATGCCGCCGTCGCGCCCGTCTTCGCCGTCAGGCCCGTTCCGGCCGTTGGAAGCACCCGGTGTTCCCGGCGCGCCGGGGCGACTTCCGCAGCCCGTCAGGCAGATGAGGAGTATCGGGAGGGCATAAACAAGGGACTTTCTCAAAGTTTAATCATTTTACGGGTAAACTACCACTCCCCTAAGATAGTTAAGGATAACGCGTGCTTTAAATTTTAACTATTTTTGCCCGCCCGTTCGCGCGCATTCGCGGAACGGCCACCAAATCTAACCAGAACATCCTCCCACATGAGCGGAACCAAGATCACCCTCGCCAACGGCAAACTCAACGTACCCAACGACCCCATTATTCCTTTTATCGAGGGCGACGGGATCGGTCCTGACATCTGGGCGTCCGCCAGCCGCGTGCTGGAAGCAGCCGTGGCAAAGGCCTACGACGGCAAAAAAAGCATCGTCTGGAAAGAAGTCCTCGCCGGCCAGAAGGCCATGGACAAGACCGGAGAGTGGTTGCCTCAGGCTACCCTCGACGCGATCGACGAGTACCTCGTTTCCATTAAAGGCCCCCTGACCACCCCGGTCGGCGGCGGCATTCGTTCCCTTAACGTGGCCCTGCGCCAAAAGCTCGACCTCTACGCCTGCGTGCGCCCCGTCCAGTACTTCGAGGGCGTTCCCAGCCCCGTTAAGCACCCCGAAGATGTCGATATGATCATCTTCCGCGAAAACACGGAAGACATCTACGCCGGCATCGAATTCGCCGAAGGCACCGACGACAACGCCGTGTTCCTCAAGTGGCTCAAGGAGAATTACCCCGAGCGTTACGCCAAGGTCCGCTTCCCCGACACCGTCGGTATCGGTATCAAGCCCGTTTCCCAGGAAGGCACCAACCGCCTGGTAAAGGCCGCTATCCAGTATGCCGTGGATAACGGTAAGGACAGCGTGACCCTCGTTCACAAAGGCAACATCATGAAGTTCACCGAAGGCGCTTTCCGCGACTGGGGTTACGAAACCGCCGCTCAGGATTTCGGCGCCGAAGAACTCGACGGTGGCCCGTGGCACGTACTCAAGGTCGACGGCCGGGAGATCATCATCAAAGACGTGATCGCCGACGCCATGCTGCAGCAGATCATCCTCCGCCCCAAAGAATACGGCGTGATCGCGACCCTCAACCTCAACGGTGATTACATCTCCGACGCCCTCGCCGCCCAGGTCGGTGGTATCGGCATCGCCCCCGGCGCCAACATCAACTACAGCACCGGCGTCTCCATCTTCGAGGCCACCCACGGTACCGCGCCGAAGTACGCGGGCCAGGATAAGGTGAACCCCTCTTCCGTCATCCTCTCCGGCGAGATGATGTTCCGCTACATGGGCTGGACGGAAGCCGCCGACCTGATCATCAAAGGCCTCAACGGCGCCATCGGCTCCAAACGGGTTACTTACGATTTCGAACGTTTGATGGATAACGCTACGCTGCTGAAGTGCTCCGAGTTCGGCGACGAGATGATCAAGCACATGTAAAGAACCTCGTTCGTTTTCTTGTTGAATTTCGGCTGCTAATGAGTTACGCTCATTAGCAGCCGAAATTCAACAAGAAAACGAACGAGCACCAAGACTTAACCGAGTATAACCGACCTGAGCTGGTTTACGGTTATCGTAAGGGCTTTCACTGATGGTGGAGGCCCTTTTTTATTCCGTGGGCAAACTCCGCTTCACCAGCTCCCGCGTCGCCAAACTCATCAGCAGTTGTTCTTCCTTGTCGTTAAGGTCATCCGGGATGAACTGGAAGGCGCGCTGGTTAAGCGGATCGTCGGTACCGAGCGGCTTGAGGGTGAGCGAGCCGACCTCGCGGTTGCCGACGCTGACCGGCAGGTAGTTTTCCTTCGCGATCGTGGCGATGCGCGCCAGTTCCTTACCCGTCTTCCGCCCGAACAAAGCGTTACCCTCCATGGAACCCACCGGCCGGCCGTCGATTTCAAGGCTGGTCTTACCGTCTTCCGTCCAGTAAACGTAGTCATGCTCGGCGGTGCGGGCGTAGAGCAGTTCGTTTTCCTTCTTACCCAGGTAGCGGCGGTAGGAATAGCTGACGACGGGCTCGTGGAAGATCGTCGTAAACGTACCTTTCGCCGTTGCGCCCGCGCCGGATTTAACGACGCGCTTGTCCTGCGCCAGGCTGAACAGGTCCAACTCCTCCTTATTGAGCGGCACGAGATTAGCGGACCAGGTGTCCATATCCGCTTTCAGTTCCGCGACGGCCCGCTCCCGCTGTTTTTGGCCCGGCATACGGTTTGAACTCCACAGTTTGAGAAACAGCAGAATGGAAACCAGGAGGGCGAGGGAGATGAAGAGGAGTGGGAACATTGGCTGGTCTTTTGGTCTTTTGGGCTTTTGGTCTTTTGGGCAAGTTAAGCAGATTACGTTGGAGGGGTGGGTGTAGTTTGACGGAGGGGCTAAAACTTTCGATGGGGGACTATTATGTTGGCGCGAAGCTGCCCCCGGCAGCGAGCTCGCTGCCGGGGGCAGCTTCGCGCCAACCGCCCGCCGTCAGACTTGATCGTACGTCAAACATCCTTGGGCGAGCGCGGGAACAGCAACCAACTCAGCATCGCCAGCAGGCCGATACCCATGAGCAAGAGCGGCCCGCCGGTTTCGTTTTTGCCGGCGGCCCAAAAATTAGCGTTGATGGTTACCAAAAAGCCGGTCACCCGCCGTCGACAGTACAAACAGGAGGTCGGAGTGCTCGTAGCGAAAATTGCGCGAACGGTGTAACCGCCAGCAAGAAAAATACCCAACCAACACACGACCGGAAAGATGACGGACGGCAGCCCCCGTCGATACACCATCCGCCGTTACGCCTTAAACGTCAGCAAATAATCCCGCACCAGCGTATCGAACGCTACTCCCTCGCCGAAATGAAAGCGCACGGCCAGCGGCAACACGAAGACCGGCAGCCGTTCTTCGGCGATGTAGTCACGGTGCAACTCCAGGCGGGTGGCGTCTTTTTCGGTGGTGATGATGGCCTTGTGCTTGCCCGGCATCTCGTTGAAACGGAGCTTGAGGTTACCCAGGTCGCGCCGGTCGAAGTAATGATGGTCTTCGTAGTCGAGGGTTTGCACGTGGGGGCTTTGGCGGTGCAGGTGCGCCAGCAGGTAATCCGTATTGGCGATGGCGGAGATGAGCAGCACGCTGACGCCTTCCTCCATCTTGAGGCGGTAACGGTGGTCGAGCATGTAGTAGGGCGCGGCGTAATCGTAGTAGCTGAAAAACACCTTTTGGTGCGGCAGCGGGTCGATCTCCTCACGCAGGGCGTCGGCGGTGGCGCGGTCGAGATCGGGCGGGCATTTGGAGACGATGATGATGTCGGCGCGCTCGTAGCCGCTGCGCCATTCGCGCAGGCGACCACTGGGCAGCAGGTGATCGCGGGTGAAAGGCTTGTCGAAATTGGTCAGCAGCACGTTAAGCCCCGGGCGCACGGCGCGGTGCTGGTAAGCGTCGTCGAGCAGCACCAGCTGGGTATCGGGGCGGCGGGCCATGATCTCGGGGATGGCGAAGGCGCGCTCCTCGGCCACCGTGACGGTCAGATCGGGGAATTTGCGGGCGTACTGCAGCGGCTCGTCGCCCACCTGCTCGGCGTTCATTCGGGGGTCAACGTGGATGAAGCCCTTGCTCTTGCGCCGGTAGCCCCGGCTCAGCGTCGCGATGTTCAGGTAAGGCTCGAGGCCCCGGATCAGGTACTCGATGTGCGGCGTCTTGCCCGCACCGCCCACCGTCAGGTTCCCCACGCTGATGACGGGCACGGAGAACGAAATACTCTTCTGAATGCCCCGCCGGTAGGTCCAGTTGCGGAAACTTACGCCCAGCCCGTAGAGCAGCGAAAAGGGGGAGAGCAGGGCTTTGGCGAGTTTGGTCTGGACCAAGATTACGGGTTTGAGTACCCAACCTTTACAAATACCGTGCTAGTACGGTTTTGTCAGGTGGGCGGGGTCGCGGGTGCGGGGGAAGGAGCGATGAAGCGTAAAGATCGCCCGGAGAAGCCCTTCCAGGGCACCTCCGGGCTAGGAGTATTCGCCTCCTGCCGGAGACGAACGGCAACGAGGCTCCTGATCCTCCTTATGCACCCGCGACCCCGCCCCCTTCTGAAGTGGGAAGTAAAAAAGCAAGAAGTAAGACGTCCGCCGCCATTAAACCTTTCGTTTATTTCCGCGTCCAATCACCGCAATGACCAACGACCCCGAACTGCTGACCAGACTGCAAGCACCCCGCACCCGCGAGGCCGCCTTCCGCGAACTGGTCAGCGGCTACGGGCCGGGCCTCCACCGGCACCTGCTGCGGATGCTGCAATCGGGGGCCGACGTCGACGATGTGCTGCAAAACACCTTCGTCAAGGCCCTGCGCAACCTCGATCGTTTTCGGGGCGACAGCAAGCTAAGCACCTGGCTCTACCGCATCGCGACCAACGAAGCGCTGAGCTGGTTGCGCAGCCGAAAACGCCGCGAAAAACGGGTCAGCAGTATCGGGCCGGAAGACCTGGCGGGCCACGCGGGCGTTGCCGACGGGTGGTTCGACGGCGACGCGGCACAGGCCCAACTGCTCGCCGCCCTCGCTACCCTGCCGCCCAAGCAGCGCGCTGTTTTCAGCTTCCGCTACTACGACGAACTGACCTACCGCGAGATCGCCGACATCACCGGCACCTCCGAAGGTGCCCTCAAGGCCAGCTACCACCTGGCCGCCAAAAAAATAGAAACGCAACTCAAAAGCTATGTCTCCTGAACAAGAAAATCCCGAAGGGAACGGCCCCTTGGCTGACCTGCGTGGGCGCGGTGACGGGCTGAAAAGCCCGCCGCCCGCCTACTTCGACGCGCTGGCCGATCGCGCCCTCGCCGCGACGGAGCAACCCGCCGCCGTGCGCCGCTTGCCCCTGCGTTGGTTGGCCGCCGCCGCCACCGTCGTGCTACTGCTGGTGGCCGCTTTCCTGCTCCGCCCCGGCGCGAACGGAGAAGTCGCCGAAAATCCGGCCACCACTCCCCCACCCGCCTCCGCCGAAATGCTGCTGGCCAATCTCGACCCCGACGACATCGACGCCTACATCGCCGATGAGCTCGACGAATACGAAACCGAACTGTTAAACTTTAATTTCAACCCCGATGAAGACTATAAATAAGTCCCTTTCCCTCCTCTTCCTGCTGCTCTTTACCGTCTCCGCGGCCGTAGCGCAAACCGACGCCGAACCGCGGGACGGCCCGCGCGGCGAACGCTTCGAGAAGCGCAAGATCAACAAGGCCGGCCGCGCCGAACGATTCGCCAGGATCAAAGTCGCCAAGGAGGCCTTCCTGACCGAAAAACTTGCCCTGACCGAAGCCGAAGCCGCCGCCTTCTTCCCCATCTACCACGACTACCAGCAACGGATGCGCGACGACAAAAAAGAACGGCGCGGTGGGCGCGGCAACAAGGAAGCCCGCGAGAACCCGACCGAAGACCAGGCCCGTCAACTCATCGCCGAACAACGCCTGGAGCGCAGCGCCCACCTCGAACTGCGCAACCAGATGGTCGATAAGTTCCTCACCGTTCTGCCCGCCACCAAGGTGATCCAGCTACCGAAAGCCGAGCGGGAATTCCGCAAGGAACTTTGGAGCCGCGCCAAGAAACAGCGGGGCGGTAAAGGCCGCGGCCCCCGGTAACAAACCTGAAAAACAGCGAGCCGTCGGGCAATCTCCCCTCCCGGGGCGGGTTGCCCGTTTTTATTTATCGCTCATCCAGCCTTCAGATTATCAAAAAGCAATTTTGTATAAACACGTACCGGGAGGCAACTTTTTGTGCCACGATTCGTATTTTTAGCGAAGAGTTTCAGCCAATGGTTTAACGACTACGCCGAAGCCACCGCCTATTTTATGAGTCAGAAAAAAAACGAACGGCTGGCCGCCCTCGTGGCCCGCTACGAAAACACGAACCAGGAGAAGGAACACATCGTCCTCTCCCAGGAAGAATTTGATGAGCTGCTCGCTCATTACTACGACCGGCACGATTTCGACCGGACGCTGCAAGTCGCCGACCTGGCCATCGAGCAGCACAACTATTCCCCCGAGTTTTACAAATGGAAAGCCCTCATCCATAAGATCAACCTGGAGGAAGATCAGGCTTTCGCCGCCCTGGATAAACTGAGCATTTATGCGCCCAACGACGAGGAAGCGATGATGCTCCGCCTCGAAGTGCTCACCCACTTCGAGCACCGCGACGAGGCCCGCGAAGTGTTGGAAACCTTGCAGGGCCGCGTGACCGGCGACCAGCGGCACAGTCTGCTGGCTTTCTTCGACGGGCTGCTGCTGATGCAGGAATTTCGCTACGAGGAATGCTTCCATGCACTCTGCGACGCCGTTCGCCTCGACCCGACGCAGGAACCCGCGCTGGAGGAACTGCTCAATGCCGGCGAACTGCTGCCCTACCGCAAAAAACTCAGGAAGCTGTTCACCACCCTTTTAGCCGCCAACCCGTTCAACGACCTGCTTTGGTACTACTCCGGGCTTTACCACGACGACGGGGGCAACGACCCGGCCGCCCTTGAAGCCTTCGACAACGCCCGCTCGCTTAACTCCGACAACCCGGTCTACGATCTGGAATTCGCCGACAAGCTCTTCGACCTCGACCGCTACGAGCAGGCACTGAAAGCCTACGTCGCCTACTTCGAGTCCGATAAATCGGAGGACAGTTACGAAACCTTCATGCGCGTCGGCCGCTCTTACCAACTGCTGGGCCACCTGGATCAGGCCAAGAAGGCTTTCTTCCGCGCCATCGAGCTTAACGGTGACATGTACGACATCTTCCAGCACCTCGGCGAATGCTTCGTGGCCGAGGAGAAGTGGGGCATTGCCGCTTATAATTACGGCCGCGCCGTGGAGCGCGAAGGACACACGCCCGATTGCTGGCTCGGTCTGGCCCTTTGCCACGCCGCCACCAACGAGGCCGCCGAAGCGGAGTTCGCCTTCCAGAAAGCGATGGCGATGAACGACCGCTACAGCGATGCCATCGTGGCCTACGCCGTTTTCCTTGTCGACCAGGGTTTCGAGCCGCGCGCCATGACGCTCATCACCGATACGCTGGAGCGCTACGAAGACGCCAACCTTATTTACGGAGCCGTCGCCGTTCACCTGATGACCAACCGCCGCCGCTCGGGCATGGAATTGCTCAACACCGCCCTCAGCGAATATTACGAGGAGAGCTACCTGCTCACGGAGTTCTTCCCCGATCTGCGGAATGACCGGGAGATCGACGCGATCTTTAATCTGTACCGGCCGAGGGAATAGATGGCGGATGGCAGGGCAATCGCAGGATCACTCGTCGGCCGGGGAGATTAGAGTGTGCGCGGCGAAATCGAATCAGTTCGGCCGCCGAGTGATCCGGACTCGACCCCGCCGGTTGTGTACCCTCTATTATCTACCATCTACCCTACTGATTAGCAGGTACACCCCCGCCCCCAACGCCACGGCCACGTTCATCGACGTGTTTTGCCCCGCCATCGGTAAGTGAACGCTCGCGTCGCAGAGGGCGAGCAGCTCAGGCGGCACGCCGTGGTCTTCGGCACCGGTGACGAGCACGATCTCGCGATCGCCCGCACGCACGGCGTTGGGAAGTTCATAGGTGAATAGCGATTGACTTTCGTCGGTGATCTCCAGGGCGATAACGTAAGCGCCGGCGGCCTTGCGCGCGCGCAGGTCGGCGACCGGGTCGTCAGTCACCTCGAAGGGAACACTACGCACGGTAGAACGCGCCGTTTTGGCGATCTTAGCGTGCGGCGGCCGGGGCGTGGCACCCGCTAAAACAAGACCGGCGAGGCCCGCCGCGTCGGCCAGCCGGAAGGCCGAGCCGACGTTGCGCGGGTCTCGCCAGTCGGGGCAAAACAGCCACAGGGGATAACGTTTGCCGGAGGTTTCGATCTCGTGATGATCCAGTTGACGCATCGGCCGTTACGGGATGAAGGACACCAGGTCCAAATCAAAAATCAGGTCGGAATTCGGGCAGATATCACCGGTGCGGCGGGGGCCGTACGCCAGTTCAGAGGGAATGTAAAGGGTGATGTTACCACCCTCACCGATCAGGGGGATACCGAGTTGCCAACCCTGAATCAGCATATTGAGACGAAATTCAAGCGGGTTGCTGAGCGGCCGCTCGTCAAAGACCGCATCGTTGGTCTGACGGCCCTCGTAAGCGAAGGTAAGAACGGACTCGATGGTCGGTCTCGCCGCGCCTCCGGGCGCATTGATAATGTAACGCAGGCCGGTATCCCCGAGGGTTTCCGGCATGATGTTGTTGTCGGCCAGGTACTGATCCATGGAGATCAGGCCGGCTTCTTCGGCGCAGGTTTCCTGTTTACAACCAAAACTCAGAAAGAGCACGGCGCAGATAAGGGTAACGTAAAATTTCATTTCCATTGGTTTTAAAAAGAACGCAAAGGTACGCTTACTCGCTGCGTCGGCACCGCAAATCCCCCCGCTTTGATTGACGCGGATACCTGGGCGGGATCGCGGGCGTGCAAGGCGGGAGAGCGAAGACGCCGCGGCGGATGCGAAGACCGGGGTGCTTGAAAAACGGGCGTTGAATCCCGCGGCCCCGCCCTTTATAAAAGGGGAAAGGGGAAGAAATAAAGGGAAAAGGCGATGCATCCTCCATTCCTTTACTCCTTTTCCTCTTTCACCCCTTCTTACCTGCGGGAGTAGTTAGGCGCTTCTTTCGTGATCGTGATGTTGTGCGGGTGGCTCTCGCTCATGCCCGCGCCGGTGATGCGTACGAATTTGGCGTTCTGCAGGTCGTCGATCGTCGCCGCGCCGCAGTAGCCCATGCCCGCCCGCAGGCCGCCGAGGTATTGGGTAACGACCTCGGCCAGCGAGCCTTTATAAGGGATACGGCCCTCGATGCCTTCCGGCACGAGCTTCTTTACGTCGTCCTCGACGTCCTGAAAGTAGCGGTCCTTACTGCCTTTATTCATCGCGCCCAGCGAGCCCATACCCCGGTAGACCTTGAACTTCCGGCCGTCGAACAGGATGGTTTCGCCCGGGCTTTCGTCCACCCCGGCGAAGAGGCTGCCGGCCATGATGGTATTCGCGCCGGCCGCCAGGGCCTTAACGATGTCGCCGGAATAACGGATACCACCGTCGCCGACGATCGGTACGCCGGTGCCCTTGAGTGCCTCGGCCGCGTTGTGGATCGCGGTCAGCTGCGGAACGCCCACGCCCGCCACGATGCGGGTGGTGCAGATCGAGCCGGGGCCGACGCCGACTTTGACGCCGTCCGCGCCGGCCTCGGCGAGGGCTTTCGCCGCCGCGCCCGTCGCCACGTTACCGCCGATGATCTGGAGATCGGGGAAAGCATCCTTCGTTTTTCGCACCGAATCGAGCACGCCCCGGCTGTGGCCGTGCGCCGTGTCGATGGTGATCACGTCCACCCCGACGTTGACCAGGGCCTGCACCCGCTCCAGCATGTCCGCCGTGACGCCGATCGCGCCGCCAACGATGAGGCGGCCGTAAGAATCCTTACAGGCGTTGGGGTAGTCCTTCACCTTCATGATGTCTTTATACGTGATCAGCCCTTCCAGCAGACCGGAATCGCTGACGACGGGCAGCTTCTCGATCTTATGCCGCTGTAAAATGTCCTTGGCCTGGTCGAGTGTAGTGCCGACGGGTGCCGTAACGAGGTTTTCCGTCGTCATGATCTCCTTGATCGACCGTTTAGCATCTTTTTCGAAGCGCAGGTCACGATTCGTCAGGATGCCGATCAGGTGGTAAGCGTCGTTGACGATCGGGATGCCGCCGATGCGGTGGTGGGCCATCAGGGCCTTGGCGTCGCCTACGGTCCCGTCCGCTTTCAGCGTAACGGGGTCGACGATCATACCGGATTCCGACCGCTTCACCATGCGCACTTGTTCGGCCTGCTGGGCGATGGTCATGTTCTTATGCACGATGCCGATACCACCCTGACGAGCGATGGCGATGGCCAGCCGGCCGTCGGTCACCGTATCCATGGCCGCCGAAACGATGGGCGCGTTGAGGCGCAGACCCCGCGTTAGCCGGCTCGACAGACTGACTTCGCGCGGAAGGACTTCGGAGTAGGCGGGGAGAAGGAGGACATCATCAAAAGTGAGGCCCGGCTCGGCGAATTTGGAGGGGTAGTTCGTTTCCATGCGCAAAGGTAGGCAAGTGAACCGCAAAAATTCAAATCAACCGCTCTCCGTGATCGCCAGCGTAACGATACTTAACCTCAGCCCCTCGTGGTGCTCCATCAGAATATTGCCGCAAAAGTCGAGGGTCGCCCCCGTGGTCAGTACGTCGTCCACCAGCAACAAGTGCTTACCGGCGAAGTCCCCTTTGCCGATACCGAACGATTCGCGGGTGTTCTCTACCCGCTCGAAGCGGGTGCGCCGGGTCTGCGAACCGGCGAAAACGACACGCCGGAGGGCGTTCGGATATTCCGGCAGGTGCAGCACTTCGGCCAGTCCTCGGGTGATCTTCTCCGCCTGATTATAGCCCCGGTCATGCCTCCGGTCGGCATGGATCGGTACGGGCACGAGGCCGTCGAGGTCTTGCAGCGCGGGATTATCGCGGATGAACTCGCCCAGCTGCCGTCCGAGTTGTATACCGACCTCCGGCCGGTGGTAATACTTCAGGTTATGGATAAGTGCCTGGCAGACGGTATCGATGCGAAATATCAATAGTGCGGCACCGAATTCGATCGGCAGCCGCCCTTTCATGCGGTCCGTCACCGGGTTTTCCGGCTGCTTCCAGTAATCGGTGTACGGCAGGCGACTGTAGCAGGGCACGCAGATCGGCGGCTGCTGCTTGCGGCTGACCGGGGTTTGGCAACTGAGGCACAGGTGGGGGTAAACCAGGGAGATCAGCCCTTCCCCGAGATTACCGAACACCCGCCTAATCGACATAATTCCACTTGCGCAGGAAGCGGACCCCGACGGAAAGCTCGATGGTGAAGTTACGGATGGCGCGCGCCGGCAGGGTCCGGTTACCCGCCCCGAACGGGTCGATGACGTTAGGAATCGCCCCCTGTTCGTACTGTAAACTGAAGTCGGGGTTTGCCCGTAGCTCCACGAAGCCACCCATCGTCTCGTTGATCGGGAAGAGTAAACCACCGCCGAACATCGCCCCGTAAGTGATCGCGTTGATCAGGTCAGGGCTATCGATGGGGTAATTGGCGCGAAAGGCAATGCCCGCCGTGCCGGTCAACAGGTCGTACTCACTGAGGTTGGTGCTCACGTTGTAATCCGCCCGCAGACCGAGCAAGTAATACAGATCACCGAAACGCGAGTAGCTGACGACGGATTTGGCACCGATGCCCAGCGAGACGTTGTAAAACCGGAAATCATCCGCCGGCAGCGTCACGCCCTGTCCGTTGAAGGTAATTCCCCGCCGCCGGCTGATCTTGCTGCCCCGTACGTGATAGCCCAGCTGCCCGAAGAAGCTGAAACGGCCGTTGGCCGGTACCGTCTCGTAGAAAGCCGCGCCGTGGTAGCCCACCAGGAATTCGGTTTCCAAACCTGACCAATCCTGATTAGCGAAAGATGCGCCGCCCTTCAGCCCGAACATGTAGCCCCCCCAGTCTACACCGAACTCGCCCTCCTGGTCGAGGTCTTGCGCGAGGAGGGGACCGCTGAAGAGCAGGAAGAGCAATAGAAGGTTGGTTATGTTCGACCGCACGGGCATTGTTTTGATGATGGGCTAAGGTACGGGCTGAGTGGGGAAACACAACCGCCGCCACCCGGTCGACTCGGATAGCGGCGGTACGGGCCGGTAAACGGGGGAGTACTTAACGCACCCGCAACCGCTGGCCGACCGAGATTGTATTGCCCCCCAACTGGTTTAGCTGCTTGAGCGCATCCACCGTCAGGCCGTACCTGCGGCTGATGGCGTAGAGCGTTTCACCGGCGGCGACGATGTGAACCTGGCCGCCGGGCGCGGCCGGAATGGTGGTGGACGGCGTACCGGTCGGGTTGACCACCCGGGGTGGCACGGGGGCCGGCGGGATGGGCTTGGTGGTCGGGTCGGTATTCGGCTTATTCGGCGGCACGTTCGTATTGGGGCGGGGAACGCCGGGGTAAGTGCGCGTCGGCCGGTTCGGAGTCGTAGTCGGCGAGGCAGGCTCGTCCATCAGGATTTGTCCGTTATCGTCCGTCGGTACGTTGTTGATCGTGGCGTCGGGGTCGCGCTCCCCTTCCAGGCGGGCGGCGTCTTTCACCTTACCGCCGCGCAGTTTAATTTTCTCGCCGGTTGCCGGGTCGCTGTCTTCGCGCAGACGGTTTCTACGGGCCAACTTGTCGAGGCGCAGGCCGTAACGCTGGGCGACGTCGAAAAGGTTTTCCCCTTCCGCCACGGTGTGGTACTTCTCATAGCCGCGGTAGGCCCTGCGCTTCTTCTGCAGGTAGACGCGGTCGCCGGTAGCGATAGACTGTTCCTCCTGGCGCAAACCTTCGTTATACTCCAATAAGCGGCTGACGCTCACGTCAACCTGACGGGCAATTTCGCGTACGGTGATCGGTGCGTCGTTGATGAAATAGGTTACGTCGTTAGTGCGCAGGATACCGCGCTGAAGTTCCTCCACGGGACCGACGACCACCTCGGGCTCATCGACCACGACGCTCGACTGATCATACTGGTTAAGGTTGTAGCGTTCGATCAATGAGATCAGCAACTTGGGGTAATTCGGGTTAGTGGCGTAACCGGAGCGGCGCAGACCCTCGGCCCAGGCTCTATAGTCCGCCGGGTCGAGGCGAAAGAGGAAGCCGTAGCGGAACGACTTGGCCGGATCGCGCAAAAATTCGGAGTGGGCTACGAAACTGGCTTCCGGATTGCGGTACTGACGGAAGCAGCTTTTGACCAGGCGACCGCGATCGTCGTAATCGTCGTCTTCCTTGAAGTAGGTATCGCCGTTCCAGCGGCTGCCGCACTTGATGCCGAAGTGATTGTTGGCGGAACGGGCCAGTTTGCTCTTACCCGAGTCGCTTTCCAGCAAACCCTGGGCGAGTTTTATACTCGCCGGAACGCCGGAGCGCTCCATCTCACGCATCGCAATCTTTTTGTAGCGGCGGATGTAATCTTCCTGGTCAACCGTAGTGGATGACATGGCTTCCGTAAGCGTAGCGGCCGTAAGGAGAGTCCCCGCACCGTTCGCCGAAAGGGCGATGGTCAGGAACAGCATCAATGGGAGGAGAAGGTACTTAATCATGTTTTTTGTGCTCTAAGTGGTCGAATGAGAATTCAGTGTGTCACTAATGTAACGACAAAATAAAGGCGAACGGGTGCCACTACGCAAGCTTTTTTAGCTTCGTTAAGAATCCAAAGGCGATTTTTAATAATTTGTTAGGTGGCCGGGGGGGGGAATCGACGTCAGAACACGACGGTTACATCGCCATAGTTGTTCGCATACCGATATATACTTACCGCATCAACGTCACATCCCCCGCTACCACCACGATCCGCCCGTCGGTCAGTTCCACCTCGGCGTGGTAGACGTATACGTCCTGCTCGTAGCCCTGGCCGGCGGGTGTTTTACCGTCCCAGCCCCAATTGTTGTCATCGGTACTCACGGGTTGTTCCAATTCGTATACCTTGCCGCCCCAACGGGTGAATACCTGAAATTTACGGAAAGCGATCACCGTTGTGCGGGCGTACATCCGGAAGAGGTCATTCGTACCGTCCCCGTTCGGCGTGAACACGTTGGGCACGTAGATGGGCACGAAGTCATCGATCAGTACCTCGAACATCGTCTCCACTTCACAGCCGAAAGTATCCCGTGCCGTCAGGGTGTACAGTGTGTTTTCGTCGGGGGCCACGAAGAACTCCGTCAGGCGGATCGGTTCTTCCTGTCCGGGCGTAAGCAGGTAGCCCTCCGCGTCCAGCGTCGTTGTTACCTGGATGCGTACACTGTCGCCTTCGGGAATCACCGCAAACTCGGGGCTCACCGTGATTTCCTCCTCTTGCAACGGGCCGAAATTGAAAGTTGCCACCAGCCGGCAGCCGTTTAAGTCCTCGATCTCCAGGCCGGAAGGGCCGATCGGCAAACCCAAACGGAATGGTAAATCACTGAAAGGCTGAAAACCATCGTCGATACCGGTGCGATAAACATACGGGCCGATGCCGCCCGCAACGTCATTGATGATGACGGAGGGAAGACTATCCACGCAGTTGACCGGCTGCTCGGTCAGGGACAGCGCGAGCGGGTCCGGCGCGTTGAGCGTGGCGCGGCCTTCGGTAAAACAACCCCGCGTGCTGGTAACGGTCACGGTATAGGTGCCAGGTGCCAGGTTTCTTATTTTGGGTGAGTTGCTGCCATTACTCCACGCGAAGGTGTAGGGCGCATCCCCGCCGGAAGCGACGGCGAGTATCTCCCCGTTTCGTCCGTCGGCGCAGTCAACGGCGTAAACGTCGTTGCCGCTCAACACGTCTATCTCGACGCCGAGGTTGGTTTCCGTAACGGTAAGTTCGCCCTGGCCGACCGCCGGGCAAACGCCGCCACCCATCACGCTGAGGATAGAAACGACGGTACCGACGGGCAGCAATCGCTCGATCGTATTGACGCCGGGTTGCAGACTGATCGTATCCCCCGGCGCGCCGCTCAACACCACCGAAACGGGGTCCGTACCGTTGTACCGCAGGGTGATCGTGG
>ENA-ORXT01001064-ORXT01001064.1-marine-metagenome-genome-assembly--contig:-NODE-1064-length-38944-cov-10.518460_pt1 | contig 38944 bp, 35 predicted proteins | sample MGYA00237868_ERZ511482 | MGnify/ENA metagenome assembly ERZ511482 | reverse complement strand
TCTAAAGCAAAAACAGCTATGCCTTCTATGTAAACTATTGTGACCTATGTGTTTCAACCGAACTCAGCGTAGCCTTTTTCACCACATACAAAAACATAGTGAAAACATAGTACACATAGCCATTCTACGGCAAAAACAGCTATGCCTGCTATGTTCTCCTATTGTGAACTATGTGTTTCAACCGAACTTAGAGCAGCCCTTTTTTCACCACATACAAAAACATAGTGAAAACATAGTACACATAGCCACTTACGATGCCGTTATTACGTGAGCACAGCTATGTCTTCTATGTTCTCCTATTGTGAACTATGTGTTTCAACCGAACTTAGAGCAGCCCTTTTTCACCACATACAAAAACATAGAAAAGGCATAGAAAACATAGACACTTACGATGCCGTTTTTACGGGAGCACAGCTATGCTTTGTATACCTAATGAATTTTTTGTGGTGAAAAAAATGTGGGCTTGCAATCTGGCAACCTTGCGTAAGGGATAGAGAAGGGCCGACCAGTAGGGAGGCGTGTCCTGTGAGGGACGAGCAGGATACCGAAGTGAAACGTAGCCTGGAATAGCCCGACCCATACTGACCAATAGACGACGTAGGAGTCTATGCAGGCAGAATGGGATACGCCCAAATTATCTAACAAAGTATTAGGAGAATCTAGGAGGTAAGGCAACGCATGAAGGAATAAATATACACTTCAAACAAAGAAAGCTTTTCTCTACCCCTTAAACATCCACTTCCCAATTTCCATAAAGCCTACCTTCTTTCCATAAAGCAAAATCCCGATACGGAAAATTCGTGCAGCGAGCCATGTAAAAAAGACAATCGCCAACACCAGCAATACCATCGAAAGTGCAATCTGCCAAGCCGGCGGATCAAATGCAAGTAGGCCCGGCATCACAATCGGAGAAAATAAAGGAAACAAAGAAGAGTAAACAGAAAGAGAACTCTCTGGATTACGTACGGCAACAACCATAATGTAAATCGCAATCGCAATCGGGATCATGACAGGCACAGAAAGCGACTGGCTCTCTCCCAAGTCATCTCCCACGGCAGCACCTAGTGCCGCAAATAGAGAAGCATACAAAAGATAGCCACTCAGAAAATAGAAAATGAATAGGGGCACTATTTTCCACCAATTGATATTGTTGAGTTCCGCCATAAACATCATCGCCTTCGCTTCCATGTCCTCCATATCTACCTGGCCAGCCTCCATATTCATAGTCTGCAAGCTATCAGTATCTATACCAAATACGAGCGCTGCACCGATATAAACCAACGGAATCAGTACAATCCAAATCAATAATTGCGTCAATCCAACCGCACCAACACCGATGATCTTTCCCATCATCAGCTGAAACGGATGCACTGAACTGACGATGACTTCTACGATACGGCTCGTCTTTTCTTCCATGACCGAGCGCATCACATTCATCCCATAAAATATAACCACAAAGTACATTAGTAGCCCCATACCCATACCTAACATTGCGCCTACCACACCAGAGAAACTCGAGTTATCCTCTGCAGTCTCATCCAATGGATCGGGATCTAGAGTGACCTTAGTATCTAATAATTTCAACTGATCCTTGTCCAGCTCCAGCTTATCTATTTTATAATCTCGTACAATATCGTTGACGGCAGACTCTATCCTAGCGACGTCATCTAGACCAGGATTGCTCTCTGCATAATAGGTGATCGTATAATCCTTAGATTTGAGATTTCTCAACAAAGGCAGCTGTAGCACGGCTGAATATTTCTCTTCGGTTGCCTGCTGCTTGAGTTCCGCTAATGAGGCGGTCGTTTTTATATAGTGTATAGACCCATCTTTGCTCGAAGGAATACTGCGATTGTCAAGGATGCCTGCCTCATCGAATACAGCTATATTGAGCACCTTATCCCCCTCATAAGAAAGAATAAAAAACACCACCACAAAGAATAATGCAAAGGCAAAAGGAGTAAGCAGGGTAGTGACAATAAATGATTTCTTTTTGACTCGTGTCAAATATTCCCGCTGAACTATAAGCCAAAATTTATCCAAGGTTGTAAGTTTTGTAAGGCGAATATACGCTAAATAGAAACGAATCTTATGAAAGTTATCGAATTTAGAAGTGCCTTTTCTGACAATTATTTATCTGTAAATGTAAATGTACTGGTATATCTATCAGTAAATTTATAGATTAGATTATTTTATTGCTGTTTGAAATTGAACTTATAGTAGTAATAATAACGTTAAAGTGTAATGTTACTTTAAATATGTACTATATTTACTATCTATGAGCGGGAAAAATAAAAATCTGATTGTGGGTCAGGAGCTAATAAAAGATTATAACCTTTTATTCGAAACTTTTGATAATGCTGTTAGAGTAGAAACAGAGTGGATTCGAAAGGGAGACTATTTTGAGCAGTTCACTATGTATGATCCTAGTTATACTCCTGTTGAAACTTTAGGGGAAACTACACTAACTAATAAGCTATAAGCAATGCCAAATTGGAATGAAGTTATTCATGAAATTCAACAAGAGCAATCAAAGAATCCAAGTATAAATCCACTAGATACTGTAAGACGTAAATATCTGAATCTAATTTCTCAAATTACGGGTAGAAATACAATAGCTTACTATTCAGGATGGTTACAAAAGCCTAAAGCTCCAGATACAGCAGTTAATGATAAGGACAAGTCAGGCTTTATGTTAACTATAAATAAGCTCGATAGGTCTAAAGGATTAGATTTAATTTTACATACTCCAGGAGGAGATATTGCAGCGACGGAATCCTTAGTTGATTATCTTTATTCAATGTTTGATAAAGATATTCGTGTCATTGTTCCTCAGATTTCTATGTCAGCTGGTACAATGATCGCCTTCGCAGCAAAAGAAATTATGCTTGGTAAGCATTCAAATCTAGGACCTATAGATCCGCAAATGGGAGGTCTTGCTTGTCAAGCTGTACTAGACGAATTTAAACAAGCAAAAGCAGATATAAGACAAAACCCACATTCTGCTGCTTTATGGCAGGTCATAATTGGGAAGTATCATCCAACCTTCTTAGGAGCTTGTAAACAAGCAATCGAGTGGTCTGAGAAAATGGTTGCAGAATGGCTCTTAAAAAATATGTGTAATGGGGACACGAATAAAGTAGAAAACATTATTAAAACTTTTGCAAGCCACACAAAGCAAAAATCTCATGCCCGTCATATTTCTAAAAAAGAGTGCGAAGAAGTTGGATTATCTATTTCAGATTTAGAAAGTAATCAGGATTTACAAGATGCAGTATTGACAACCCATCATGCTTTTATGCATACATTTTCAAACACGTTATGTGTTAAAATTATTGAAAACCATAATGGTGTTGCCTACATAGAGCAATCAAGTCTGCCACGAAAGAGTAAAATTTAAGACACTTATATATAAGTAAGCCTAAAGAATTTTTGATCTTAATTCACAATTCCTAAGTTAACCATTCACTTTTTTCATTCACTCTTCCTCCGTATTCCTTCTTTCCAAATACGCCTTCCTTCTCACTTCCTTTTCCTCCTGCGCTTTCTCCTTCTCCGCCTTACGCTTTTCGTCCGCCTTACTATATGCAATAATGATCTCCTTCACGAGTCGGTGGCGGACTACATCATCTACGGTAAGGTACACCACCTCGATGCCCTCTGTATTTTCGAGAATATTGATACTATGTTTCAGACCAGAGCGCTGATTGTGTGGCAGATCTATCTGAGATATATCGCCTGTAATTATACACTTCGCAGAAGGTCCGAGACGAGTCAAAAACATTTTGAGCTGCATAGAAGAAGCATTTTGAGCCTCATCCAAAATAATAAACGCATTGTCCAATGTCCGTCCCCTCATAAATGCAAGTGGCGCTATTTCTATCACCCGGGTAGACATGAAATGCTCCAGTTTTTCAGGTGGAAACATATCATCTAAGGCATCATACAATGGGCGCAAATAGGGATCTACTTTATCCTTCAGATCACCGGGCAAAAAACCGAGGTTCTCCCCAGCCTCTACTGCAGGACGTGTGAGGATTATTTTTTTGACTAGTTTATTTTTGAGAGCACGTACCGCCATAGCCACGCCAGTATAGGTTTTACCTGTACCTGCAGGCCCGATCGCAAATACGATATCATTAACTTCACCAGCCTCAAAAAGTCTTTTTTGATTGACCGTTTTGGCCTTGATGGGTTTACCATTCCGACCATTTACGATGGTACTGCTGGCATCGCCTTTGCTTATTTTTACTTCAAAGGGGTTGTTGCCATTCAGCATATCTTTTATAGTCTGAGAGGACAGTTCGTCATGCTCTCTGAGCATTCGCAGCATTTTTTCAAACGTCTCTTTGACTTGTTGAGTGATTTTTTTCTCGCCTTCTAGTTTTAGTTTATTCCCCCTCGAGGTAATACGAATTTGCGGAAAAGCTTTTTTGATAAGATTCAGTTTGGAGTTTTTCTCGCCGTAGAGTGCTACTGGATCTACTCCATCAATAGATAAATTGATTTCGCTCAATATTTATATTTTATAAGATTAATGATATATGTTCTTAGAACGTTTATTTAGACCAAAAATATGCCTTTTTATCTAGCCTTTATACTATTTGTAAGCATTTTAGGGACTGATTGTTTCGACCCAGCAGATTATTATGCATTTTTGCGGTAGATATGATCAAAAGAATTGTAAAAATCGAGTTGTTAGCGGATAAGGTTGAGGAAATGCAAGCCATTTTCAAAGAGAGCAAGCACCACATATTGGAGCAAGATGGCTGCTTTCATGTGGAGATGTTGCGCTGCACGGCTCCTGATAATATATTTTTCACCTTCTCTATTTGGGAGTCAGTAGAGGCACTAGATGCCTACCGCCGCTCAGAATTGTTTGGCAAAGTTTGGCCCCGTACCAAAGCGCTTTTTGCACAACCGGCTCAGGCGTGGAGCACCCAATTGGAAGACAGCCCTTGGCAATAATTACTACCTGTGAAAAAGATAAATTTACACACTTACACTATACATTTTGACAGCGCAGGCGCTCCGCTAGCAAAAGTTTTAGACAGTACCAATTACTCCTCCCTTTTTGTACTCGTAGATGAAAATACCCGAGCACATTGCCTGCCTCTGTTGTCTGGTACGCTACCGAAGGATACGCACATTATAGAAATCCCTAGCGGCGAGGTACACAAAAATTTACATACCTGTCAGATCACCTGGCAAGCACTCCTAGAGCATGGAGCAGATCGACACAGCCTACTTATCAACCTCGGCGGTGGAGTCATCGGCGACATGGGTGGCTTTTGCGCTTCGACTTATATGCGTGGGATTCGATTCCTCCAGATACCAACTACTTTGTTGGCGCAGGTGGATGCTTCGGTAGGTAGTAAGCTCGGTATTGACTTTCAGCAAGTCAAGAATATTATTGGACTTTTTCAAGACCCGTTGGCGGTGATTATTGACCCTGTTTTTTTAAAGACATTACCGCCGATGGAGTTGCGCAGCGGTTATGCGGAGATCATCAAGCACGCCCTCATTTACGATGCTGCTCTCTGGCAGACTTTGCAAGCCATCGACGATGTACTAGCAGTCGTGGATTGGAGTCCCATCATATACCGTTCCGTCGAGATTAAGCAAGCCGTCGTGCAAGCAGATCCAAAAGAGCAAGGCCTACGCAAGATTCTTAATTTTGGACACACAGTCGGCCACGCCTTGGAGTCCCATTTTCTATCTACGCCGCAGCCATTATTACATGGGGAGGCGGTTGCCTGGGGGATGTATGCGGAGGCATATTTGTCCCAGCAGCAGGGCAGTTTGAGTGCCTTAGATTTTGACACTATTCAGCACTATATAGTTAAGATATACGCAGATTGTCGGCCTCCGGATTGGCCTCTTCAGGCTCTACTGCCATACATGCGTAAAGACAAAAAGAATAAGAATCATCAGATCTCGTTTTCGCTATTGGATAGTATCGGATCCTGCCAACCAGATCAGTTCATGGAGGAGAGGTTGTTGCTAAAGCTACTGTCCGAGTTGCCACAGTAATTTTTTTGTGTGGGGCCTACCACGGCAAGAAAAATGCCGCGGTCGCTATGTTTCAGGACTCGCTTGTCAGCTCGGTGCTGCGCACGGACTTTTGAAAAAAAAGTCCCCCTTGCACAGCGCTAGTCCAAGAAATATAGATTTATAACTTTTTGCGAAACTTAAGTTGATTATTCCCCTTTTACAACTCGGATATTGCTTACCCTATTTTGAGTATCACTTACCCGAAGCAGATATGTACCGTCTACATAGGCCCTAAGGTCCACAGTAGGACTTGTAACCTGATTTATACTTTTGAGCAACTTACCAGTAATATCAAATACTTCTACACTTTGGATATCCTCGATAGTAGATAAGTTGACTACACCACTACTAGGATTCGGGCTTATTGAGAAAGACGGAATTACTTCCTGTCGAGTACTTACAGACAAGCAATTTTCATCATCCACAGCTACGGAATAACCTACTGTTTGTATTATCTCTTGGGTGGCAAAATCTCTGTAGCTAATATTGAAAGTACCGCAACCGCTGATCTCGTTCGGGTGTATGTAGACGTAAAAAGTTGCATTATCTTGATCAGCTTCTATCATGAATGGACTAGGGCTGCTGGTAACAGCATAAGACCAATGTACTTCATTATCTTGAACCGATATTTTCCATCCCTCAGGAAGATTGCTATCTAACAGTAGCCACTCTATTTCCACATGCATAGTTGAACCTGTATTGCTGGTATTTTGCATAATAGATTTAAGTGCAATCTGATTACTCGAAATAGAATCGCCAATTAAACTTTCCTCAAAAACGGTAGGGCTTATAGAAAAATCATTTTGAGCATAAGTCAAATTGAGACACAATAAGATTAGAGCGATGGGTAGAATGGTCTTTAGTTTCATGATAAGTTAGTGTTGTTAATGCTTAGTAAATTATTGAGGCAGAGCCTTTTCTAGTAGTCTAAAGATAGTATAAATAAATAAAACGAGTTTTTATCTTTCAATATCGGTAACGCTAAGCTATATAGTTTCGGTAAGAAATTCATTAACATTCCTACTGATGGAATCTTATATTATAAAGGTAAACTCCCCAATAAGTTATATCTTTATTATTCGTTATACTCGTACGCTAGCATAAATACATATAAATGGATACCAACAATCAAGAGGAGCACGCAACAGGAGCAGTAATCAGAGAAAAGAACGCGGGGAAATACAAGCGTGTCATAGGCGTATTATGGATGCTAGTAGCCTTAGGCGTGATAGGTATAGCAGTACTTTTTTATGCAGTATCTAAAGGAGATCTTCCTTCCTTTGAAGAACTCGAAAATCCAAAGTATGACTATGCTACCCAAGTATTTGCAGATGATCGTAGTGTATTAGGTAAGTATTACGTAGAAAATAGAGTGCCCGTGGACTACGACGAACTCAGCCCCAATCTAGTCAAAGCACTAATCGCTACCGAAGATGAACGCTACTACGATCATAGCGGGATCGACTTTGAGGCCTTAGCGAGAGCCGTCACCAAAAGAGTATTCCTCGGAAATACCTCTGCAGGAGGAGCGAGTACTATCAGCCAGCAATTGGCTAAATTACTTTTTACCGAAAAGCCAGGATCTGGATTTGCCAGAGTAAAGCAAAAACTTCAAGAATGGGTAATCGCAGTTCGCCTCGAAAGAAAATATACCAAAGAGGAGATTATGGCGATGTATCTCAATAAGTTTAACTTCATCAACGGAGCTTACGGCATCAAAGCTGCATCAGAAATATACTTCGGCAAACATCCCTCTGAACTCCAGCCCGAAGAGGCGGCGATGTTGGTCGGAATGCTCAAAAACCCTTCCCGATACAATCCTCGCAGATTCAAAGAAAACACGAAAAAGCGAAGAGAAGTAGTCCTCAAACAAATGCAGAAAAATGGCTACATCAATCAAGTACAGTACGATACGCTAAGAGTCAAAGCGATGGATATGACCAAGTTTAATCGGAGCACCCACGCGGACGGTCTAGCACCTTACTTCCGTATGGAACTGCGTAAAGAACTAAAACGAATTCTTGCAACTGAAACGGAAAGAAACACCGATGGGGAGCCTTTTGATATCTATCGGGATGGTCTAAAGATATATACTACTATTGACCCTAAGGTGCAGGCCCATGCAGAGGCAAGTATGCTAGAGCATATGAAAGAACTCCAAGCCACCTTCGATTCAAGATGGAAAAATGAAGACCCTTGGACTTATCGAGAACCAGCCAACGAGGCGCTCAATGAACTGGGCACCAGTGATGAAGAGATGGAGGCACGTGCCTACCGTCTAGATTATCTAATTTTTGAATCCGAGCGCGCGCGAGACTTACGTCGCAATATATTGAATGACCCGATCAAAAGCTATGAAGACATGCTGGATGGATTCACGCTACGGGATGTAGACATCCGCAGGATGTTAGAGGAGGAAGAAAACAAGGGCTACCTGCGCAAGCTAGAAAAGCGTAACATGATCGGAGATGCGCTAAATGATAAGTATCAAAAGTTTATGAAAAGTGATAGTTGGAAGGAACTAAAAAAATTGTGGAAAAATTATAAAGACGAAGTGAAAACGTCCTTTGAGAAGGAAGTCGAGATGACTGTATTTACCTATGAGAATCAAGCCTTAGAAAAAGATACTGTCATGACACCGTTAGATTCTATCAAGTATCATCGCAATTTTTTACAGACGGGAATGCTCGCTGTAGATCCTATTTCAGGTTATATCAAAGCATGGGTAGGAGGTATCAACCACAAGTACTTTCAGTATGACCACGTTACATCTGATCGTCAGACGGGTTCTACTTTCAAGCCATTTGTTTACGCAACGGCTATACAGCAACAAGGATTTTCTCCTTGCTATGAAGTAGATGACATTGCCTACACCATTCATAAAGGAGAAGCTAACTTTGGTCTTCAACAAGACTGGTCACCTCAGAATGCAGGCAAAGAATTTAGTGGAGATCGCTTCTCCTTGTTTAAAGGGCTTATGTGGTCAAAAAACACAGTATCCGTATACCTCATGAAGCAGTTAGGAGACGTTGCTCCTGTCAGGGACCTGGTTTCTAATCTAGGAATCAGTATCGATAAAATCCCACCAGTTCCTTCTATATGCTTAGGTGCTGCAGATCTTTCCGTCTACGATATGACAGGTGCATATACCGCATTTGCCAATAATGGGATCTACAACAAACCGATGTTCATCAAGCGCATCGAAGATAAGTACGGTAAGGTTATCTATGAAGGCATCCGAGAAGACAAGCCTGCACTAGATTCAAGGACAAACTATGTGATGATAGAAATGCTGAGATCAGTAATGCGCCAAGGTCTACGAGGATTTGGTGGTATCAAGTCGGACATGGGTGGCAAGACTGGAACGACGAATGATTATGTGGATGGATGGTTCATGGGGCTGACTCCCAATCTAGTAGTGGGTACTTGGGTAGGAGGTGAAGAACGCTGGATTCGTTTCCGTTCGCTTAGCTATGGGATAGGAGCCAAAATGGCTCGTCCCATGTTCGCAAAATTTATGCGCAGAATGGAGAATGATGAAGAGGTTGATTTTGATGTGGAACGACGTTTCGTAACACCTCCAGGTGATCTAGGTATAGAATTGGACTGCGAAGTCTATCAAAGACAAAGAGGAAATTTTGTACCAGAAAATATAGACAACTCCGAAGACTTCGGCAATGGACTTGAGGGCGGAGTAGCACCGCAAGACTCTATCCAGAAAGCGATTAATGAAGAAAGTTTTGGGGAGGATTTTTAAAGGGTAGCGGCTTTATCATATTACATTTGAAACAACTAGTTAGCACAATTTATGCGACCCTAAGCCCATGATAGGGATATTCAGAAGTAAGAGAAGATAACCGCAGAGCAGTCTATCCCGATTTTCGGGAGTTAAATATTTGTAGCCGTGGTTGACAACCCAAGGAAATAGACAATCCAATATCCAATTTGGCGTGATTTTCATTTGAAATTACAATAGTGAACGGAAGATAAATTGCAACAAGTATTCACCCGTTTTTAGCGCAAAGACTAGAAGAACGGAGCAATCTAACCTTTAAATGACGATTATTTCCTTTTGGTTATGAGATTATCCTTCTTGTGAATATCCCCATGATAATACTTGTAAAACGCAGCGCCAAGATGGCGAACCACCTAAGCTCGTGCGCATACGCCTAATCGTCGTCTACTCGATATATGTAGGCCATTTTTCACCTTTGCTTTCAGTTGTAATAGTTGTTAACTGCTGATATATCTCGCCAATATTTGACTCTTTCCAATATATATCGTAATATTACGATCAATGGGACTGAGCAAAGAGAAATTATTTACGTCACAGCAAAATTTGCTAGCAAACTGGGCAAAAGCACTGGCCCATCCAGCGCGCATAGCTATCTTGGAAATACTAGCACAATGCAAAGGCTGCGTCTGTGGAGACATTGTAGACCAACTACCACTTTCACAAGCGACGATCTCTCAACACTTAAAAGCAATGAAGGAAGTAGGCCTCATCAAGGGAGAAGTCTCGGGAAGAAATGTGTGCTACTGCATCAATGAAGATGCCTGCGCTAAAGCGGGCTCCTCATTACAGCTATTATTTAAATGCTGCAGTGGCAACAGCTGCTGTTAAGACAAACTATTTTTTTAAAATAACCTATCGTAAAATTACGATAAAAGATATTTTATAACCTTTTTAAATTTTTATTATGTTAAATTTCATTTTTGGATTTATCAATTTTGCAAGTGTATGCGGCGATTGCTGCGGAGGATCTTGCCCGATTGGTTGTTGCTAAAATCTTTGGTTTAAGGCTAGATAGTTTGATAGCTATCTGGACTAATACCATTTGTAGTTTCAAAAATGGTATAATACCATTTTGTCGTTTACTATGGTGTAACACCAATGAAAAAGACCAAAGCAATGCAATGCCTTGGCCTTATTTTCAACAAAAGTCGATCTCTCACACCTCGGTGTGAGAGATTTTTTATTTACTTCCCATACGGGTATCCTTATTATTGTACGTCTTTAGACCACACTTCAAAAAATCAGCATAGTCGGCAGCACCCTCGTGATAACCTCTTGGCTTCGCCAAGACCTTTTCATCAGGCCCCATCATTACGTAAAGTGGTTGAGAGTTTTGCTCAAAATTTACAATTTGAAAATCTGCCCATTTACTACCTACTGTTCTTAGCTTCTCATTGGTAGCTTTTGATACAAGCGGAGAATCTAGTTTCTTCCTATCATCCACGTACAGCGAGATCAGGACAAAGTCCTCATCCAGTCGAGTCCATACATCATCCTCTATCCAGATATGCTCCTCCGTTTTTCGGCAGTTCACACACCCAAATCCTGTAAAATCTAAAAGCACGGGCTTATTTATCTCATTGGCATAAGCCAGTCCCTCATAATAATCCTTAAAACAATCCAAATTATTTGCACACTTCGTGAAAGAAGAATACCTGCTTTTGATCTCTGGATCTGCGACAGTCGCTTCTTGCTCCGATAGAAAATAGTTATAATATGCAGGAGGAGCTAATCCACTCATCAAACCTAAAGAATTATAAGTATACGTCTTATCGTTGATCATAAAACCAGTACACAAGTAGATCGTCAATGCGCCAAATAAAGCGGCGAAAGATATTCTCGGTACGCTCAATTTCTTGATCGGACTATCATGTGGAAACTTGATGAAGCCCAAAAGATATAATGTGATACCCAAGAAACAAATAATCCAAAGTCCTAAAAATAATTCATATTTTAATATACCCCAGTGCATCGTCATATCTGCAACAGATAAAAACTTTAGTGCCAAAGCCAATTCTAAAAATCCTAATACCACTTTTACAGAATTCATCCAGCTACCAGAGCTCGGTAAAGAATTTAGCATCGCTGGAAATGCAGCAAACAAGCCGAAAGGCAAAGCCAATGCAGATGAAAACCCTAGCATTACCGTGAATGGCCCCCATACGTCCGTAGCCGAAGCAACCAATGCAGAACCAATAATAGGACCCGTACAAGAAAACGATACCAAAGCCAAAGTAAAGGCCATAAAGAAAGTGCCAATCAGTCCGCCCTTATCCGCCATGGCGTCACTCTTGTTCGACCAAGAACTAGGCAGCGTGATCTCATAAAATCCAAAAAAGGAGAATGCAAATAATATAAAAACCACAAAAAAGATCACATTGGCAATCCAGTTCGTTGACAATTCATTCAAGGCTGTCGGACCAAATGCACCGGTTATAAGCAAACCAATCGCCAAATAAATAACGATTATAGAGGCACCATAGATCAAGCCATTCTTAATACCAGATGCCTTATCCGTACTCCCTTTAGTAAAGAAACTTACTGTCAACGGAATCATCGGAAATACACATGGTGTCAACAATGCCACCAAACCACCTAAGAATCCAAAGATGAAAGTCCAAAGTAAACTAGATGATTTAATATCCTCTTCCCCACAGTCTCCTACAGGTCTCACAAAAGTTTCTCTTACTATAGGTCTCACCTGATCGATAACATTTCCATCCATGTTGACACCAGAAAAACCAGATCCATTAGAAGGGCCATCCGTACTAGTGACAGGAGTCATTGCAGCTATATAAGTAGATGCCTCCTTACCAATAAATCCATTTTGCTTATCAGGAAAAATCACAAAGTCCACATCTTTTGGTGGTAGACATTGGGTGTCATCACAAGTCATAAAAGTTAGATATCCCGTTACTGGCATAGAAGGGTCTGTCGCATTTATCGTTTGCTGGAAAGTAACTGGCCCTTTGACAAACTTGATCACATTCGTATCAAACAACTTATCGTAGCCTTCTTTCTTTTTACCTTTTTCATCTGCACCACCCTCTAGATCATAATGATCAGCAGGATCGTAATTAAACGATGTAGGCACAGGTCCCTCATCACTCGTATGCTGCGAGTAGATCGTCCAGCCTTCATCTATTTTTGCAGTAAAGATACTTTCGATAGCGCCATCCACTTTCTTGACATTGATATCCCAAGTAACTGGCTTAAGCAGTGCTTTATTAGCTACTGCAGGGCTCGTTGGTTGCGTTGACTTAGTCGCTTTGTTTTTAGCTTTTGGACTAGACTTACTTACGATCTTAGGTTGCTTGATTTCTATGTCGACGGCCTTCTTGCCATTCTTAGATTCTATAGTCAGCACCTTTTCTTTATGGACTGGTGTAGAAGTCACCTTCTGTTTTTTCTCTTCTACAATCTGGATTGGATTGTCTTTTTTTGCCACTGCTTTTTGCAGCACAAACTCAAAATCCTTATCTGTAGGTGGAAGGCATTTAGTTGCATCACACGTCATAAAGGTGAGGTAACCAGTGATCGGTTTACTGTAGTCCTTTATTTTCACCTTTTGCCTAAAGATTGCTTTCTTGGCGTACTTGGTGACATTCATTTGAAATATCTTGTCAAAGCCCTCCTTACGGTTAAGCTTATCTTCTTCAGTTTTGCCCTTCAGTGCAAAGTGATCCCCTGCATCGTACTCAAAAGAAGTAGCGATAGGGCCATCTTCAGATTCAAGAAACTGAGAATAAACCGTCCAGCCATCCTCAATATCGGCTGTAAAGGTAAACTCGAAATTATCCCCATTGAGATGCTTAGCATCGTATGTCCACGAGACGGGGTTATATATTTGACTGGAGGCACTTATGTATAATAATAGCGCTGCTATGAATAAGGTGTACTTTTTCATTAGTTTAATTTGATAATTACCCAAAAATATAAAATCTAAGCTATACAAAGTGTAAGCTAGGAGGTGAAATGTTAAAAACGCGCTAGTTGACCTCCAAATCGAAGTCAACATTGGCAGGAGGAAGGCATCTATGGCTATCACATGTCATAAATTTTATATATCCTTTGATATTTTTGAGTCCAGGCTTATTTTTGATCTTATGCACCAGTTTTAGCGATTTTGCATATTTAGTGATATCCATCTCATAAAACTCGTCATAAGCCTCTATCTTTTCACCCACTTCTTTAATCTCGCCTACAGCAGCAATCTCCTTGGATTCTAAGTTGATAGAAGTTGGGATAGGCCCCATGTCGCTCTCCATATGTTGTGAGTAGACATACCATTTGTCATCAATATCGGCAGTATAGGTTATGGTAATAATATCAGGTGTTACATCGGCATTTACAGTCCAGTTTACCGGATTCTCCGTTTGACAGATTGCTGATACAGCAAAGCAAAATGAGAATAGTACATAAAGAGAAATCTCTTTCATAATAGATTAATTTTTTTATGATAAATAAATAACTGGATTGAAAGAAGTGGTTAAGATACTAGGCGTTGTTTCTATGAATTAAAAACGGCCTAATTTCGTCTAAAGTTATAGCAAATCACATTTATTTTCAGCCCTAAAACAAACAATAAGAAAACCTTAACCTTTTGCAGGATTAATATTAGGGGCCACCCACGATGGCTCGGGTCTACTGACCGCATCACTAGGTGACCGAACGTTGCGCAGCAAAAAAGGTACAGTGTACCTTTTTAGAGAGGAAACCGAGGCAAACCTGCCGAGGCAAGAATAAGTTTTATAAAGTGTGTAGACGATACGCTATTAATTTTGGCCACTGCGTTGCGCAGCAAAAAAGGTACAGTGTACCTTTTTAGAGAGAAACCGAGGCAAACCTGCCGAGGCTAGAATAATTTTTATAAAGAGTGTAGACGTTACGCTATTAATTTTGGCCACTGCGTTGCGCAGCAAAAAAGTTACAGCGTACCTTTTTAGAGAGGAAACCGAGTCAAGCCTGCCGAGGCTAGAATACTTTTCATAAGGAGGTTAAACGTTACGCTATTAATTTTGGACAAGCGATGTGAAGGGGTAGTCTGTGCGCAGTTTAGCGGGTAGGCAAAAGACCGTAGCGAAGCGAAGCCCGAGAACGTAGCGACACTGCCCGAAAGTAAAGACGCCTCTTTGCGGATTTACTTTTGGGCAGTGATGGCCCCTAGCCTTATTAAATTACGTCTCGCAGGCTAACAACACAATTCTAAAATTACGCAATAGCACTATCTAGGTATTTCTTTTTGGAAGCAGCGATGATAGACTCGAATAAGATGCGGCCTTGGATGTTGCCCAATGCATCTTCGGCTGCGCGCTCTGGGTGGGGCATCATACCGAATACATTCTGGTTTTCGTTGCAGATACCGGCGATGTGCATCAGGCTGCCGTTAGGATTTGTGTTCTCAGAAAGCGAACCGTCGGCTGCGCAGTAACGGAAAAGGATCTGATTATTTTGTTCCAATTTCTGTAACTCCGAGTCAGACGCGTAGAAACGACCGTCTGCGTGGGCAATCGGAATTTGGAGTACTTCAGATGCCTTAGTATTTTGTGTAAATGCGGTCTGGTTGTTATCTACCTTGATGTGGAGATTCTTACAGATAAATTTCTGCGTATCGTTAGCAAGCAACACTCCTGGTAGTAAACCCGACTCACAAAGGATTTGGAAACCATTGCATATACCAATCACATAACCACCATTGTTCGCAAAGTCGATCACTTGCTCCATGATAGGAGAGAGTTTGGCAACTGCGCCCGAACGGAGGTAGTCTCCAAAGGAAAATCCGCCTGGCAGCACAATGCAGTCGCCAGGCCCAAAGTCGCCGAGGGCATCATTTTTATGCCATAGCATCTCGACCTCCTGGTCTAGTACGTCCGCAAGTACGTGACGCATATCTTCGTCACAATTGGATCCTGGAAAAACAACAACACCAAATTTCATTTCTTATATATTTAGGAGTGGGAGATAATGCCAAATGAGTATCCCCGCAAATAATAACATGTGCAACATTTCGCTCCATTGTCTGGACATGTTGACAAAATTGATAGATACAAAGATAGCAAGTATTGGTAAGAGCATCTGAAAATGCTGCACATTTATTTGCGATTGGAATAAGATACTAAGTGCAGAAGCCGCCAGCACCCAATAGAGCAGATCAATGATCTTTTGAATTTTTATTTTCTTCTTGTACGTGTATAACTTATAGCTAAATACAGCTATTACTAACATGGATAATACTAGGCCTAGCGTAATCAAATCAGTATATCCTTGGTAAGGTGCATAGCTGAAGAGGTGCAGGTTATTTTCTATTTCCTGAGCTATAAATAGGCTTAGATTGTCGTTCCAAAATTGGTAGGTGAACACCAAAAAGTAGGGGCTAAGAAATCCAAAAAGAAGGATGAGTCGCTCCTTCCAACGGATGGCCCTGAGTATCCCAATCCCGATCCACGCAAAGACTAGAAATACGATGTAGGAGAAATAGCAGAGGGAAGCGACACCTATAAATAATCCGATATTAAATATTCGGTCTGCGCTGGAGTATTCTTTGTAGGTTTCTACCAACTCTATGATCGCGAAGAGAAGGAAGAAATTAGCAATCAGTAGTGGATTGACGGCATAAAAACTGCCGCTAAATCCCATGAATAAGAGATAAAAAAGGCCAGGCAGTAGCGTTATTTCTTCGGTGAGGCGGTACCTGGATGTCATCACGTTGAGCATAATAGCCTGGATAAGGGCCAAGAAAGCTGCCAAAAGACTATTCGCCAGTGTACCTGTAGTAGGTAAATAAGCAGCTAGGGTATCGAAGAGAAAAGTACCATCGGAGGATATCGCTTCGTCTAAAATGAAGAACGAGGGACTCCAAATCAGCAATGCGTAAATCACTAAAAACACATTTGCAAAAAATTGATTCGTTCTAAATAAGGAGAGCAATAGGGATATGGTGATTTAAATTAAGCAATACTGCAAATTTAAAAAAAGCTAGCTTAAAAGTTTGGAAATTGTGATTTAGAAAACCGTTGTATGATTATTGCGTGGCCAACCAGTCTAAGGGATTTAGTCTTACTTTTTGGCGCCACACCTCAAAGTGAATTGTTGGGTCAGTTGGGTTGAGCTGCGCTATTTCTTGACCAGTACCTATTTGCTGCCCCTTTTCTACAAAAATTTGCGCTAAGTTGCTGTATACTGTGTAGTACTCTCCATGACGAATCAAGATGGACTGATTGCCGTTGGGAAGGCTAAATTTTCCTGCTACTACGCCTGAGAATGTAGCTACCACCGCGGTAGTGCCGTTGGCTTGAATATCGATACCGTTGTTGACAATCTCGATTTTTGGTAGGGTAGGATGTTGCTGCTTACCAAAAAAGCGAATGACTAGTCCATCTGCGACTGGCCAAACTAACATTGCCTTGGATCGCTGAAAATCAAGGGTAACGTCGCCCGAATAATTATCAGATGCAGGTTTTGGATCGGTATTGATCAAATCAAGGATGGCATTTTTGAGTTGAAAAGATACCTCCTGTTGTGTTTTTAATTCTGCACGCAGTGAGCCTTCGTTGGCTTTTAGGCGCTTATACATTTTGTTTCTGCGCTCCGACTCAGAATTGAGCTGGACTTGTTGGAAGCGCTGTTCTTCCAATAGCTTTTCTTTCTCTTGACTTAAGGTAGAAAGTTTTATTCGTTTTTTGAGCAAAGAGGATTTCGTTTCTTTAATTATTTGGGTTTGTCTCGCGCGATAGGATCGATATTGATTGAGGTATCGCCAGCGTTTGAATGCTTCATTGAAGTTCTTGGCAGAAAAGATAAAGCTGAGGTAACTCTCGCTCAGTTTTTCTCTCAGCGCTTGACGCAGGAGAACTCCATATTCTTCTTCCAAGAGAATAGCGTCTTGCTCTAAGGAGGAAATCGCATCAGTAGTCCTTAGAATTCGGCTTTCTATAAATCTGTCCTCTTGTTCTAGCGTTCTAATGAGTTGTGCTCGTTTCTGAATCTTGCGCTGCAAGGAGAGATAATTGTCGAGCGCTGTTTTGCTATCTCGTTGAGTTTTTTTGAGTCTTTTACCGATCAGATTGATCTCGTTTTGGATAGATGCTCGCTTTTGTTCTAGCTCCGTTTTGTTTTGAGCAAACAGTGCTAAGGTAAATAAGAGTAGTATGATCGTTAGAGCGCCTTGCTTCATTGAGCTCAAATTTACATCTTTTGATAACTCTTTGGGATATTAAATTTTATATCCTGTGCTTGATTTATACTGATGTCTGTATATAGAATACTTAATTGGATATCCTCTTGACCTGGTCTTTTGACCGTAATATCTCTTTTGTAAGCAATGACGTGCGTTTCATCTAAAGGTCTATAGTCGCTATACTTTACGAGTAGCTGATTTTCTCCTTGATTGAAGGTGGTGTATCGAGGTTGAAGATTAGCAGCATTAAGCATCAGCTGAGAATCATAGCTTTCTTTACCGCCAGTCAATAATATTTCTCCTTCTTTGTTATCTACAGCTGTGTAAGGAATCACATCCATAATGGGATTGCCGATAAAAATATCTTGTAAGTGTTTAAGATCTATGGCTTCGCCTAACAATGAAGGCAGGTCATACTCTAATGCAACCCAACTAATGTCTTCGGCCAAGTATTCTCGCTGCAGTCTATTAAGTGCAAAAACGGAGTCAGGGGTAACCATGATGCGTGCGCCCTCCATACCAAATTTTTTTCCATTGAGCCATAGAACTTTCTCATTTTCACTAATGATGGTAGAAGTAAAGGACATGGAATTGGATGGCATCTTATATTGTAATTGCGCTTTTGCTCTGAACCACGCTGGTCGAAAAGCATTGTCGTTAACTTTAGCGATGAGATCTTCAGCACTCAGTTTACTATTATCTTTATTGATAATTCCTTTGCTGCTTTTGCAAGACGATAGACTTAATATTAAGATTAGAATTAAAAACGTACTTAGAGAGAGAAACTTATTCAAGAGTCTGAATTTTAAAGGCCTTTTTTAGAAATTTTATCTTTGAGTCGAGTTGACTTGCCACCTGCTTTTACGGCTTTATTCCAGTACTCAATAGCAGAGTTTGTATTGCCTTGTTGGAATAAGAAATCTGCGTAGTCTTCCAGTACATCGGGATTATTTTCACCCCCTTTATTCAATGCCTTTTGGTAAAGCGTTTCCGCTTGCTCGTTATCTTTTTTAATGGCAGCAATAAAAGCTTGCGCGTTTATACTTTTAAAGTTATCAGGATCAAGCGCTAATGCTTTGTCAATCTTGACTTGAGCTTTTTCGACTTTGCCTATAGACACCAATGGCTTTACCATTCTAGATAAGATATCAATTTGGAGGTTCTCGTTTTTGCCAGACATTAGAAAAGCTTGATTAAGCGATGATAATGCATCTTGATAATTTTGCAGTTCTCCATGAGCGATACCATTGAAGTAGTATAGTTTGACTTGATTTGGGAATATGTCCATTCCTTTTTCAGAGATTTTTGCTAGCTCGTCCATCTGGTATAGATCTGCATGGATGTACATGATTTGTTCCCATACACTAAATACTTTACTATTTAGCTGGATCGTTTCCTCGTATTGTTTGAGTGCTTCTTTTGATTGATTATTATGATAAAGTAAATCTCCATAGATAGAAAATGCTTTGGCTTCCTCAGGGTGTACTACTGTAAGTAACTCTCCGAGACTCAAGGTTGCTTCTATCAATTCTGGATTGCCCTTACCTTCAGTTATCTTTTCAATGTAAGGAAATAATGTTTTAATCTTAATGTCTATTTCTTCATTCTTATCATTAAATACAGACTGTAGAGATCTAAGATAGCTAACATCATCTCCTCCAACCGCTTTCTTATCTGCCGCTAATGCAATAGCCGCTTTGGCATTATTTGGATCTATGGTTAGGATTTTTTGATATGTTTCTTTGGCGTCTGCTTCTTTGCCTTGTTGGTTGTAAAAACCAGCTAGTAAATGAAGGTATGAAATATTATCGGGGTATGATTTTACTAAACTTTCAAGTTCTTTTGCAGCATTTTTGGTGTCTCCTTTGCCTAGATACAGCGTGTGTTTCTTACGGGTAGTCTCTACGTTTTTACCAAATTTTTTTTCAATCTTATTATACGTTTCAATGGCATTATCTAATTTATTATCTTTTATTTGGTAGAAAGCGAGTTGAAAGTAATGGTATTCTGTATCAGGATATTTATCCACCATCTCTTTATAAATTTTGGCAGCATCATCAAACTTAAGAGACTTCTCAAGGACATCGGCTAAAAATAGCTTGTACCACATATTGGTTGGCGACAAAGAGACAGCTACTTTGATAGAATTGAGTGCTTTTTCATCATTGTCAAGCACATCATATACGCGAGCAAGCTCATAAGCGGCAGCATGGTTAAGTGGGTCCGTTTTTAGAACTTCTTTAAAAAGTACCGTAGCTTCTTCATAATTCTCTAGCAACTTCTGCTTGTTGGCTTCAATAAATACCTTTTGTTTATTGACTTCTGCCTCCGTAGTGGTGCCGGGTTGAGCAAATATAGTAGATGCTGAGAGCAGCCCAAAAAGGATGCAGAAAGATATGACCAGATATTTGAGTGCTGTATTCAATTTTATTCTTTGTAAGTAGAAAAGTCGCCTATACTGATTTCAGATTTGCGGCCGTCATATTCTACTTTATTACCAATCATAGAGTTTTTGAGGTTGGCTTCGTTTACTTGGGTGTCGTTTTGTATGACTGTATTGTTAATAACGGAATTCAAAACGATTGAATTGTCTCCTATGGAAACATGAGGTCCGACAACAGAGTTCTCAATTTTGACATTTTTTCCTATAAAGCAGGGTTGAATGACTACAGAATTGTCTAATTGGAGGTTCTCTGCCTTTTCAGAATTGAAATTCTTAATCTCTAACATGCGCTGATTGGTATAGACTACAGCGTCTTTGTTTCCACAATCTAGCCATTCATCTATTTTGCCGACTTTGAACTTGATCCCTTTTTGTTTCATATTTTCCAGGGCATTGGTTAGTTGATATTCACCCCTATCCATGATTTTATTATCTAGAAGGTATCGAAGTTCTTTCCTTAGGTTATCTCCGTCTTTAACGTAGTAGATACCTACGATGGCTAGATCAGATACAAACTCCTTAGGTTTTTCGATAAAATCTGTGATAACGCTATTCTCGTCCGTCTTTAAAACACCAAATGCAGAAGGGTCTTTTACCTTTTGTGCCCAGATGATACCATCTTCTTCGGAGTTGAAGGCAAAATCCGCCTTGAATAGCGTATCGGAAAAGGCAATCATGCATTTTCCTTTCATACTGTCTTCGGCACATAATATAGCATGTGCTGTTCCTAAGGGCTCGGTTTGTTTGTAAACACTGCCTTTAGCGCCTAAGGATTCTGCAATTTTAATTAATTGCTGATCAACATCTTCCCCAAAATCACCAGTAACGAAGGCTATTTCATCTACTTTTTCTTTTAATGATTTAGTCAAATCTTCTACTAGTATCTGCACAATAGGTTTCCCTGCAATAGGTACTAGCGGTTTTGGAACAGTAAGGGTGTGCGGTCTTAGTCTGGAACCACGGCCAGCCATAGGAATAATGATCTTCATTTACGGTAGGTATATTCGTTTAGTAAAATAGTACAAAAATTAGGACACTATGCCCGAAAGATAGTCACAAATTACATAAATCATTTATCTAATCGATAACAGTTACTTTTAGCATATTGGTACGGAATCGCTTTTTTATTGGCATACTTCCAGTATTGATTACGATATCTCCAGATTTTAGATGCTTTTCTTTGGTTAAGATTTTACAAACATCTTCTATAGTACCATCAGTAGTAGTGAACTTATCATAATAGAAACACCGTACACCCCAAACTAAATTCAGAGTAGAAAGCATACCAACGAGCTCTGAAAAAATATAAATCTTAGCATTTGGTCTATAGCTACTTACTTTAAATGCGGTGTATCCAGAACTGGTCATGCCGATGATAGCTTTGGCTTTAACATCTTCAGCTACTTGTGCTGCATTGAAACAGATAGCATCAGATAGAAATGTTCTTGATTTCTTAGAAGGCGTAGGTCTATGCTTAAAATCGTATTGTGCTTCAGCCTCAGTGATCACCTTATTCATTTGTTCAACCACCTTTATAGGGTGCAATCCTACGGAAGTCTCCCCACTAAGCATTACGGCATCCGTTCCATCAAGAACTGCATTGGCTACATCTGTAATTTCTGCTCTGGTAGGAATGGGTGAAGTGATCATACTATCCATCATGTGTGTTGCTACGACTACTGGTCTCGCACGTTGAATACACTTTTTGATAATCATCTTTTGTAGCATGGGTAACTTTTCGATAGGGACCTCAATACCTAAGTCTCCTCTAGCAATCATAATAGCATTGGATGCCTTGATGATTTTGTCAATTTTATCAATCGCTTCTGGCTTCTCTATTTTAGCCATTAATTTCGCTGGATGGCCAGCTTCTTCCACTATTGCTTGTAGCTCCTTCATATCTTTCGCTGAACGCACGAATGACAATGCGATCCAGTTGAAAGGCTGTGTAAGCATATATGCTAGATCAACTCTGTCCTTCTTGGTCAAGGAAGGAAGGCTTATTTTAGTATTTGGAAGATTAACGCCTTTGTTGGATGACAAAGTTCCGCCGAATAAAACCTTTAGCTTAGTCCTATCATTCTTATTTGTTTCTATGACTTCAAGCATTAATTTACCATCATCCACTAGTACTTTTTCTCCTACAGTTACATCCTTTGAAAAGCGAGGGTAGCTCATGTAGATCTCCTCCATAGTGCCAATACACTCTTTATTAGTGAAGGTCAAGATATCTCCAGGCTTAATCTCCAATGCGTTGTCTTTAATCTTTCCAACACGCAACTTTGGGCCCTGCAAATCTCCAAGCAGCCCAATATGAAGGTTGTACTTTTCATTTATATACTGTACCCGGTCAATTACTTCCTTATGGTCTTGGTGGGTGCCATGTGAAAAGTTTAAACGAAAGGTGTCCACTCCTGCTTTTACTAATTCTAACAGCATTTCATAAGAGTTGCATGCAGGCCCTACTGTAGCTAGGATTTTAGTGTTTTGTTGGTCTACGATTTCCATATTTAAAGATTGTTGAATGAGAATACAAGTATAGTCAAAAAAACGGGAGGGATTAGTGTACTTTTTACAATTATCAGTTAAAATCAATTATTTCCGAAAATGTAATGTTGGATAAAATTAACGAAATATGGGTTTTTTTATGCTTGAACTGTGATTTAGAGAATTGTGTTTGCATATAAATGGTGTTTTCTTGGTATTTGCAGTTCTAATTTACTTACTTTGCGACTTATTAAATAATTATGCTTACGCAAGTAAGCAAGCATAAAAACCGCAATATATATGTCAGACATTGCAAATAGAGTAATTAAAATTATCGTTGACAAATTAGGTGTTGACGAATCAGAAGTTACGAGAGAAGCAAATTTCACCGTAGATTTAGATGCAGATTCTTTAGACACAGTTGAGTTGATCATGGAGTTCGAAAAGGACTTTGACATTTCAATTCCTGATGAAGATGCTGAGAACATTCAGACAGTTGGAAACGCAATTGATTATCTTGAAAAACAATCCGCTGCTAATTAAATGATTAGTTGAGGTATTTGAATATGACTATAGAAAATTTATAAGTCAATATGTCCACAAATCATTTCAATGATTTGTGGATTTTTTAATTTACTTAGGCTTACTATTATTTGCATCATGAAAAGAGTTGTCGTTACGGGTATAGGTGCCATCACACCCATTGGAAAAAATATAGCTGAATTCACTCAAGCCCTTAAAAGTGGCAAAAGTGGAGCTGCTGCTATCACCCTTTTTGATTCTGAGGTATTCAAAACTAAGTTCGCTTGTGAAGTGAAAGATTTTGATCCTAATGATTATATGGATCGAAAATTAGCACGCAGAATGGACCGATTCTCCCAATTTGCTATGGCAAGTGCCAAAGAAGCAATTGAAGATTCTGGACTTATGGACAGTGAGTTTGATGCGGCAAGAGCTGGTGTAATATGGGCTTCTGGTATTGGAGGCTTACATTCCTTAGAAGTTGATATTGAAGACTTTGAAAAGAATGGTAGAACTAGGCCGAGGTACAATCCCTTCATGATCCCTAAGATGATTGTTGATATTGCTGCTGGGTATATTTCTATAGAATATGGACTAAGAGGTGTGAATTTTGCGACCGTTTCTGCATGTTCTTCTGCAAGTCATGCTATTTCCGTAGCAGCGGATAATATTAGATTAGGAAAATCAGACGTCATTATTACAGGAGGCTCTGAAGCAGCGATTACCACAACAGGTATTGGTGGATTCAATGCAATGAAAGCACTAAGCGAAAGAAACGATAATCCACAAGAGGCATCTCGGCCATTTGATCTAGATAGAGATGGTTTTGTTTTGGGCGAAGGTGGCGGAGCACTGGTATTGGAAGAATACGAACACGCTAAGAAAAGGGGAGCCAAGATATATGCAGAGGTTGCCGGAAGCGGAGCTACTGCCGATGCTTATCATATTACTGCACCACATCCCGAAGGCTTAGGTGCAAGTTCAGTAATGGAAATTGCATTAAAAGATGCAGGAATGAATCCAGAGGATATAGATTACATTAATGTCCATGGAACTTCAACACCACTGGGAGATGTAGCAGAGTCAAAAGCCATCTTGAAAGTGTTTGGGGAGCATGCCTATAAATTGAATATCAGCAGTACCAAATCTATGACGGGCCATCTTTTAGGCGCTGCTGGAGCTATCGAGGCTATTGCAGGTATTATTGCCATTAAAGAACAGTTTATACCGCCTACAATTAATCACTTTACGGATGATCCTGAAATAGACGAAAAATTAAATTTAACCTTCAATAAAGCACAAGAAAGAGAGGTTAACGCCGTTTTAAGCAATACTTTTGGTTTTGGCGGACACAATTCGTCATTAATTCTCAGAAAGTTGGATTAAAAGATATAGTTTTACGAACTCTGACGTGTTCTTCACGTAAAATTTAAAACCAAAGATTGCTCCCTTGACCTATTTTGTTTATCAGTTTGGTGTGCCATATCCGAGAACTTTACCCCATGCTGGTGATATCCACGGATAAGTGTTCTATTAGTAAGTTAATTATTTTCAAATAAGAATATTGCGTTTTTTAGTCAGATTCTATAACAGATTTTTTTCTAATGAGAAAGTCCTCGTCAGCAAATTAAGACCAATGCTGGGTTTTACGCCTGCCAATCTGGGTTTATTCAAATTAGCCTTTTCCCATAAGTCTAACAATTCGGAAAAGTCTTATGCCATCAGAAATAATGAACGTCTCGAATATCTAGGAGATGCAGTTCTAGGAACTATTGTTGCGGAATACCTTTTTAAAAAGTACCCTAGCGGAAATGAAGGTTTTCTTACAAAAATGAGATCCAAAATAGTACGTAGAAAATCACTTAATAGTATTGGGGATAAAATGGGCTTAGACATGCTACTCTCGGAGTATAATTCTACCAAGCTGAGTAAATCCATGTTGGGAAATGCTGTAGAAGCATTAGTAGGGGCCGTGTATGTAGAAAAAGGATATCGAGTAACCAAGCGTTTTGTCATTCAACGCATCTTACGCAATTATATAGATATCCACCAATTAGAAGAAGTTGACGAGAATTACAAATCTCAATTATTAGAATACTGCCAAAAAAATGGGCAAAATGTAGGCTACAAAGTTGTAGCACGCTACAAATTCGAAAAAAGAGATCGTTTTAAAGTAGCTGTCTTGGTAGACGGGGTACAAATAGCCTATGCCGATGACTTCAATAAGAAGAGTGCCGAACAAACTGCCTCAAACAGAGCTATCAAACAACTAGGTATTAACAAAGATAGTAAGACAGAAGGCGAACCAGTTTAGAATATGCATGCTGAAACATCAAATACCTCTCCTTTTTTTCCGAAAGCAAACAGAGTAGACAATATGACCATGGGGGCCAGTGAACTCATCATGTGGCTTGCGGATATTGCGAACAATGGACTCACCACATTATACAATCAACCCAATGAATTCTGGGATAGTATCACTAAACGGATGGTGGATGCACAATTGTCCGGATTGAGCAATCGGATCAAACACATTCAAAATGCGATTGCCCTAGAAAATGAAGAATACGTAATAGACAATATTAGTGAACTTTACTTGCTCGCTAAATCCATCAAAAAAATTGAATTGTTTTCAGAAACAGAACAATTATCTTTCTTGAAAGCAGGAGGATTCAACATCACTAAAAAACAATTGGCCCATGCAGACTTACTGCAAGATGAATGGTTAATTCTCGGAGTAGTAAAAGGGGAGGAGGATAAGATAAAATTTAGGCGAACTTGGATTCAGGGACTACGCACTAAATTTATGGGTCAAATCTTAGACTATGCCTGGGGAAAAACTGAATTTATGCAAAACTGGCAGGCGGGCAAGACCTTTACAGGTGATATGAGGGTCTATCCAGGCGCCTATAAACTTCGAGTAGCAGTAGAAAGCCACTCACATAGTGGCCATCTATTTAATACTTACGCCGCTTATCCAGATTTGGAGGCCTTCTTGAAAGCTTACACCATGGCTATTGCTACTAACCCTGTGCTTTACCGCTTTCCTGTATGCCTCAAAGAAGTAAGTGTACAAGTGTCAGATCAGGAGGTTTTTCTTGTCGATAATCAACTCAACGCTTTACTATGTAAATGCCCCGAAGATGCAAAATGGGGACTTGTTTCTGCCAGTGCTGGTCAAAAATTCCAAGTTTTTGGCGAATGGGATGGGACGCATTTTCTACCACTGTCCTTAATCTGCCAATCCAGATTTATCAATCTTCAATTTTAACACAATCCTTATTGGTTGATATTCAGTAGCTAAGGAGCCTTTTCTAATTTATTTCGATGTTGTAACGCAGAAATATCTACAATTTCTTGGTTCAAGCTATTAATTGTTATAACTTTGATGTTGTAACGTCTAAGTTGCAACATTGAATATAAATAAAATCGTATAATTATGAGTACGCAAGACTTTTATCAAAATATAAATCAAATATATAATCCCCTACAATCATTCGCATTAGGACTTACTAAGAACATGGACGATGCACGGGATCTGTTTCAAGAGACGGTGTTTAAAGCACTAAAGAATAAAGACAAATTTAATCTGGGAACAAACTTTAAAGCATGGATAATGACTTTGATGCGTAATACCTTTATCAACGAATACCGTAGAAAAAAGAGACACAACGTTACTTCTGCGCCTTCGGATAGTTTTTACTTTGAGGCTAGTAAAGATAATACGAGCATTAGAAACTTAGGTACTTCCAACTTAGAAATGGAAGAGCTAAATAAAATGATGAATGCAATAGATACAAAACTAAGTACCCCTTTTAAGATGTACTTTTCTGGTTTGAGTTATCAAGAAATTTCTGATCAGCTAGATGTACCATTAGGCACCATCAAGAGTAGAATATTTTTTGCAAGAAAGGAATTGCAGTCTCTTGCGCTCAATGCTGGATTAAGATAAATTATTTTCATTATTCTATAATTACTAAATATTACCATGGAAATTGAAAAGGCAATAAATCAGATCAGACCCTTTAAGAATGAATTTCAAAAGGCCACTGTAAATTTGATATACACCAATAATTGGTTGTCGATTCAATTGAAAAATTACCTCAAACCTTACAAGTGTACGCTACAACAATACAACGTTTTGCGTATTCTTAAAGGCGCACAAAAACCGATATCTACCTCTGATATTCGTGAAAGAATGGTTGAGAAAATGGCTGATACTTCCAGACTCGTAGAGCGACTCTGCTCCAAAGGATGGGTCAATAGGGAAGCATGTTGTGGGGATAAAAGATTAGTAGATGTTACTATCTCGCAACAAGGGATTGATTTCATCGATAAAATCGGTGGACTTGATGAATATGTAGAGAGTATCTATAAAAACCTTACCCTCGAAGAAGCAAGACAGCTCAATACCATCTTAGATAAATTACGCAAGGATTAGTTCTATCCCACAATAATTATACAAACCTTTTTTGATACAATAATAACCTAGCTTAGATCGTTTTCTAAACAAATGTTACAACATAGATGTTGTAACACTGAACAAAACAATCAAAATTTTATGTTATGAGTACAAATGATTTTTATATACAGATAGATGCCATATCCTCTCCGCTTAATAACTTTGCATTAAGCCTTACTAGGAATTTAGAAGATAGTAAAGATCTTTTTCAAGAAACGGTATTCAAGGCCTTAAAAAATAAGGAAAAGTTTAGAATAGGTACTAACTTCAAAGCGTGGACATTAACGCTGATGCGTAACACTTTCATCAATGAATACCGTCGCAAGAAAAGAAGAAAAGTAAAATCTGTAGCGGCAGACAGCATCGAAATGCTAACTAATACCAAAACAGTTGCCATAAATGACGGCGATAGTAATATGGCTATGCAGGAGCTAATGACTATGCTTGATGAGATCGATGAGAAATTGAGACAGCCATTTTGGATGAACTATCTGGGCATGAGTTACCAAGAAGTTGCTGATGCATTAGAAACTCCACTAGGTACCATTAAGAGTAGGATATTTTTTGCGAGAAAAGAACTTCAGGCAAAAGTTTTACAAGCTGGTTTAAGATAAAAATAGGGTAGTAACAAATATGAATAGTAGCACTAATAAAATGGAAGAGAAATTTAATAAACTGCTGTTGATAAAAAGTATGATGACTGCCTATCGTATGGTGGAGTCGGATTTGCGCGCTTTTCTAAAACCACATGGCATTACTTTGCAGCAGTACAATGTGCTTAAAATTCTCAGAGGTGCTAATGAACCGTTGAGTACTTCTAAAATTAGGGAGCGTATGCTAGAGCCGATGGCCGATTCGTCTAGACTAGTAGAACGTCTGTGTGCAAAAGGCTGGGTTAAACGCAACGCATGTTGTAAGGATCGTCGTTTGGTGGATGTAACTATTTCTAAAGAAGGCGCAAGTTTTTTAGATCACATTCCTGCCATGGATTCTGTCTTAGACAAACTTTACAGGAAAATTAATTCAAACGAAGCGTCTACCCTCAACAAGTTACTCAATAAGATGCGCAAGTAATACCTTAGATTCATCTCTTCGACTGTCGATTGCTTCTACTCCATGCGGAGTCTAACCGCCCCCTAAATATACCGATCCATGGTATAATAATTGATCATTAAACTGTACAAGAGCTTCAGACTCTAGCTTTCTAGCGAATATTCGCTGATTAGCTTTACTCTTTCCTTTATTAATCCTATCTTAGCGAATATTCGCTAACAGTAATTTATTAAAAGTAGCCAAGCAAGATGACGACAAATACAGTTATAGCAGCCGACGAAACCCTTTTGAAGGGTGGAGAATTTATTATCAAAGATTCTAAATCTCAAGACATATTTATACCAGAGGACTTCAATGAAGAGCAACTCATGGTTAAAGGAATGATAGAAGAGTTTCTAAAAAACGAAATCTATCCAAATATCCAAAGAATAGAAAAGCAGGAACCAGGTTTGTCAGAATCGCTTTTGAAAAAAGCTGCGGAACTTGGTTTGTTAGGATCACACATGCCAGAGCAATTTGGAGGCATGGAAATGGACACCAACACTAACACACTTATCTGTGAGGGTATGGGCCCATCGGGATCGTTTTGCACTACTTTTGCTGCTCATACCGGCATCGGAATGTTGCCTATATTATATTTCGGTACACCGGAGCAAAAAGAAAAATATTTACCAGGACTTATCTCAGGAGAATTGAAAGCTTCGTATGCACTTACAGAACCTAGTTCTGGTTCTGATGCTTTAGCGGCAAAGACTAGCGCGGTACTTTCTGAAGACGGAAAATCTTACGTGATCAACGGTCAGAAAATGTGGATAACCAATGCCGGTTTTGCAGATGTGTTCATCGTATTTGCACAAGTCGATGGCAAAAAGTTCACAGGTTTCATCATTGAAAAAGGAGCGGAAGGACTGACCTATGGTGCAGAGGAAGAAAAGTTAGGAATTAAGGGTTCTTCCACCCGTCAACTATTTTTCGAAAATGTAAAAGTTCCAGTTGACAATCTATTAGGTAAAGTAGGCAAGGGGCACCGCATCGCATTCAACGTGCTCAACGCTGGAAGATTTAAGCTAGGCGCACTTACCTTAGGTGGAGCGAAGCAAGTCATCAGCGAAGGTGTACAGTATGCTAACGATCGCGTTCAATTTGGCAAATCAATTTCAAATTTCGGAGCCATAAAATATAAATTAGCAGAGTCTGTGATTAGGACTTTTGCAGGGGAGAGTACTTTGTATAGAGTATCGAACCTCATGCAGGAAAAGATTAAATCTTATAAAGCGGAAGGCAAGTCATTCGCCGAAGCTAAGTTAATGGCTGCAGAGGAGTACGCTATTGAAAGCTCCATTCTTAAGGTAGCGGGTAGTGAGATTACCACTTATGCTATCGACGAGTGTCTACAGATTCACGGAGGCATGGGCTTCTCAGAGGAGACCAATATTGCCAGAGCATACCGAGATATTCGTATTGGACGTATTTACGAAGGGACCAACGAAATCAACAGACTCCTGATCGTAGACATGCTCTTAAAGCGTGCTATGTCCGGTGTATTTGATTTAGCAGGACCAGCTTGGGCTGTACAGAAGGAGTTAGCAAGTATGCCGACCGTACCGAATCTAGACGCACCGTATGCTACCGAGAAGAAAGCCGTGTCCGATTTTAAAAAAGCAGTTTTGATGGTATCTGGTGCAGCCGTAAAAATGCAAATGGACGGCAAGCTCAACCTCAAAGAAGAACAAGAAATTCTCATGAATATTTCGGACATGATGATTGACGCATTCCAAGCAGAATCCATATTATTAAGAGTAGAAAAGCTCAGCACACACGAAGGCAAAAAAGCAAAGCAAGAGATTTATGATGCGATGCTTAAGGTCTTTATCGCTGATGCTAACGATAGATTAAGAAAGAACGCAACTGATGCGATTGCATCATTTGCAGAAGCGGATTTGGTCAAGACGTTCGTACTTGGACTCAAGCGATTTACCGCTTATCCGCCAGTCAATGTCAAGGCACTTCGTCGCCAGATCGCAGACGTAGTGATCGCCGAGAACGCGTATCCATTTTAAGAGATTTACATAATACATAGTACAAAGGCTCTGCTATTTTTTATAATAGTGGAGCCTTTGCGCATTTATGTTAATAAGATAATTATTTGGGATCTACCCAGCGGCTGGCAAAGATACACCAAGCCACCCAGTCGCCTCGGGTCGCGTCATCCGCTACTACATCGACGAAAAAGTCGATATACCGCTTCTACCGCTAGCTCTTCTAGGGCTTCCGGCTATTCGCCTCGCCTTGTAATTTAAAATAGACTGACTATCCGCATGATGTACACCAATTAAATTATAATAGAAATCAAGATATCGGTTTTGGAAGCTCATTCGTACTATCAAGGAAGCAAATTAAGAATAGGTACTCCTATAGATCTTAAGACAGCTCCTCAAAAAGAAGTGCTGAAGGCACGTAAGCTTAAAGCGATGGGTGTTACCCATCGAAAAGGTAATATGATTTTAAGTGCCGTAGGTACGACAGAAAGCGAACTCCCTTAGCATCAACGGCTGAAACCATTGACGAACAGGGAGGTATTCATTTGATAATATTGATTGGTGTACAATATGTGGATAGTAATTTAAAATGATTATCCGCTTTTGAGTACCAAGTTGTAATTCGACACTATGTGTTAGGAATCGCAATCATAACAATATTTATTTGTATCTGCTAGTCAATATTCACCTTAGTAAGCCATAAAGCTTCTCAAGCAGTCCTGAAAGGACAAGATGTAATAGCGAGGGGTTTGAACCCCTCGTAAACTGTAACAGACCTTTAAGTCCTGTAAGGACGAAATACACAGCTTTACCTCAATGTTTTCATTAGTACCTAATAGCGGATAGTCATATTATTTAAAATAGTTTAATCAACGAATACAATATAAAGGAATCGTCCAATAATAATATGTGTTAATTATCACATAAAATTTTAACAATTGATATAGTAATATTCCCGAATATATTATTTAGTTTTGATTAACTAGCGATGATGTCTATCTGTATTACAAACCAATAGTGTCAACCATCATAGCAAGTTTGTAGGATGTATTTTTTTTATTAATCTATAAACTTTACAAAATGAAATTTTTTAAATCCCCCCCCCCCTCCGTACTGCCATTATAAATAACACGGCATTAATTTTTTTATCCATTATCTTTGTTGGTATAACCTCTTGCAATAAAGAATCTAATTTAGAAGAAGATAAAATATAATAGAGCAAGAACATTATTCGACTGCTTCTATAGACTGTGATGATGTTCTAGCATCTGTGACTAAAGTTGATAACAAGCTTAAAGTTATCGATGCTGAGCATTTTCAAAATTTATGCATTTGTCTAGACCGAATAAAGGATGATTTTGACGATTCAACATTGTCGTTCAATGATGATCAACCAATAATTGATTTTGAAAACGGACTAAATTTTTTCTCTTTGAGAGCGAAAGTTGAATCTGACATTATTGCATGGGAGAATTCACTAGATAAATCTCCTAATCCCGAAGATCAATATTTGGCGCCTGTTTCTTTGATGGCGATGTTAAATGTTAACTGTGAAATATACATAGGTGACGAATTAGCCAACGCTTGTGATAATCAAGATTTTTCTATTGTAAATCCTGATTTTGCTAATACCATAGATGGCAATGAAGTTGAGACTAGAAATGGATGGTGTCTGATATCTGACTGCTGTCCTATTAATCAGGAACTAGAAAGATTTATATTTCCTAATGATAGTGGACGAAGGATAAAATTATCTGTATTTTCATATCACTTACCTTGGCCTTGGGTTGGTAATGGTAACGGTACAATTATAGGTGGTAAGATAACATCCCAGAAATATAGGAGTAATAAGTGGAAGAGATCAAGACAGGAAATAGCAATATTAGGATCGGGAGGTATTTACAGAAATTATAATTGGCGGTGCAATCAAGTCCAAATATTTAATAATTATCCGCAGGATTATAGAAAAAGAAAATCGAGAAACTAAATACGGATGTACTTTAATTTTGAAAATCTAACAGAAAGAATAGGTTTTGCAGAAAATGAGCTTTGTGCCTCAGGATCAGTCGAGTTTATTATGGATCGATCAGTATATAATGTAGATCAGTAATTACAAAAGTAGGAGCCACTACATTTCGTGGCTTCTACTTTTAAATAAAAAAACTATGTATTTTCAATATTTAATAATTATCTTTTTTTTATTTACAACGAATACTGTAATCGGACAGCGCACTTCAAAAATAATTGAATCTAAAATTAACTGTGAAATAGAGAAACAATCTCGTATAGAAATTCGAGCGGGTGTCAATGAGAAATTCATACAATCTCCAATTGTATCAGAGTATAGCACACCTCTAGGGTTTAGTCCCAGTGTGCATTTGACAATACCTGTTAAAATTAGAGATAGCTATTTTTTCACAAAACTCATTTTTGGAGGTAGTATTAACAATGTTGTTTTTAAGGATATAAGTCCAGGATTTATAGACAGAGTTCCAACCTTCGCGAGTGGCACTATTTATAGTAATGTGTATACAGGAATAGGGTTTGGTAAGCATATTATTAAGCCTTTAAAGAATAAAGCATTTCTCAGCATACCAATTAGTCTTAACTGTATATACTTCCCGTATGTAGAAGTTTCTGGGAATGAAGGCTTTCAGCCTTTACCGAATATTGATTATCAATTTGATGTAATCGCAAATTATGCGGACAAAACTAACTTTTCATTAGTTCCAGAAATAGCAGTAGATTATCACTTTATTCTTAACGGATGCAAGTCTTACAGCATAGGCTTATATTACTCTAGAGGAATAAATGTAGCTCATGAGGGGTCAATAGCAATTAAGAAAGTGAATGGGGAAGAATTCTCTCAATCCTTCAAAAAGTCTTTTAATACTTTTGGAATTAGCTTCGGTTACGGTATCTTCAAATCTAAAAATTAAGTTTTATATGCGATTTATTTTTGTATGCATATTTACTTGTTCTTATCTAATATCACATGCTCAACTTGATGGTGTTAATATTGTAAGTTATTCTTCTGCTCCATTAAAAATTAGCTTCGATGATGAGGCTGCCATAAATTTACTGGCAAAGAATAATTTTGGTTTTCAAGTAAATTTAGCAAGTAGATTTATATCTAATCCCAAACTAATCTATGAGTTTCATGCTGGTGTAGATTCTTACAGTTTTAACCTCCAGCCATTAGGCGTTTTAAGATCCTTTTTTATTCATTATGCTGGTGTGGGTATAAGCTATGAACATAAATGGAACTTCAATGAAAATAACTACCTAAGATTAAATGGGGGCATATCCGCTCTCCATTTTATTGGTGCGAGATCTAAATTAACAGATAACGGTCAAAACAAGCGTATTACAAGTGATGCAAATATTGGTAATAAGGCTAGAGTAGTTTTCTCTCCCCGCTTATCGCTCGATTACAATTGGCAAACTAGTACACTTCGAAGTTACCGTGTTGGTCTATACGCTGCAACCTCATTTCAAAATATTCTGAGATCAGATTTTACGGTTATTGATGATGGAAAGTCCTATAAAGGTAGCTTTACGAAGCGTCATGAAATTATTGGATTATCCATGGGGATAAATATATCTACTGCTAGAAGACAACGGACTGCAGAACGGAGACAACTTGGCTTAAGCAAAAACCCTAAACCCATTGATCACACTTTTAGTAAATTTGATCTTATTGCACATATTGGGAGAAGTAATAAGCTGGAATATATGAACAGTATGCCGATTAAGGGTTTTGAAAATGGAGTAGATAATGGCAGCTATAGCTTTGGCCTTACTATTGGAAGATCTATTCCAGTACTTGATGAATACCATGCACTTCTAGAGTTTTCTTACAGAACTATTAGTAGTAAATTCAACGTTTTATATCGCGATGCCTTAAACGATGAGTTGTATGAGATAAAAGAGAATCTAGGAAATAGACATATTATGGGTGGAGGTATTGGTTATAACTTTTTGAGAAATAAAAAGAATAAAATTAATTACTTTCAACTAGCTGCTCTAATCAAACTAAATGTAAATCTATCTCCAGAAAGATCATATTTGTTTTCTAATCCTGTAGATGGAACTGAATTATGGAATATGTCGGTATCGATTTATCGGAGAGTCTATTTCACTAGAAAAGTAAGTTTTGATTACTTTAAAAAGGCAAAAAATGGCGCATATTACAGGTTTGGTTTCTCGGCTGAACATGGGGATCTATTCTATGATGTCAATCTCTACGATTCATTAGGTCAGAATAAATACGTTTATCAAAATGATATATCTTTTAATCTTAACTTCGGAATTACGCTACTAGATAGGAATAGATAAGGTGATTGAGAAAAGTGAATATCCGTTTTTTGCACTATAAGTATATATTCTATCTAGCTATTGATGGCCACTAGAAGGCTTAATGCAAAACTAGACTTTGACTTCGGTGCAGGAGGCACATTTTACAATCTGATCAACAAAAGTCCAATGGAAAGATATGTTCTCGACTTTGCTTCCCCGTATCTTATTTCAGGTCTCGGATATAATTTTATGCAAAGACAGCGAGCAGAATTATATGTGAAAGTGAGCGGTATCATGCAGATAGGTTTCGATGATATTTTTAGGGAGGAGTTTCCGGAGTATATGGTAAATATTGAAAGTGATTCTAAAGATTATTATTCTGTAAAGACACAATTTGGCTTGCGCAAATTTTTTGAGAAGCGACAGAAGAACAAAAGTAAACCCGTTGGTTGTGAATATGGAGTTTATTTTAGATATTCCTTTCAAGATTTAGGCACAGCTACATTTACCGGACCGGATTATGAAACTTCCATTTCACCCAAAGGCCATCTGGCAGGTATATATTATAGGCTTATATTCACCTACGGAGGAGGTAAAGTCAGTAGAAATGTACGTGCAACAAAAATGAATAAAAATGAGCTGCCTCCAATAATATACAATCCAAGATTCTAAAGTTCTGTTGTTTCATGCTCATCCAAGGAGCCTGCGACTAAATAAGCTAAAGATTTTATCAGTGTAGCAAATTTATAATTCACCACTCACCATTTACAATTCTCTCTTAATCTGCCACCGCATCCTCAATATCTTTAGGTGCTTCTCTATCAACTTTGTGCTATTCCAAGAGTAGACTGGATTGGCTTGGAAAGTAGCATTGATATACGCGTACATCTCCGCATCACAGTTCAAGATCATATTTCTAAAAAGAATAAAGTTGGGATCACTTCTCGTGTCGGTCGCATTGAGCAGTCTCAAGGGTAATACCTTCATTACTTCCTTACACAAATCATCTGGCCATAAAAAATGAGGGCAAAGCAGCAGCATCTCTACAGCGTTATCCTTAAACGAAAACTTCTGAGCTTTCAGTTTTTGATAGAATACTTGCAGCTGCTCAGCAGGGATGTTTTGATAGAGGGGTAGGAGATCAACTTGTTCTAAGATCGGAAACTTTGCGGAGAGAATAGTTTGTAAAATTAGCTCTTGATCAATATCGCGTTGACTCGAACTGTAAATAAGGCCCAGTAGCAGGAGTTCATGCAATTCATCACCATCACGCAGACTAGCTAAAAAATCTGGCCAGGTGCAATCGAGACCATCGCATAAGAAGGTCAATGGCACTAGACTAAAAAAATTGAATAGAGAATTATTAGCGTCAAATCCATAAGTTTTATCCAATGAAAAAATTGGCAAGTGCTTTTTGAGAAAAATAGATTTAAGAGGTTTAATGGCTTCCTCGTTTACGCGTAATTTTTTTCTGTAAAAAGTAAGTAGACTTTGAATATGCGGCTGTAGGGTTGCTAAAAATCCTGTATTTGCAGTTCTGGAAAAATAACGCAGTGTATATCGAAATGTATCCTTGTGCTTTTCGCTTGCGACCTTCTTAAAAAAGTCATCTACTAGAGGAGATTGTTCTGGAATATATTCAGCAAGTAGTGCTGCTTGAAATGAAGAACTAAAGTTTTCCCATTCGTTAAACAAATACCCAATAGCAACTTCTTTGCCTTTAGCCAAGTATTGCAATAAAGCAATGCGCTTAGCGTCAGCATTTTTTAGTTTTTCGATAATGTCTTCTGTTTGCTCTTTCCTGTATGCGGACCAAGCTACATTCTGATTGACCAACCAGTAAAAACGATCTGATAAGTAACCTTCTAGTTTGAAAAAGGCCTGCGGGTGCTGTTGAAAGTAGGCGACCAATGCGGGGAGTAGTTCTCCAGGCCAAGCAATACCCTTTTCTCTAAAAAGTAGGAAGGTCTGCGGTACCAGTACCTCAAATCCATAATACTTAAATATTGCAGCAATCGCATCCGCCAGTTTGATGGTAGGATCTTTATCAGTAGACTCAATACTGTTATTTAGTACCTTATCCCATTTAGGAAGTACCACGCCCACCTTCTTCATCTTACTCCACATAGCCAAGGCATCCAACAAGACCAAGGACGGGTCTTGCTCCAAATTCAACTGCATCTTCTCCAAAAAGGCCAATTCCTTTTCAGGAATCTGATGTCTGTCTGTTCCGAGCAGTGCCGTTTTTTTAAGTTCTTCCCACATATCTAAAATGAAGATAATAACAAATATTGATATCTATTCGAAATCCTGACTTATGCCAAAAGATGATAAGAAATACACACCAAAACAAGCGTACTTACATAAGAATCAAACAAAAATAATTATGAAGAGTACTATTATCATATTACTATTGTGCGCTGCTCAATTAGCCATCGCCCAATCCTCCTTAGTAGAAGTCGAGGAAAATATTGAAAAGCAATATACCAAAGAAAATGTAGGAGAACTTATTGATTTAGTCTCAATGCTGCCAACTGAAGTGCCTATAGCGGATATGAAATCTGATGAGTGGCTAGTAGCCAGGAGAAAGTGTGTAGAGCTATATCTCAATTGGTATCAAAAAATGTTCGTCAACGGTTTTAAGTTGGACAATAAAATAAGTGAGCTCGTAAGCGAGTCCGCCATCGCTAAGTTGGAAACGGATAACCAAAAAGAATTCGCACGAGCCAGAAATATCAAGTATCGGCAAAAGAACAAATCAATATCCAGCTTCCTGATTGCTGAACAACGATTAAGGCTGTTTGTCAAGAATTCCTTTAAGGGTAAAAAGAAACAAATGTTCGAGCAGCTATTATTAGAGTTTGATAAGGTCTATGATCCGATCTCAGAAGAAATTATGAACAAGGTCTTGGCTAAAAGCTTTGGTTTTACGATATATGAAAATAAAATTTTGAAGGAGTAAATGCCCATCACGGCACGGTGATGAGATCCGCCGACAGCCCTTTTGGGAAATACGATTAAAGTCGGATAGCTAATGCAGTCTCTGCATGCTTTGAGGACATATCCTTAAAATGCCACCTTATTTTTGTTATATTAGATGCGGAATCTTACTGAAACATATTTCATGACCAGATCTATCTTTACACTTCTCCTTTTATCTTTCCTTTTACAATCATGTGGTACAAGTAGAGTGCAGCGAATAGTAGAAGACGAAAAGCGATATACCGACAGCGAAATCGAGAAGCTCGCAAAAGATTGCAAGTATGTCAATAAGATGGTAAAAAAGGGAGTCAAGCGGTTAGAGGAGTCGATATCACAGCGGAAATTATGGAAAGCGGAAAGTAAAGAACGAGAAAGAGTGATGATTCTCGCGAACGACACCATCTGGGCGAATAAGAATGAGCGAAGGAAAAGAAAGCGTAAGGTAAAGAGTGAGTTTAAGCAATACAAAAGAAAGAAGAAAATAAATCCATATGATATACCTGTTTTTTTCAGGAATGATTTTTTGGTTTCATTGCTGAGCAGAACGAACTGTCTTGATGGATATTCTAGTGAGCAGATAATAAAGATATTCGGAGATGCTATGAAAAGACCTTATCTAGAAGATAGCTCT
>ENA-ORXT01001061-ORXT01001061.1-marine-metagenome-genome-assembly--contig:-NODE-1061-length-39007-cov-7.903699_pt1 | contig 39007 bp, 34 predicted proteins | sample MGYA00237868_ERZ511482 | MGnify/ENA metagenome assembly ERZ511482 | reverse complement strand
AAAGAACACCAGTTCTAAAAACAATACCTGCCAAAAAGCGGCTAGTGGATCAATCAATTAAAAAATACGTTGGTCGGAGGTAAATTCCGCTCCAGACATTAGGATGGAGGGAAGCCTATAAACCTTTATTCGCCTTCAGCGAAAAATGGTATTAGAGGCAGGGAGGAGTATGTTCAGCAGCACGCGCCATCAACTATCTATCCAATTCTTAAACTCCCCCACCTTCTCTCTACTGACAATCAACTCATCTTCATGTTTGAAATTCAAATCTAATTTGAGGCGGGAATTAAAATATGGATGAATCTTTTCGATACTAGAAATTGGCACTAAAAATTTACGATTGATGCGAAAAAACTGGTTTGGATCCAACTCCTTATCAACTTGATCTAGGGTTTTATCTATGATGACTTTTTTATTATTTGCCTTTAAGGCAAATGTCATTCCTCCTTCTGATAAAACCAACAAGATATCCTTCACATCAAGGTAAGAATATGCCTGCCCAGTTTTGATCAGAAACCGTTGTTTGTGTTGGACCTTATTTGAAAATATCTCATTGGTAATGTTTTGCCAATTGATGTCTTTCAAATTATTCTGATAGTATTTTTGATACTTATTTATAGCATTGCCAAATGCTTCAACTTCAATTGGTTTTAGCAGGTAGTCAATACTATTTACTTTAAATGCATCTAGTGCATACTCATCATAAGCGGTTGTGAAGATAACTGGGCATTCGACCTCTGCTTTTTCGAAAATCTGAAAACTAAGACCATCGGCCAATTGGATGTCCATAAAAACCAAATCTGGACATAGATTATTTTGAAACCAAGCAACACCATCTTCTACCGTATCAATATCTTCCAAAATTATCGCTTCAGGTAAAGTATCCTGAATCAAGGACCTCAATCTTTTGGCAGCAAAATGCTCATCCTCAATGATTAGAATCTTCATTTTCATTGTTTTTAATGATGGGTAACTTCACTTTAAAACTCTCCTTGGATTCCTCAATAACAATGTTTCTATTAATCAGCAATTGATATCTTGATTTAATATTAGCAAGCCCCAATTTTGTAGAACCATAATTTTGATCCTTCCTTTGCAAATTGTTTTCAATCACAACAAAGTTCTCCTGATTATAAATTTTAATCCTTAATGGTTTTTTAGCAGAAGTAATATTATGCTTGACCGCATTCTCAATTAATATCTGTAATGACAGAGGCAAAATAAATTGATTCATAACACTTTTATCGAGCGTATTGGTTATTTCTAGTTTTTGATGAAACCTAGTTTTCAACAAGTAGATATACGACTCCAAAGACTCAAGCTCTTTACTAAGTGTAATCAATTTTTCATCCCTCACTTCCAGAATCTTTCTGTAAGATTTTGAAAGCTCTTGTACAAATTTGATAGCAAGTTCTGGTTCGTCCGGAATGATTGTAACCAAGGTATTTAAGCTATTGAAAAGAAAGTGAGGATTGACCTGATTTTTAAGCGTACTTAATTTTTGCTCTGCAGTAAGTCTTTCCAATTTATTCTTTTCGATTTCTATCAATTTTGATTTATTAAAGTAATAGATTCCCTCATAGAGAAAAAACATTCCCGCCATTAAAATTGCCGTGGTTAAAAGTTCTGTAAGATGATCTTTCTGCAATAAATCATGTATTGCAGGATAGAAAGAATGCATCGCAAAACCTAGCACGAACTTTACAACAAAGAAAATGACAAGCATCCAAAATATGACAAACAACAATCGTCCTGGAGTAAATTGATAATCATCATACTTCTTATGATAATAGATTAAAAAAGTTCTGGTAAGCAACCAATAAGCAGAGACATACAAAAGTCCAATTAGAGCACAAACTCCGAAGCTCATCCCTAAAGAATCTGTACCAAAAAGCATGAGATTGACAATAACTGAGATTACAGGAACACCCATAATAATCAGCCACAAATCATTGAATCCTAAATATTTTTCTGCATTGCTCAATCCTAAAATTCTATTTTATACATGAAGTTAGGAAAGAATCCTATCTGGTTTACATTATTTAGCGTGTTAGTCACCCTATTGTAGTTTATTCGGAAAATATTGTCGTTGTTGGTTACATTTTGAATGTCAAAATAAAGTCCTTGCGAAAATCGTCTCTTGGTATTATTCAACTTCACTCCCACTTTAACATCCCATCTAAAGTAAGGATCATAACGTTCCCCAAATGGATTGGATAAGTCAAAAACTTGAATTTCATTGACTCTTGATGCCTCTAAATCAACTGGCGTATAATACTTACCTCCTGCTGTAGTCAATTTTGTATCAAAAGTAAATCGATGCTGCTTATTTTTCCCCCAATTAAATTCCTTCCCTGCTAATACGTTTAATATGTATCGATTATTAAAAGCAGAATTTCTTTCTACCCCATCACTCCCAGTGTACAAAGATTCGAAAAGAGATCCTGTACCGAGAAAATAGAAGCCATTGGTAAAGAATTTTTCTAAGGTCAACTCTATCCCTCTATTGCTCCCCGTACCTTCTGATACCAAATCATTTTTATCTATCGGAAATCCGAAATCTGCACCAACATTTAAAGTTGAAAATGAAGATGAAACTTTATCAATTGGGATATTTGACAAATCTTGGTAGTACACCTCGATTTTTGATCTCCAACTTTGATTGATTTTAAAATCGTGTCCAATCACAAAATGATTGCTCGTCATAAATCCTAATTCCTTGTTTGGATTTGTCTTGACTCCATCTACTACCTTTGTCGCCAACTGCATGGGAAGAGGGATGGTTTGATTGTGCAATCCATATCCAAAATTGATGGTATGTTTTGGTAGCACATTCCAATTTATTGCAGCTCGAGGCTCTATGGCTATATCCTCGTTTAAGTTATAATACATTCCTCTTAGCCCTCCATTGACGGTCCATTTCTCATTTATCTTAAACTGACTCTGCACATAAGGCTGCACTGTCAATGTACTTTCATCAAAATCAAAAACTTCCACCAAGTCAAAAACTCCATCTTGATTTTCATCGATCCCAAATTCAGCACTAATAAAATTTATATCAACATCTACCTGCTCAATCAATGCACCTGCACGAAAGCTTAATCTGCTGTTTACCTTTTTATTATAGAATGAATTGATATTTTTAGTAAAAATAGTATTGACCGTTTCCGCAAATTTGGTTTTAAACTCCTGCTCTGTTCCATTGTTATAATATCTGTCTCTAAAAAAATCATTTCCACTTCCCGATACGCCGATGACAGTCCTAATGTAAGATTGATTATCCAACAACAAGTTATGTTTTAAACCAACAAGTCCAATACGTGAATCGGCTCCACTGTCCTCGTCATCGAAGGCAAATAAATCAGTTTCATCTACCTCGTCTCTAAGAAATTCTATATCACTAGTTCCGCCCAAACCAAATAAAACAAAATTTCCAAAAGGAGATTTTCCTAAGTCGAGCTTAAATGACAGATCTTGATAAAATGGCAAGGCATTGGTTCCTACATCAATTCCAGCAGATTGAGCCACACCCACAAAAGAATACCTGTATCCTATCAGAAAACTTGATCCATTTTTCTTTGACAAAGGTCCTTCGACCATTGCCTCGATTCCTGTTACAGCTCCAATCTGAAAAGTGTATTCCATTTTATCTTTGTTACCAGACCTAAAGCCAAGGTCAAAAGCGCCTGACAATGCATTTCCATATTCAGCAGGAAAGGCACTTGTCAAAAAATCAGAACTTTTAAGAAGATTTGTATTTAATGCACTTACTGGCCCACCCGTTGTTCCAACAGTCGAAAAATGATTTGGTGAAGGAATCGGAATACCCTCCAATCGCCAAAGCAATCCCGTTGGACTATTTCCTCTGATTACAATATCATTTCTACTGTCATCTGCTGTTCCAACTCCAGCAAAATTACCAGCCAATCGACCCACATCTGATCTACCACCAGAATAACGATTGACTTCTTCCATACTAAACTGCCTAGTAGAAATTGTTGCCATATCATTGATCGATCGATCCTTGTCAACTTCAGCAGTAATGACAACTTCATCCAATTTGACCAATGACTCTTCCATACTCAATGATAGAAATACCTCTTTTCCTGAGGTTACTTCAACATTTGGAATGACCATTGACTCATAACCTAGATAAGTTACCTCAAATGTATGTCTACCCAATGGAACACCTTGAATGAAGAAATCGCCATCAAGATCTGTACTTGCTCCGATGATCTTATTCTCCTCATTAATCATGGTTATGTTAGCTCCAATCAAAGGTATTTCAGATTGCTTGTCTATGATGTTTCCTTTCACATTCTGTACGCCGTTTTGGCTAAGCACAGCTGCTGAAGAAAGCAAAATGGTTAAAAGTGTGCAAATCAAATTTTTCATATGTCTGAATTTTGATTCAAATCTGCCCATAATACCCCAAGAATGAAAGTTGTTTTCCTTGAACTGTTGAATTGGATGGTTGAGTTGTAGGATAGAAACTATATTAATTTCTTAGCCTATTATAGAACTTTCCAAAAATAAGCGTTAATGCTTAATTATGGCTTATTGCGATTCTCGAATAATCAAGATATTTTCTAAATTGTATTACTTAAATTATTATAATGAACAAATTTCACTGCCTAATCCTTTTTTCGCTTTTCTATACCTCAACACTTATAGGTCAATCTGAGTCCCTCGAAATAAATTCGATCGAAACATATGCTCAGCATATCCTATCAACCGAATCAGGACATGCACCTACATTTTATGAAGAGGATTTATTGATTGCGCAAAGAAATGACGTTGACTCCAATGGTGAATTTATCGGTATTGATTCACTAGAGTTTAATTATGGGGTCAACGAAAATCTGTTGTCTGTCTTTGGATTACGATGGGATGGCATTTCTTGGAACCCATATCAAAACGATATTTTTGACTATGACACATCAGGAAATCGAATAATTAGCTTAAGCCAAATTTATGTTGATGGTTCTTTTGTGAATGAGAGACAAACCAATAGAGTATTTGATTCAAATAATAATTTGACTTCCTCCATTAGAGATGAATGGGATAACGGAGTATGGATCTCTAATCAAAAATTGGAATATACTTATAATGAAGAAAACCAACTTACTAATTATATCAGATATCGCTTTGATTATGATTGGATTCCGGTTTTTAGTTATAGCTATGAATACAATTCGGAAGGTTTAGAAACTGTAGAATTTACCGATTCTTGGACTGGCACTGATTGGGCTATCGACAAAAAAGAAAATACATACTACAATGCAGACAACAACATAATCGAAATAGACAGAAGAGATTGGAATGGTTCAGACTGGATTCCCTTTCTGAGATTTGTGAATGAATATGATGACAATTCTCTGTTCATCAAACAATCATTATACAGAGCTCCTGAAGGAGAATATATAAACTGGCTACAATATTGCGTCAACCATAATGCAGATGGTACAGTGAGTGACCAAACATTTTTGGAATGGATTGATGACGAATGGCTCAATGAGTATTATGAAACTTTTAACTATGACGATAGAGAAAATAGAATCTACAAATTGAGACAATATTGGGATATTGAAGATTCAACATGGGTAGATGCTTTCCAAAATTTCTATTACTATAGATTTGTAAGTTCTACAAACAGCTTGGTTCAAGAAGAGCATAACTTATATATTCTACCTAATCCAAACAATGGCACATTTGATCTAAGTATTGAAGGCATCACAGAAAAAGCACAGCTTTCGGTTTTCACAAATACAGGCCAACAAGTTTATCATTCTGACTTCATCAATTGGAATAAATCTATCAATTTAAATCAACTGCCTGCTGGCTCATACTATCTTAAACTAAGGACGGAAGAAAAAAGCTGGATGAAGAAATTCATTATCCAGCAATAACAAAATCTATTATGAGACAATTTCTACTTACACTGACCATTCTCTTCCTAGTGCTTCAAGCTTCTGCTCAAATTGAATTTATCGAACAGGAAGAATTACTCATATCCAATGAAACCAATTGGTATGTAGATTATCTTGTTCAAATTCACAACACAACTGACTCAGGTATATTTTATGATTGGAAAATTGAGATTCCAGATGACATAAAAGAAAACGTAAAGTTTTCTGTTCACGATACTAACATAGGTTGGTTCTATACAATATACTCTAACTGTGGATACGAAATGCCAAATCTTATTGATAGCATGGCACAGCAAACACTACTTTTCGAATTTTGGGTATTTGATGCTGTCTCTCCAGAAAAAGAACACCTTATTGACTCAATTGAGTTTTCTCTGCTTTTGCACCCCGACTGTAAGCAAACTCTTGGTCAAACCAATGCATCATTAGCAATACCATCCAACAATGCAAATACAGAAGAATTATTTACAGAAGTCTACCCCAATCCCAACACAGGCATTATACGTTTTAAAAATCTCCCACAAGAAAATCTCCCCTATCAAATTCAAAGCTTAGATGGCAGACTTTTGCAATCAGGAATCATTGAAGAAAACCAAATCCAACTAATAGCAAACGATACTGGATTAATAATTTTAAGCTATCAGCACCAAGGCAAAAATTTTTATAAAAAGATATTGCAGATAAATGAATAACATTTGTATTTCTAATCTGCGATAAAAATTCATCAACCCATTACATCTTAAAGAAGATTAAACTTGTAAAAGAAACAAAAATGATATGCTATTTTCTTTGTCTATTAAAATGTTCTACTACAATATAGTTTGTACGATCATGACTGTCGTTTATTAAAGATATATACCCGTACATATCCTTTTCAAATTCAACTAAATAATTGCCATAATATTCTTGCTTTATAATATCATCGTATACAAATGGAATAATCGGTTTTTCAGGATTTGTGACCATCCCCCACTTCCCATCTTTCTTATAAATTGATGCAGGTCGCATTTCACCATCAACATCCCAAAACTTAGCATCTTCATAAATAAATTTTGGTTCTAACTTATAAACTGAATCTACAGATATTGATATTCTCTTATTATTTATCACATCTGTCCCTTTTGAAATATCAGTCATATAAAGAGCATAATTTCCCTCCTTCTTCAATAAAGCTATATGCCGATCTAGTTCAATAATTGTATCGAGTTTCAAGTTGGTGGTATCAAAGGCTTTTTTAATAATGGTATCATCTTTATGAATCCAATAAATGTATGTAAGTTCATAAAAGCCATCTTCATTTTTGATTGAATAATCATGAACACGAGGAAGTATTTGCACACATCCTCCAATCTCTCTACTTACTGAAACGTTTTTTTGGGCTTTACCTTTTGGGTTTATATAGTAGTCACCATCACCCTCATCAACTTTTGCAATTAAACCCTTTCGCCCAGTTCCATCTTCATTTTTAATCCCATGATGAATCAAATTAAATAAGTCTGCACTTTGATATTTTGGCTTGATGATCCAGTTACCAGTATTGCTAATATAACCATACAAATTATTCTGTTTTACAACAGCAAGGCCATACTGAAACAACGTAGCTTCTTCAAACTGTGGTTTTATAATTGTACTTCCGTAAAAGTCTGCATAGCCCCAAAGCTTGTCATACTTAACAGGATAAAGTGTATTAGAAAATAAGACTCCATTGTTGTACTCTTCTATAAGCAAGTCACTCGACTTACATCCAACAACCGATATAATGATTATAAAAAGAATATTCTTCACTCAATTGACAAATTAAAATTCACTTATAAAATATAAAAATAAGAACGGCTCCATCAATAAGAACTGTTGTAGTACTTCTTAGCGACTCTTGTTTAACAAATTAAGCATACAGAAGTCTTAAGAATAGTTAATCCTATAGCCTTGAAATCAAAAAATCAACGGATTGTAATTATCTTCCCGTTTTAAATTCAGTAACTCACTTTGCCAACAATCAATAAATTAACGCTTGCAGATATTCTATTGCCCAACATGATACGATCGTGCAACCGGGATATCCTTAAGAAAGAAAACAATTATAAGGAAAAAGTAATTATTATCGGTGCTGGTGTCTCAGGCTTGTACGCTGGCTGTCTTCTAAAAGAGTTAGGTATTGACTTTATTATTTTAGAAGCATCGAACAAGATTGGAGGTCGAGTTGCAGTTGATAAAACTTTTACAAATTTTCCGATTGACCTAGGTGCCGAATGGCTACATGGGAAAACATCCATCCTTGGTGCACTCGTTGAGTCGACTCAAACTGAAATTTTTCATGACATATCGAATCCACGCTATCTTCACAAAGGAAAATTAAAGAAAAGCCTACCTAAGCGTCTTCAAAAAATATTTGCGCAGCTCGAGGAAACCCAAGATGATGTATCATTTGAAGAATTTTTTCTCAGAGAAGGAGGCAAGGAAAAAGAGCTTAATTTACTCACAACTTATAGTCAAGATGTGGGCGCTTCCGCAAATATGATCTCGGCAAAATGGGAGGCAGAAGGTTACTCAAAAATCAGTTACGGTTCTGACGATCACAAGTTCCGAAAAAGCTATTTTGATTTTATTTACGAGCATATCGCAAAACCTGTTTTAGAATATGTAAAATTAAATACTGTGGTCTCAGAAATTGATTATCGAAGCGATCAAATAAGTGTAAAAGATAACAGCGGAAATATCTTTACAAGTGATAGAATTCTGATAACTGTTCCGCTTACCATTTTAAAAGATGGCGATATAAAATTCAGCCCACCACTACCCGACCAAAAACTAAAGGCTTTTTCTCAGCTTGGCATGGAGGCTGGCATGAAAGTATTTTTAAAGTTTTCACAGACATTTGCGGAAGCGGATATACTAGGAGGAACTACCTGTGCATACTATGTCATCGAAAGTTACAACAGCTATCCAGGAGAATTCATCATCATGGCCTTCACCAATGGCGATCAAGCAAAAAAACTCTCTGAACTTGGAGAAGAAAAAGCAGTTGCAGCCATCCTGGAAGAACTCGATTCACTTTGTGACAACAAAGCCACCATTTACTTTTTAAATGCGACGATAAAGGATTGGTCAAAAGAGCCATTTATACGAGGAGCTTACTCATATCCATTGGTGGGCTCAACAGAAAACACTAGAGAAATTATTGCAGAACCAATCGATGACAAGGTATTCTTTGCTGGAGAAGCGAGCAACTTCAATGGCCATCATCAAACGGTGCATGGTGCAGTTGAAACTGCATATCGTGAAGTGATTTCGATTTTAGAGAGCCTAATAGTTCAATAGAATCTCTAATCGTTTTTTTGCTTTTTCTTGACAATGTCCAATAATAACTCTTCTAGTTCAGCATTAAAATTATCCATGGTCAACTTATAGTTTGCAAACTGTAATTGGTTTTTAGTCAATGAATCTTGATTGATCTCATTTAAATTCTCTTTGATGATATGATCACTTGATATTTTAAAATCTGATGCAATTACAGTAAGTATTTCATCGGTAGCACTTCTTAAGTATTCAGCCTCTAATTCATACCTACTAAAAAAATAGGCGTCAGGTTCCATAAAATTATCAATAAACTCATTGACAATGAATTGCATCTCAATTTCAATTTCGACCATTCTATTCTGTCTCCAAATATCTTTATGGAATTCTATTTCTATTATATAATTCCCATTCTGTTTTAAGTTGGCTACAGTCTCCACCAAACAGTCTTCAAACTTTTTGACATTTATTGCTGGATTGGAATTATTAATAATAGAAAAATTGTAAGTCTCCGACAAAGCATTAAATTCCATTTTTATCTGTGAAAAATATCTCGGCTTATATCCCCTCAAAATGCGACCCTTGCCATCCACCTGTATATTTAATTTTATTATTTCCCAACCAAAACATTCTTCAATCTCTTCAATCTCATCAGGTAATAACTGACCTTGTCCCTGAATATTAAATTGACTATAGAGGCTTATGAAAGAAAAATTAAAAATTATGGTTAAGGTCGAAAAGAATGATTTCAACTCTATGCTCTTTATAAATTTTCTAGATAATTCCATTGAATAAATGTTTACATTCTAACAAAAAGTCAATCATGAATCCAATACCTCGTTTTTATGCCCTCGACTTATCGGAACAAAAGAAATGATTACAGAAAAAAGAACCAACACTAACATCAGAGCAGGGAATTTTGCAATAATATTCGGCACAAAAGCAAAAAGTGAACTTAAAGCACTTTTAATATTCCAATCAAATTCGTTGGTAATTATGTAGTATAAAGAAATTATAATCATATGCACCGAAATTATACCTAAGCCCAAACTCAGTAACATCAACATCCTAGTAGAATAACCTTTGATTTCATTCTTACTTATAAAATAGATTAAGAATGCAATCATAACTATAGACCCAAAGACTACATCCAATTGTGATAGTATTTTAGAACCAATAATAGCATATACAGTAACCAAAAATAAGGCTGAATAAAATACAATTCTCCGCCTTTTAATATTTAAAGGAATTAATTTTTTGGTTCTAAAATACCAATACAATAAAGTTAGAAAACTTAAGAACAATATAATTATACTCCAAGTGATGGAAACCAATGGAGGAGCATAACCATCTCTAAACATTGAGAGAACCATAAATCCCCATGATGCTAAAAATACCACCAGAAAAAACAATAGCATAATTAGCACCCTAATATTCAACTTCCTTAGTCTTTCATTTTCCATCAAGCTCAAAATACAGAAAGTTTTTAGATAATATAAGCTTGAACTCATTATCAAATTAACTACCTTGACAGTTATACTTTTGAAAAAAGAAAATGGAAGAAATAAAATACAAAAGCCTAGATCAATTGACCAGCAAACAGTTGGAACAATACCGCGAAACCGTTCAATCCGCTTTTCCTCCCATTATTCTTAATTCTGAATTAATTATCAATAGTTGGGCTAAGATTGAAACGTATTTTCCCAAGCACCAAATCTATGCTCTCGATACTAATGATGATGTAATAGGATTTGCAAATACCATCCCATTTTATTGGGATCAAGCAGCCAGTAATTTACCCAATGACGGATGGGATTGGTTGGTGAGAAAAGGCATTAGCGACCACGAATCAAAGGTGCAAGCCAATTCACTTGGCGGCTTACAAATTATTGTATCAAAACAATTTTTAGGACAGGGCTACAGTAAAATATTGATAGGAGCAGCCAAACAGTTAAAAGAAAATTATAACTACGAAAACTTATTGATCCCGATACGCCCAACCTTGAAACACCAACATCCCAGTATGCCGATGATTGAGTACATCGAGTATAAAAAAAACAACAAAATTTATGACCCTTGGATAAGAACCCACATAAAAAGCGGAGCCAGCATCGTGAAAATATGTCACAACTCCATGAATGTCAAAGGGCCAATAGAATTTTGGGAAAAGTTGTATGAGTCTAAAATTGAAAAATCAGGTCCTCTTTTAGTCAAAGGTGCATTGAGTCCAGTACATATTGATTTAGATAATAATCTGGGTGAGTATCAGGAACCAAATATTTGGATTTCTTATTGATTTAGTTTTAGTCAAAGTCTTCAATTCTTATCTTACTAATTATAACTCAAATCACAAGCGTCCAACTTTTTCCTTATATGATTTGCCAATTGGTAACTCGATCGATTCTAGCATCACCAACTCTTTTGTAAAGCCCTTGACTCTAAACCTATTCACTATAAATGACTTATGAATACGTACAAATCTATCTCCAAGTGTAGAATGTATATCTATCATCGATTTATATACCACATGCTTTGCCTTTGGCATATGAATGATAATATAATTATTCATCCCTTCGATATATAGAATATCAGCCACGGGCAATTTTAAAGTCTTTCGATCGCTCTTGACATAAATATACCTTTCTTCATAGAACGAAGATTCATTTTCAGTATCAGTAGATTGCCGTAATTTTTTATATCTGTTAATCGCTCTGATAAATCTTTCAAACGAAATAGGTTTTAATAGATAGTCAACAACTTCCAGATCATAACTATCGTAAGCATATTCACGGTGTGCAGTTGTAATGATGACGCTAGGTGAAGTCTTTAAAGTTTTTAAAAACGCAAGTCCTTTTAGTTTCGGCATTTCTATATCTAAAAACATTAAGTCAATTGTTTTGGATTCCAAAACAGACATTGCTTCTAGAGCATTAGCAGCTGTGGCCACGACTTCATAACCTAAAATATCATTGAGATAACCAATGATAATCCTTTGAGCAATAGGTTCGTCATCCACTATAAGACATCTACAGTTATTTTTCATTTCTAATTTTTAAAACTGCGTGGTAATGACCGGCTTTTACGTCCGTATTTAAGCTAAAATTGCCTGGATACTGGAGCTTTAATCTTCGTCTGAGGTTTTTTAACCCAATGCCAGATTTACTAGAATCTTGCAGCGCATCGCTTGCAATTTCATTGACAACACTAAATTGAATTTCATCACCTACTTTAATCATATGGATTTTGATTGTGACCCTTTCAATTGATTCTTTGACTCCATGCTTGAAAGCATTTTCTACAAGTGGCATTAGTAATAGAGGTGCAATTCCTTCATTTTGATCGATCGATGAATCTATTTTGATTAATAATTTGACGCGATCCTCAAATCGTTCCTTTTCTAATTGAATAAAATCATTGATCAATTTTAATTCTTTTCCTATTGTTATTCTATTAGCGCCAAATTCGTAAAGCGAGTAACTTAATATATCGGATAATTTAAGAATCATTTCTGGCACCTTCTTAGATGACTCTAAAGATAAACCATACAAATTATTGAGTGTATTAAATAAAAAATGTGGATTAATTTGTGCCTTCAAATACTCCAATTCCGCAGCCTGCTGTTGAGCTACTAATTGACGTGATAAAACGCTCTCCCGATACCACTTAAATCCTTCTCGGATTACGCCAGTAAGGACTACCGGAAATGCAATGTAAAACATGAATTGAACAAAAGGCCCTGACCAAAATATATTAATTTCATTTGAATTAGGTGCTCTCATCCAGAAATACTTAGGATAGATATAATTAATACAAATAAATCGTTGAATAATCGTTAATGCAAAAATCAATAAGATTATGCTAGCCGAATATTTAAACCACTTTCTAGAGTCCCAAAATCGCGGCATCAAAATCAACAAATTTATATATACAACAATTAACCATACAGGTAAGAATACAATTCGGTGCATTGTTGCTTTAAACAGACTCTGATAGTAAGGCGACAAACTAGCAACACCCGCAATAACAAAAATGACCCAGAACAAAACGTGCCATTTGAATGATCTTTCTATCATAACGATAAGATAAAAAATACTTGATAAATATTATGAACAATTATGTGAAGGACCAATTCTACATGGTGAAAATTTATGCCTCTTACTATATATGTTCCATAGTTAATTACTCAAAATTATACCAAAACCAGACATTCACTTTGCAAAATCAATCTTTGGAATAATTTTCAAAAATTAATGAAATGATCCACATAATTTACACTCATTATTGAACATAAAAATTTTTCATAATGAAAAAGAATATTTCATTACTCCTCTGCTTATTCATACTAGGACAATGCTACAGTCAGACCAATCCAGAACAATTGGTTGTCTATGATGATGTGCATAGGTTTTGGCATGCATATGATTTAATCCACGCTACAAAAGACACCACATTTCATAAAGAAATATTAGAAAGAGAATTCTTACACCCAGGCACAGATGGCCTTAAAGCAATCATGGAAAAGAAAGGATATTCAATACAAGAATACCTTGGTGCTATCCGAAGATATCCATCCTTCTGGGAATCTATCAGAGCCAATACATTTCGAGCCCAAGAATTTGCTATCGCTATTAATCAAGAAATAGATAATCTTAAAACTTGGTATCCAGAACTAAAAACCGCCCATGTGTATTTTACGATAGGCGTATTGCGTTCGGGTGGAACAGCACATGATGGAAATGTGTTGATTGGCTCTGAACTAGCCTTGGCTGATAGTAACGCAGTTACCAGTGACATACAACCCGATTGGCTTCGAGAAAATCATGAAATTTATTTTAAAAGCAATCCCATAGGTGATATTGTATTATTGAGTGCACACGAATATGTGCACACACAACAAAACAATTATGGATACAATCTATTTTCTCAATGTATATACGAAGGGGTAGCCGAATTCGTTAGTGTACTTTCCCATGGAGGTAAATCGGCATCACCAGCTATAGTTTTTGGTGAAAGAAACATGAAACTTATTCAAAATCGATTTGAAAAAGAAATATTCAGTCCAAATTGGAATGATTGGTTGTATAATAATGATCAAAATGAATTCGGCATACGGGACCTTGGGTATTATGTTGGCTATGCGATTTGCCAATCCTATTTTAACCAAGCCATGGACAAACTAAAGGCGATCAGAACAATGATCGAATTAGACTATAAAAATCAATCCGAAATGGAATCCTTTCTTATGGCGTCGGGCTATCTATCTAAATCGATAAAAGATATAAGAACAGATTACCTAAAAAATAAACCGACTGTGCTCGGCATTGTAGAATTTGAAAATGGCAGCCAATCGGTAGATCCATCCATCAAAACAATTACCATAAAATTTTCAGCAAAAATGTCTGACAGATTTAGAAATCAAAGATTTGGTCCTTTGGGTCAGGAAAATGTTGTGCCCTACACTTCACTGCAATGGGGTAAAGATTTAAAATCAATAACCTTTGAAGTTGAATTGGAATCAAATAAAAGGTATCAGATTGAAATTAGTAATGAATACAGAACAGAAGATGGAATACCTATAGACAGTTACTTGATAGACTTCAATACTAAAAATATGTAATAATATTCATCATTGATAAGAAATATTAATTGATTGTGACTAACATTCATATATTTATACAATCACTTTAAATCGAATAAATGACCACCTTCAAAACAACCCTCCAAAACTTTGACAACAATCTTTGGGGACATCATATTGTTGTTCCATCCGAGATTAAAGAAAAATTCGTCGTGGACAAAGACAGAAGAGTCATCATAACAATTAATGATTCAAAGGAAATTCCTTGCGCTATCATGCCTCAAGGAGAAGATTATTCATTCATCAACGTCAACAAAGAAATTAGAAAAAAACTAAGAATAAAAGTAGGTGATAAAGTGACTGTAAAGATCAAAAAAGACGAAAGCAAATACGGAATGCCCATGCCAGAGGAATTTGCCGAAATACTTTACCTTGATCCTGAAGTAGAAAAGTATTTTCAAAAACTAACTCCTGGGAAGCAAAGGAGTCTACTCTACCAAATTGGCAAACCTAAAGGACAAGAAACAAGAATCAAAAAAGCCATCGTAATTTCTGAACATCTCAAAACACACAAAGGCAATCTAGATTATAAAATTCTTAACGAAGAATATAAAAATTACAATTTCTGATTGATGGAGAGAGAAGATATTGTCCTTAAAAACCTAGCTCAAGAAATAAGATTCAGCAAGCATGAGTTTATAAGATTGAACAAACTTGACCAAAAGAGATTTAAAACTAAAATTGAACTTCTAGACTTTGACAAAGTTGATGGTATTTCTGAGAGGCTAATGCTTCTTCTTCATGAAGAAAATCCAATCACTACTGATAACTCAAGAATCCCTTATGGAAATATTTTACTAAAGGGAAATTTTTCAATCGAAAGCCTCATCGACCTAACAGCCAAGGCTTTCAAAACTGGAAACAAAGTAGCGATTCAATCAGATTTAATTACAAGCAATAGTTATCAGTTTATAAACAAGGCATGGCAATCTGTGCTAGCGTCGCAAGGGTACGATTCTAGTCGCATCCAGTTTTTAGACTTAGAAAAATCATTTGATTTAAAAGCAGATTTCTTCATTGAAAGTATATCAATGCAAAATGGCTTTTTTGAATTGGAAGATTTTACAATGTTTCTTTCTCAAAAAGAATAGGTTAGAATATGTTACAAATGGCTCTTAGTTTTTTCAAATAACTTTTTCCATTTTCGTTTCTTGCCTATTTTATACTTAGCATTATCTTAATTATGAATACCCTCTTATATTGCTTGCCCTAAACATCTTAAAGATCAATTTTACCTTCTTCTGCTTGCCTGTAGACAAAAAAGTAAAAGTTAATTGAAATGAAAACTATTTGACTTCGACCCCAGATAACCTACAATTATAATATCTCTCTTTATTAAAAATATACACCTCCTCCCCAATCGTTATGATATCATATGCCAATTCTAATTCCTTAGGAAACGGCACCTCAAATAAATCACCTGTTTTATAAGAATAAATAAGTAGACGAATATTAGAAATTTTAGTCTCATTAGAATATTGTCCTGGCGTATTCGTCTCATAAATTACAGAGCCTACAAAATCTTTGGTTACAAATAATCTACTTGTTTTTGATTCATTATATGCAAGGGGCAAATCTTCAAGATAAAGTTGTTGATCTTTAACTGAAAAAATGCTTATGCCATTCAGGTGTGTATAAATTCCTCTGATTACATTATCTTCTGATTTATCGGTTTCAAAACCGACCTTTGCTTTAGTTATTTCGTATCCAAACTTTGAGCTAAGCTCTTTTTTGAAATTTCTATTGCTATTATAAATCGCTATCTCTCCTGGATAATGAGGCAACTTGTAATTTTCCAATTCTTCATTTGCGATCTCTGTCAATCCACTCGGATGTAAGAGTACGTGATCAGAAAATTTACTCAAATAAACATTTGTATTGCGTAAATAAATGATCCTCTCCGCATTTAACTCTACCTCAGATATTTTTGGCTCGTCACTATAAAAATCATAGTACTTTACTTGAAAGTTTCCTTCCTCAACATCCTTATCGTAGTATTCAATTCGCTTCCTTGCAACATTATAGATGATATTAGTAGAAGGTTTACTTTGAGCATCTTTATGTGCATGCTCCCAGGTTTTCACAAATTTATCGGCCTTTTCCTTATATATCTCTACCCCTTTTACTCTATCAAAAAACAAAATCCCATCCTCCATACTTATAGGAATTGTCAGTTTATCAAACTCTGGATTATTAGCTTCTAATTTCAGAATAGCTTCTCCCTTTCTTTTAGTAGACCGATAAAGTTTATTTAACTGCTTTTTTGGGTCGTATTCCAACATACACGAGCGATCAAAACTCACCTTATAAATTTTACTATCGTCATAATCTTGAATGGTAGGATCCAACACCAATGGATTATCCTTATAGGATAACAATTCAAAATATTGAAGTTTGTTTTCTATAGGAAATTCTATAAAAAATGAATCAAAAGAAAGTTGAGTTCTTTCTTGCTTTAGTGATGTAGGATGTTTGTCTACAATTACTTCTTTATTCTGATTAATCTCGCAAGAAATGAAGGCCAAAGTAAACAAGCAAATACAGAAAGTTGAAAACTTAGAAAATATTCTCATTATATCCCAAATGCCTCCTTCCTGGTTTTTATAAGCTTTTCAACGATGATGCTTTTTCCTGCGTTTTCATTTTTTACTGTCATCAACAAATATTTCTTTTTCTTTTGAAAAAAGAAAACCTTAGCGCCTTTCGGCAAATTAATTTTAGTTTGAGTTCTAGCCTTCAAGGTTGTTATAGGTTCGCCAGGAAACTTTAAGTTGATATCATCATTTGATGAATTGACCAAGGTAAAGCTTATGACCTCACCTTCTATAGAAGTCATTGTGTCATATGAAAGTGACGAAACCATCGCCATAAAAATCAAAAGTATAGTGTTCATGATTTATTTTTTATACTAACGTAAAATTGGAACATTTGATTGGATTTTAGCTTAATTCATTCAATTTTCTTTTACACCTTGTCATTTAAATTTACCTTGCTAAAAATTCTACTCAATGAAACAGTCACTTTGCATAATTTTACTTCTACTTTCTAGCTTCCTACTTTCCGGTCAAGATGGAATGCAATTTGATTACAAGCAAGAAGATAAAAAACTTGCAAGTTATCAGACAGTTTATTTCAATCTTCATCTTGATATCGTTGGAGGTATAAATAATCTATTGCGCAGCAATGACTACCCCGAAATGGATGAATTTGGTTATCAATATGGAATCCGTTTTGGCGCTCAGAGAGGAAAAAAACTTGCAGGCTTGGTGGATTTCGGATATTACACACGAGGAACCAATGAATCAAATAACACAAATAATTTTGCTCGAATCACAGGATGGAGTGCAGGCATCGGCGCGGAGTACTTTTTGATTAAAACAAAGTTTATGTTCATCAGCCCGATGTTTCTCGTTAGCTATAATCGATATACCTTAAATATGGTTCAAAATCCTGGCGGAAACACCATCGATGGATTGATAAATTCAGACTATCAAGAATATAAATTTAGATCCATTCAATATCCGGTGCAGGCTGGGCTCAATATCTCAGGAAGCTTTAATGTTGCAAATTCTAAAATAGGTGTCGTCCTTGCAGCTGGATATATTCTAAACTACCAAAATGATAATTGGGCCACCTTACAAGGTAGCGAGGTTACGGATAAAATTAATCTATCCAGTCCTTACGCAAGTTTTGGATTATTTAGTTCAATAAACTAAATACAAGCAATGGAGAATCTTCAGAAATATTTAGACATATACCAAATCAATATTTCTAGTACCAAGACATTGGTTGGTTATGCCTCAGAAAATCATCAAATTACAGATAACAAGGGGAACAACTATGTTCTAAAATTGAATGATTATTCAGAACAGAATTGGATCGATCTCAAGAAAGAAAATATAATTCTGCTTAAGTTAAAACAGCAACTTAATTTTACACTCCCATTCCCCATTCTAAATGAAAACGAGGAGCACCTATTCAAACTGGACAATAAAATCTTCCGATTGCTTCATTTTGTTGAAGGTGAATTTTGGGCGAATAATAAACTTAACAACCATCAACTTAGTTCACTTGGCGAATCAATGGCTAAGCTTTCTCTTCAATTAAATAAAATTGAACCAGGAGCTATACAAGAAAGAAATATAAAATGGGACTTGCAAAATCTAATGACCAATTTTCATTTACTAGATTATGTTACAAATACAGAAGATAATACTCAACTACTTTATTTCTTTGACCAATTCGAACATTTTATTTTACCAAAATTACAAGGACTTAGACAGCAATTAATTCACAATGATTTCAATAACTGGAATACCCTATTTGAAGAAACAAAATTAACTGGGCTTATTGATTTTGGTGACATGGTTTACTCCTACCTCATCAATGATCTTGCTGTTTCACTTTCCTATGTTTTTTGCTTTAGTGAAAATATTCTTGGCGATCTGCAAACTGCATTAACTGGTTACCACAGGTATCTTCCTTTACAAAAAGAAGAGCTTGATATTCTATACTATCTTATTGCAGGAAGGGTCATTACCTCTCTCGTTAATTCTGCTCAAGGCAAATATGAAGAGCCAGAAAATGAATACATCCCAATTAGTGAAAAACCTTATAGAAGTTTGTTAAAACGTTGGTTTGAAATCAATCCGCTAGCCTTTCAATCAGCAGCTTATGAAGCATGTGGCTTTTCAACACCTGACAATGACAAAAATAAAATTACACAGAAGGAACGACGTAAAAAACACTTTAGTGAAAGCCTTTCTTTAAGCTATAGCGAACCCATATATATGTCATCATCTGCCTTTCAATATATGTACGATAATGATGGCAATACTTACCTTGATGCTTACAACAACATACCTCTAGTCGGCCATGCACATCCTGCTATCTCAAGAATTATTTCTCAACAGGTAAGAAAATTAAATACAAACACTAGGTATCATTACATACAACTCGGAGCTTACGCTGAACATCTATTAAGCTATTTCCCCAACAAATTAAACAAAGTGTTTTTCGTCAATAGCGGCTCTGCAGCTTCTGATCTTGCCATCCGATTGGCAAAGGCTCATACACAGAGAGAAAACATATTTGTGTTGGAAGAAGGATACCATGGCAATACTCAGATTGGCATTGATGTTAGCCATTACAAACATTCAAACAAAGGTGGTACAGGAAAAGAAAATTTCATACACCATTTTCCACTTCCTAAAATATTCGGCTCTGACAAAACTAGTAAAACATTTGCCCTTGAGGCTATAAAATTAATTGAAGACTTGGAGGCTCAAGATATCCAGCCAGCAGCTTTCATAGCAGAACCAATCTCGGGATGTGGCGGACAAGTACCTCTCGCCAATGGCTATCTTTCTAAAGTTTTTGAAAAAATAAAAAAGGAAAAAGGCCTGTGTATTGTGGATGAGGTGCAAACAGGATTTGGAAGATTGGGATCTTGGTTTTGGGGATTTGAAATGCATGGTGTGCAGCCAGACATCGTCATCCTTGGAAAACCAATTGGCAACGGTCACCCCATGGGTGCTGTTGTCTGCACAGAAGAAGTCGTCAATTCTTTCAACAATGGAATGGAGTTTTTCTCATCATTCGGCGGCAACCCTGTCTCTTGTGCAGTAGGCAACGAAGTATTGAATATTCTTGAAAAAGAAAATCTGCAAGAACGGGCAAAAGTGGTTGGTAAATATTGGAAAGAAGAATTAAAAAAGTTACAAAATGTATTTCCATTTCTTGCTGATATAAGAGGCGAAGGCTTATTTATTGGAATAGAAATCATTGATAACAATAGCCCAGGTACAGAACTTGCCAAGAAGATCAAAAATAAAATGAAAGAAAAATTTGTGCTTAGTAGCACAGACGGAAAGCACAACAATGTCATCAAAGTTAAACCGCCTTTGTGCTTTAATGAGGAGAATGTGAATCGTTTTTGCAATGTATTATATGAGTGTTGCTCAGATTCTTAAATGCCTCCCTGAATTTAATATCAATCAAAGATTGAGTTAAATTCTTCCCTCCTTCCTTCGTCAGGAGCGGAAGTTTATACACGATAAAGTTTTTATTTATCAAATAGCTTTTGTTGTTCGCTGATTGCAAAAGTTAGAATTTACTTGTCTAGTTTTCTGAAGTTACTTCCGCTCCTGACCTTAGGAAGGAGGGAAAATTATAAACCATTGTCCGACTTTAGGAGGAGAATGGTATTAGAATTAGGGAGGCGTCAGGAGCGGAAGTTTATACACGATAAAGTTTTTATTTATCAAATAGCTTTTGTTGTTCGCTGACAAAAAAAGTTAGGATTTACATGTCTAGTTTTCTGAAGTGATTTCCGCTCCTGACCTTAGGAAGGAGGGAAAATTATAAACCATTGTCCGACTTTAGGAGGAAAATGGTATTAGAATTAGGGAGGAGTTCAATTTCGCCATAATTACTGGATTAATTATACATAGCATAGTATTATGTATTGCATAATACCATGCTATGTACTATATTTGATCTGTAAGCGAAAACATCAATGCCAAATCATGAAGAAATTCAAAAGAACCATGCTTTTCTCAAGCCTTATTCTACTTATCCTTTTAATTTATTTTATGCGGCCACAAATCTCAAATCCTTCTCTGCCGTACCAGACTAAACTTTCTTATGGCATAAAATTAACAATCTATATCGAAAACATTCTGGCTCAAAAAAAAATCTAAACAGATAAAATCAATCATAGTCTTACACCATGAAAAGATTGTATTTGAGTATGGACCTACTGATAATTTAATGAACACACATTCCATGAGAAAGAGTTTTCTTTCTATGCTTTATGGAATTGCCATAGAAAAAGGATTAATTGACATCAACAAAATACTACTCGAACTAGGCATTGATGAAAATCCTTCATTGACAGACCAAGAAAAAACTGCATCCATCAAAGATCTATTGATGTTTCGTTCTGGTATTTTCTACCTGGAAAAGGTGAGCATGATGATCAAATTACAAAAAGGCCAAAAAGAGAATCCTACAAACCAGGTGATTATTTCTTTTCCAACAATTTTGATGCAAATGTCCTAGGAACCATATTTATTAAAGAGACAGGTTATTCAATTGGAAAATTCATGGAAGAATTTCTTGCCAAGCCATTGGGCATGCAAGATTTTAATAAAGACAATGTTATCATGGGAGCACCTTGGTTTTGGCCCACATCAGAATCATTACATGACATGTATTACATGCACTTAAGTACAAGAGACTGCGCCAGAATCGGAGCCATGATGGCAAATAACGGTCGCTGGAATGACAAACAAGTCGTCCCAGAAAAATGGATTACCGAAAGCACGACAGCTTTCTCAGATCTTACAAATAACCACATCAGTTATGGATTTTATGATGCCTTTGGATATATTTGGTGGATAGATAAAGACTCCAATACCATATGGACAGATGGTTATGGCGGACACTTTATGTTGATTGGTCAAGAAAGAAAACTCACCATGGTGGAAAGAAATTTCACTGGAAATTCATACTTATCTACAGGTTTGTTTCTTATGGGTTCAGGATCAGATAATGGACCAGGTACGCTTATAGAAGCACATAAACATTTAGTCAAGCAAAGTCTGGAGTCTGATAGTCTACAGTCTAATAGTCTGGAGTCTGGTAGTCTGGAGCCCGATAGTCTAGAATCTGGAATCTGGTAGTCTGGTAGTCTGGAGTCTGGAGTCTGGTAGTCTGGAGTCTGGTAGTCTAGAATCTGGTAGTCTGGAGTCTGGTAGTCTGGAGTCTGGTAGTCTGGAGTCTGGTAGTCTAGAATCTGGTAGTCTGGAGTCTGGTAGTCTAGAATCTGGTAGTCTGGAGTCTGGTAGTCTGGTAGTCTGGTAGTCCGGAATTCCCCTTAAGAAAGAATACCAGAAATGATCTTACTGGTTATAAGATAAGTTGGCCTTACTCCATCCAATCCCAGCGAACCAGAAGCCAATGTGCTGCCTGTCTCTAATGGATTATCTGAAGCATAATATGCATATCGCAGATCAGCATCAGGGTTGACACTTTTCCTAATTTTGGTTGCTACTTGAATGGCTTTTTGAAAATGAGCACCTTCCATCTCCAGCCCGATAACCTTCCAAGATGATTTGTGGAAATATCTAAGAATATCTTTATTCTGAAGTGAGGTACCTAGAACTGTAATCATCGGTCCAGTGTACACTCCAACACCTTGACCATTAAAATCCTTTTCCACTAATTTATTTTCAAAAGGATAGTTGTCGGCTGTGCCCTCAAAAATATGTGCGGTAGGAATCATGATATCTCCTTTGCCACCTTCAAGAATTCCAGCCTTGCCCATGATATTTATAGAAGCAACATGAATCATGTTTCTGCCAGCCTTATGATCATATGGCTTCAACAGCTCGTCCATTATTTCATAAGCTTGTTCGCCAAATGGATAATCAAAAACCAAAAGCAAAGGCTTCTCCTTCTTTATTTTCTTTTTATTCCATGTCACTTCACTTGCAACAAATTTTGAATCAACCTTAGTCAAATCAAAAATCTGAACCCCAATGTTGGTTCCACTACCATCCTTGAGAAAAGTCATGCCATTTGCACTAGCATAAGAAACAAGATTCTTCGTTAAGTTTTTGTTATTGCTCTGACTCAAAACCTTCGCAATATCCACCAATGATTTTTCACTTGTCCTTTTATTGACAACTTTCTTTGCATACAAAGTATTCATCACACTGTGCATGTTTGCGCTGACAATATGGATGGGACGATCAAACATCTTATTGTCCATCAAAAATTTCTTAATCTCATTGGCCCACATTTCTCCGTGCATATGATTGCCAACATTCTCTCTCAAAGCTGAAGAAAAGGTGATTTCTCGATCAACATCTAAAGAGTGTTCGTCGATACTTCTTTTGCCCAACCAATAAGCAATTTCGAAAAGAGAATTTACTTTTTTAGAATCAGCAAACTCTTCACAAATCTTTTGTGTCTCTTCGTAAGTTCTACCCAACACAGTACTCAGATAGGTATAACCAATTTCTTCATTGAATGATTCTCCACTTTCAATTTTTTTGACTATTTCTTCTAGCATCAACCATTCACGCTTTGGTCTATTTTTATAGTCAAAACTATTGCGTCTAATTTTTTCAGCCTCGACAAACATAAATGTCAAATGGGTAAGAACATCATATATATCTGACCGTCCTCTGGTCATCTCTATATACATCTGTTCATCATCTACTCGATAACAATCTCTTCGTCGTTTGCTAGGAACCAAAGGCACAAAACTACTGTGCTCCAATCCCTCTCTAGCGATAAGATTGATAAATCTGCATTGTTCGATGCCTTCCGGCAAACGTTGGAATACATACAACAGCCCAGACAGCTCGACCTTTTCGGGGTCAGCTATCGAACCGTAAATCTCTGGTTTAAGGAGAAGGAGGGATTTGATCATGGCTTCACCAGAAACACCTAGCGGCTTATAACTCCCTCTGAGAAATAAATGCCTCATTGCAATATACAATCTTTGTATCGCTGCTCTTGATTCTTGTGCTCTAGTCCTTACTGCCATTGGTATTATAAAGCAAATCTAGTACCAAGTTTTCATTTTCAGTCCTATGAGTATATTTGTACTAAAATAAACAACAATATGTCCGACAATAAGGTGATTTTCTCAATGGAAGGAGTGACAAAAGTCTATCCACCAAACAAAGAAGTGCTCAAAAATATTTGGCTTTCATTCTATTATGGAGCCAAAATTGGAGTTTTAGGTCTCAACGGTTCAGGTAAATCTAGTTTATTGAAGATTATAGCTGGACTTGACACCAATATCCAAGGAGATGTATTTTTCGATGGCGAATATAAGATTGGCTACTTAGAACAAGAACCTCAATTAGATGAGTCGTTGACGGTAAAAGAAGTTGTACAGCAAGGCTGCCAAGAGGTGGTAGATATCATCAATGCCTACAACGCTGTAAGCGCCAAGCTCGCTGAACCAATGAGTGATGATGAAATGATGAAGGTCATCAATGAGCAAGGTGAGTGGCTTGAAAAAATGGATAAAAATGATGCTTGGGACTTAGATCACAAGCTAGAAATGGCCATGGATTCTCTTCAATGCCCTCCTGATGACACTCCCGTAAATGTCTTATCTGGTGGAGAAAGAAGGCGTGTTGCGTTATGTCGGCTGCTGTTGAGCCAACCAGATATCTTACTACTAGATGAGCCAACAAACCACTTGGATGCAGAGTCAGTACATTGGCTTGAACAATACTTGCAAAATTTTCCAGGAACTGTCATTGCCGTAACTCACGACAGGTACTTCTTAGATAATGTTGCCGGCTGGATTCTAGAATTGGACAGAGGTCAAGGAATTCCATGGGAAGGAAACTACTCTAGTTGGTTGGAACAAAAATCAAAGAGATTACAACAAGAAGAAAAAGCAGAATCCAAAAGAAGGAAAACATTAGACCGAGAGTTGGAATGGATCCGAATGAATCCAAAAGCAAAACAAGCAAAAGGAAAAGCCCGTCTGACCGCCTATGATAAACTAAAGAACGAAGATCAAAAAGAAAGAGAAAAGAGATTACATCTTTACATTCCTGAAGGACCAAGATTAGGTGATAATGTGATCGACTTGAAGGGAGTAACGAAATCTTTCGATAAACGAATCCTAATTGATGACCTTACCCTAAGCATTCCAAAAAATGCAATCGTTGGAATCATAGGACCAAATGGTATGGGTAAGTCTACCCTATTCAAAATGATCATGGGTCAAGAACAACCTGACAGTGGTACAGTCTCAATAGGAGAAACAGTCGAGATATCCTACGTCGATCAATCTCATGAAGACCTTACACCAGAAAAAACAATTTTTGAAGCACTAGGAGACGGCCAAGACCTCATGCAGATTGGTAATCAATCTTTGAACGTAAGAGCATACATCAGCAAGTTTAATTTTACTGGGGCCGATCAACAGAAAAAACTTGGTGTACTTTCTGGTGGAGAAAGAAACAGAGTGCATCTTGCCATGACGTTAAAAGATAATGGAAACGTCCTCCTATTGGATGAGCCTACAAACGATATCGACATCAATACATTACGAGCTTTAGAGGAAGCCATAGAAAATTTTGCTGGCTGCGTTTTACTAATATCTCACGATAGATGGTTTATCGATAGACTAGCAACTCATATTCTAGCATTTGAGGGAGATTCAAAAGTGGTATTCTATGAAGGAAACTTTAGCAGCTATGAAAAAGCCAAGAAAGAAAGATTGGGCGATGTTAAGCTGAAGAGGCCAAGTTTTAAGAGTTTGATGTAATCATAAAATCTAAAAAACAAAAGGGGTTTACGATTAATCATAAACCCCTTTTTAAAATCTTCAATTCCTTATTTTGAAATCATCAGTTTTTTAGACTTCATCAGTTTGCCATCTTTAGCAACTTTAATTATATACAATCCAGCATCAAACTGATTCGTCGATATAGACATTTTAGCTTGACTTGATTCAATTGATTTCAACAATTTTCCATGGATACTATATATTCTAAGCTCATAACTTTCTAAGTTTTGATCTTTAATATCGAGCTCCAAAGTAAAGTCTCCATCGGTTGGATTTGGATAAATCACATAATCATCTATTTCTGTACTGTTATTATTAGCAAACATTCCACCATCATCAAATTCTGAAGCACCGTTATCTTCTCCTCCTTCATCATAATCTTCATCATCTTCTACAACAGTGCCCCAACCATCATTACAAGGATGATCATCTTCCTCTTCACTATTATCCGCCCAATGATTTATCCAATTCAATTGATCACAAGGATCTGGCAATACTGGACAATCAATTACTTTTATACAAGCTGCACCCCAACGCTTCTTAAAATAATTAATTACCCAATGTGGTAACCCACCTGGACAATCCTCACTTCTAGCCAATAGTCTTAATCCACATCTAAACGAAGATCTTATAGAATTAGCACCACAAACCTTATCAGCATCCATGACATCAATCCCTTCTGAATTTGAGTTTGGCGTATCGGCAGGACCATTTACAAAATACTCAATATTACCTGGATCAATCATTACATCAACACCATTCCCATCGAATCGATTTCCTGCAGCTTGATCATTCTCACCTTGGTCTCCAATTCCATTATCTGCCAAAATCCCAATATCACAGCCGCTGAAACTGTTGCAGAAAATTTCTGATTGACTACACCCTTGGAAATTCACACCAGTTTCGCCACCAACAAATGAATTTCGTAATACTAGAGCTTCACCTCCTTCAAGACGAAATCCATCTTGAGATCCTGATTCTATAAAGTTGAAAACTGCAATAAGTTCAGAACCCGAAATATCGACCCATGTCGCATCGTGATTATTGATTAAATCGCAACCCCTAATAACCAACCCATCAAACCCACCAGAAATTGCTGGCTCTGAACCGTTGTAAGTAATAATGTCTTGCCTTAAAAATAAATGCGATCCACCTAAATCAATGATTGGACTATGACCCAAAATTACTGAAGGATCGCTATAAGTATAATTAAATACTACATTGGTGTTATCAAGAGTCAATGGCATATTCCTAAAGAAATTTGAAGCCATTCTACAATTTCCACTATTTATGTACAAAGTACTACCAGATTCAATAGAAGTTCCAATTATATATGCACCCCAACAATTCTTCAAAGATTGGGTTACACTATCTAGAAATGAACTCAATAATAAATAGCCATCAATATTGCTCAGGTTAATATTGGAATTAAGAATTGTACTTTCCTCTATAATTACATATCCCCCATCTCCCATTAACTGTCCTTCTGAAAATTGACTTTCAAGTATAAAAATCGAAGAATTATCTTCTCCAAGGATACTAAACCTTCCAGCTTCATAATTAGTACAATTACATAATCCGCTATCATTAGTTTTCTTAATAGTACAGTTATCAAATTTCAAACTTCCTCCTGCCTTAACAGTTATGCTTGAGCTTGCTTTTGTAAATAATATTTCAGATCCAGAAAAAACAAGATCTCCTTCAACTTCAAGATTGCCTTCTATTATATATGTCTTTCCTTCAGGTAAAAAACCTGAATACCCAGAACCAACAATAAAGTCTAAATAAATTGACTCTGTATTCGGTGCAGGATTTCCTGAACTTGGGTGTTGAGATTGAGCAGCACTTCTATTAGCAGCCCATGCTTGCAGTATAGCTGCTTGATCAGGAGTAAATTCTAAATCACAAGGACCATCTGATCCCATAAAGCCTAATCCGAAGTAAGACATATAATTTTTATGTCCATTAAATGCGGGATAGGTGGTTATAGGATTAACAAGATCATCGAACATATAAAAACTAAATAGATTATCTGGATCATCATTTAATTCAATTGGAAAGTCAGAACAATCAGATAAATTAAATAATAATGGAACTACATGAGGTGATACACAATCAGTAACTTTTACTACGCCAAAACCTGCAAAGTTGGCATCTATTTGTAAACACTGTGCAGTTGTTAACATGATACTAGATATATCAACGTCACTTCCATTACCTGTAAATGCTCCTGGAGTATCCTCACAAATAATAGCAGCAACAGCTCCTCTATTTTGCACAGCTAGTACTTGTTCGGCATGTGTACTACATTCACTATCTAAGATCAAGGCTATAGAATTCCACAGTATTTCTGTAGTGTTACATGCATTATCCAAACTAACTGATACAACATTAGTTGCATTAGTACTTCCTGTCGAAGGACCAAATGGCGCTTTCTCTCCATTCAGCTCTGGAACATTACTTGCAAAGAAGATTCCTGGACTTGGACAAGGAATATCATCGGGAGTTCCTGGAGAACCAGGTATTTCAGAACATATTCCAATATGTGCTGGTCCACAATCACCAATCAAATGAGTTCCACTCCAATGTCCGATATTTTGTGATGGATTTATGTTCCAATCTCCAGAAGTATCGGTTATATCCATATTTCCGCTCGGTCCCCAATTTCCAGTCGCATCTGGATCTTCCCCCAATACAAGTTCATATGGATCATCAGCAAGTATAGAAATCCCACCTTGTCCTGCTGCGGTAAAAAATGTATGAGGTAAGCCTAAACAATGTCCTAACTCATGACAAAGTACAGATACACCAAAAAATTGAGGTGCCACTTGAGTAATGCCATTCCCTAATCCTGCACAAACTTGAGGAAAACTAGCACCTGGATCTGGCACATTTAGTACCATATAGTTGTTAGGAGCTTGACCTGGCAATTGCTCTACAAAACGAATACAATATTCAAAATTAATACCATATTGATTAAATACATCGTTAACCAAATCCATTTCCGTGATGACAGCAGTTTCGGAAAGAACCGGCCCTGTATCTTCAGTTAAAACATTTATTTGTAATCGTAAATCTGATTGACTATGGCTTTTCTGCACGCTATAAAAAGTCAAAAAAAATAGAAAGAGTAAAACTTTATTAATATCCATTCTTTTAATTTTTGCTTGTGATAAAAGGTTTTCACATATAAAAGATTGATATTAAGCAAGTGTGACAATTATTTTACAAATTAAAACAAAACTGCAGTAGTAACTGAAAAAATTATTCAGTTGAACTGACCTGTCGGTAATATGCCTATTTGTTGCTCTCGCAACAGCTTTGTACACCCACCCTAGTTCTTTTATCAAAAGGAGATTTTTGAGAACACATAATTATATTTGAAGGTCAAGCTAATGACAGACTGCTATATATAAACTAAGCTTTCCTAGTAGACAATAGAAGGTTGTTTGAACTAGGATATTCATAAATATAGGCAAGCAGTTAATTAAATAAGAAGTAGATTTTATCCGAAGTTAATTCCGCTCCCGATAAAGTAAGAACAGATTTTTGATCGTATATCCTATGAAATTTTTTAGGAAGTCGTACAGCATATCTGCGGTAGATAAGTTTTATTACAATTCATAGCTACGAACAAGCTTATTCATCCAATCAACGTTTCATTAGGCTTCAGGTAGTCTAGCATCTGGCAGTCTGGCGTCTGGCAGTCTCTCTTCCCTCATTCCCGCCACTCAGAAAAAAACTGCCCATTTTCAAAAACAACGGAACCAGTTGAAGAAGCTGGATCTGAACCAGCATCTATAAAAATAAGCCGGAAATCACCTCGTAATTCTGTGGTATCTATATTCGTCTCTCTTAGATATACCCAATTTTCAACTCCTTCAATTATCTTATTTCCTACGACAGGATCTCTGCCTTCTTTTATCTCGTACGTTACCCCCTCCAATAAATTGATATAACTTGTATCATTCAATATCAATTCAACAGACGGAATAGAAATTAAATCACTTGTATAACATTGATCGAATGAAAATCTAGAAAAATACAAATCAAAACTTCCATCTTCATTTTTATGAAATACTGACTCCCCCATAAAGCCTTCGCCATCCACATCTGCTAAAACAGTACCGCCATTATAGGGATGTTCCTCTGCGATTTCGCACGGAAGGACAATCGGGTCATCCTTGCATCCTATCAGGCTTAGAATTAATATAGAAAGTATAAGCGCAATTCTCATAACCGTAAAATAGGGATTCTTCTGTAAAAAAAAAATAAACTGGGCCAAAGCAAGGAAAGCATAGCGAGTAATTGTGATAGCGGATGTCAAGTAGAAAATGTAAGATTAGCACTTTAGTACTGCAAACAATAAAAATCTATTTACAAAATCTTACGTGATAGGAAGATTATGTTTGCTTTCTGAGCTTTGGATTCATTACTAATATACAAGTTACCATTGGGATCGAAGCTTATACCCTCAGGTTGCCCATAAAGCTTACGATTTAAAAAATATAAACCTAAAGGATTTTTACTCTGATCCATTATTAGCAATATTTTTCCTCTGTTTGCAAGAATATATAAGTATCCAGTAATTGGATCAATAGCCAATCCCGATGGAGCGAAAATATTAATTCTAGAATTTACATTTAAATCTTGCATCGCACCTTTTGTAAGGTTTAATGGCTTGAGAGCCTTTCTAAGTTCTTTAAGACTTATCAATGCATAAGGCTCTTCATTCAGTTCTTCAGTAAATAAATTAAAGCTATAAATTCCCTTTCTGCCTTTATTTTTCTTTCGATCCAAAGGGTCACCTTTACACGCAAGTAAAAGTTGATTTCCGATAGAGTCATAGACCATTCCCTCCACATTATTTCTCATTGAAAATGGAGTATCATACTCATCTACTTTAGTTTGTTTATTGATGTCGATCACCTTAATATTGCCATTGCTTTCAGCAACATAAACTATATTCTTATTTCTGGCAAGAGATTCATAATCATCATCCTTCCCGATATCTATTTTTCCAGTTATTTCACCCTCTACAAAATTGAATGTATATAAATTTCCTTTCTCATCATTAATAGCATAAATATTATCTTTATCAAGATATGTCAAGCCGGATATTTCTTTTAGTTTTTTTGGCAAAGTATAAACAGAGTCTGGGTCCATTATTGCAAATGGTAATTCAAAAGATTCAGATTGAAAACCTGAATAATTCTTACTTGAATCTGGAAATTCAAAAAAGATAATTGGAGCTGATAACAGTAAAATTATCAAAGTAGAAACAAAATATTCTATAAGATTTCCAGAATAGCTCATAAATTAAATTGAGGTAAAAACAATACTTAAAATGAAACTGACCATTGTGAGCACGATGCCTGTCCCAAAAATAGTATAGCACCATCTAAGTCTTTTGTACTTTCTATCCAAATCTATACCTACATCGTATAAATCAGTAAATACAGATTTTTCAAATACATTCTCGCTTGCAATAAGCTCTTGAGCTTCAGTTACAAATTCTGTCTTCGATAGATTAGCAAAATTTTTAAAATAAAATATACTTTTCTGACCAGTATGGATTTTATCTCCAGAAATATCATCATTTACTTTGGAAGGACGAGTTGCCAAAGTTGCTAATAGAATTGTCAAACCACAAGTTACTGTCAAAATAGCAACAGGAATTATATAACTTGAAAAATCAAAAAGGTAGCTGGCAAACATTGGAATCAATAAGGTTAGCAGTATTGAATTTACAGTAATCATAATCCCTGCTTTGTTGTCTGCAATATTAACCAAATCAACTTGATTCCTTGAAGAGGTTTTAATCATTGTCATTGCATGCTTATTATTCAACAATGAAGCTCCTTCTTTTTGCTTCTGCAAATATTTGATAAACCTACCTTTATTCTTAATTTTTCTAGTAAGAAAATTATTGATGGCATACGGGCTATGTAGCTTTGCCTTTGCCATATATTCTATCAGACCATTTGATATACTAAAATAGTTCTTAAGAGATGGGAAATAGAATTCCAACTCATTGAACAAACTATTTAGCTTATCTACCGCTTTCTTCTTTCCAAAAATCGACATAATTGCATCATGCCCAACCTTTATTCCTTTAGGACTGGTTCTTCCTACTGGCTCAGTGATTTCCGCAAAAGCCAATTTAATATCCTTTGTGGCTAAAGGTGACAATTCAAAATGTCTAGCTACATCATCTACAAAAATTCCTTGAATATGATTAAAATCTTTAGCTAATTGAATTTCATTTTTAGTCGTTTGCTTATTCAAATCAATTAAGCGATAGTGGAATATGAAAATATATACCTTACATAAGAATAATTGACTTTCTGTAAGGCCCTCCTTTTTTGCAATTTTCTTAGCTTCTTTGATCGCTTCGCGTGATTTCCTGCAAAGGAACTCAACTTGATCTCTATTCTCATCATTTACAATCTTCTGCTTAAATTGACTATATAATAAATCAAAACTGGTATTTTTTTTCATAAGGGTTTTTTAGACTCAACCGTAAAGCCTTGCAATTTAAACAAAAGATAAGCAATAAGATACAAAATACAGACGGCACAGAGTACAACACACTCTATTACCTAATAAAGATGAATCTAGATTAAAAGAAAACATGACCGCTGTCAATACTACGACGTTTAAGAATAGTTGATTTCAAATTTGCTTTACGCACATGGATATTAATAAAGCTCAATAATCCATAAACTTTTGCAGCAAAACCTTTGTTATAAATTTTATAAATTTGAACTTCTAAGCAAAACCATGGCAGAAAAGAAAAGACCCGATAATGTAGTGTTCAATGAGCAGACGCAAAAGTACGATGCTTCATTAAAGCCGTATGGAACCAATATTGGGGCGCCATCAATTATTAGTACCGACACTACCGCTTGGAAAAATAGAAGCATCAACAAGGTCAATCATAAAATTCAAACAAAATACTTAGAGCTTCGCGAAGAGTATGAAAAGATGATGCAAGAGTTAGAATACAACAAACTCATCTTTGATGCTAAATTTTCGTTTGAACCAGTAATTGGTGAAACCTATCATCTGTATAAAAGGGAAAGTGGAGAATGTTTCCTTTCATTGATTGCTCCCAACCAATGTAACTTTAATTTAGTCGGCAGCTTCTTCTTAAATGCCGATCAGATGTGGACTAAGGTGTTGTAAGGCAAATCAGCTTTGGCCATTTCTAGGATTTAAAGTTGTTAAAATGAGTGGGGTTACACAATTTACTATATTCTCTTTATATACCAAGGAGTAAATAATGTAATAAGAGGGGAATTTCTAACAAAGTGCTATAAATATATATAAGTACGTGGGTGTAGGTGATGGTATAGGGTCATTATTTGGTGATTAGACCTACTGTTTGATTTTTAATAGACAGAATAAATTCAATTTCACTACTATATTTAGAAATGTTAATCCCAAACTGAGGACTGCTATTCATACAAATTACATAGTGGTTATTTATATCCCACACTAATTTGAAAGAATTGGAAATGTCAATATAAAGCTTCTGGTTAGCTAATGATTCATTTTTTATATCAGCCTTTATTTTAGAGGAGAGTTCTTTGATTTTACATACATGTTTTACTTCTTGAGTTACCACTCTGAAGTAATTAATTATTTCATTCTTAGCTTTTGACTTTGATGAATATTCTATACAATCATTAAATTCTATCAACCAATTTTCTAGAGTGACGATATCAACCTCATCATTATCAAGATCATCAAATTGATTTAATGCTTTCTTGATTCTTGAGTGATATATTTGAAATGAACTTTTTGATGTCATCTTCATTTTAATACACAATGATATTTTTCTTTTGCTGAATTATTAAATTTTTACAATCCTAAATAACTTACTTTCATTTCCATCACTAAAAGTCAACTTCAAAAAGTACATACCCGAAGTTAAACCTGAAAGTTCAATCTCTGATGCTAATTCTCCTCCCATAATTTGAACACCTTGAACATTGATTAGATGGAAATTCACATCCTGTAATTCTGTTTCAATGAATAACTTATCTTTTGTAGGATTAGGGTAAATGTTAATCAGCAGATTTACTATACTTTCATTTGCAGAAGGTCCATCTAACCCATCACAGTTCTCATCAATTCCATTTCCTGGAATATCAATTGCAGCAGGATTTACAGCTGCATTCAAATCATCACAATCAACATCTGAATTCCACCCATCACCATCATTATCTATTATTAAAACCTCACCATCACAATCCTCATCTATAGCATTATTTGGTATCTCATCAGCACCAGGATTGATTGTAGAGTCATTATCATCACAATCAACATCGTTAAAAAATCCATCACCATCATTGTCTGTTCCTTGTGTTAAATCACTACCATTACAATCTTCATCAATTCCATTGTTAGGTATTTCGGGAGCACCCTCATATATGTTTGGGTTGTTATCATCACAGTCTGTATTGTTTAAAGAGAAGCCTACATTAAGTTGACAATCCTGTACAGAATTATTAGGATCACCAAATCCATCACTATCATTATCAGTAAAGTAAGTTGCTTGAATTCCTTCATCTATTTGTCCATCACAATTGTTGTCAAGGTTATCACAAAGCTCAGTTGCGCCTGGGAAAATATTAGGATTGCTGTCATTGCAATCTTCAGTATTGTTAAATCCATCGCCATCAATGTCAATAGTAAATGAAGAACAGTCTATAGAACCTTCAAAAAATTCTGTAGGTGAATCAGCTGCACAGGTGTTTTGTGACCAACATCCAGTTTGACCATCTGCAAAAACAAACATGGCTACGGTCATATCTGAAAAACATGGATCTGTACAATCTGTAAAATTAGAAGGATTTTTTACTTGCAATTCAAAACAAAATTCTACAGTTGAACCACCACCGCATGGTGAAGCTAAACCCCACATGGTATTTGGATTTCCATCGTTGCCACATCCTCCTCCTCCATTGGAAGTATAATACCAACCACCAGGAAGGGGTGTGCCAATTCCCAATCCACCTGAAATATCAGATGTCAAAAATGGTTCACCTGCACAGTTTGTAGATAGACCATAAATCGAGGTTGAAATTTGGTAATTAACTTCATCATCATCAAACCACGATGCTCCAGTTGGACCTTGTCCTTCTATCGGACATACTGATTGATCCCAACCATCGCCTATAGAAGGAACAATTCCTTGCAGCCACTGACAGTTATTACCTGTACCAACAGGATCAACATTGAAGTCAACTGTGTAACAAAACTCAACTTTTTCTCCTGGGAAATATGGACCTATTGGATTTAAGTTAGGATTTTCAGGTCTGATAACTTCAATACTACCTTCTGAACAGTTTGAAAACTCTAAAACAGTTGACACACACAAGCTAAATTCACCTGGATTACCATTAGATACTCCAACACCAATGTAGAAAGTAGAATTTGATTGAACTATTATATTAGCACTTGAAGTAATACTACAAGGAAATATGGAATTGCCATTACAAGTTCCTCTAACAACCTCAAGAGTTGGTGTGAAATCAGAATCAATATCTATGAGTAATTTTGAAGCTAAATTATCAGTTGTTACTTCAAACCAGATAGTTGCCATTCCGCAGTCCGTATTACAAACACCTTCGTTACATGCATCCCAACATTCAGCAGCCCCATTTGTAGCAGGCATAAGTGTAATGTCAGAACCACATTCAGATCCTAATTCACAATTTGAAATTTGCTCGACAAAACTAATGTCGTATTCTCCACAATCATCTTCTCCACTACTTATTTGAACCCAAATAGTTTTTCCGTTTAAACATGAAATTATTCTTTCAATTTGAGCTGCTATTATGCAGGAGTCAACTACAGTCAATGAGTTACAATCGAAGCCACTTAATGTACTAACACCCATTGTTCCGCCAATTGACAAATTTGTTACTGATATGATAACAGTTGCATTTGGATCAGTTGGTGTAAATTGATGCCAAACAGCTTTGGAGTCTAAACATCCAATTCCTTCAGCTCCAGCACAACAAGTTGTTCCAATGCCATTGCCAACAATTGCATCTGCACAAAAATCATTAGGTGGTCCTTCTAAAAATGTCAAATCAAAACTAACTACACCTTCTCCACCATTTAATGATATTGAAACCCAATATTGTGTATTTGGATTTACCGTTACTGCCATGTCACCTATAACACATTCACTTACAGTAGTGCCCGCACAATCTGTAAATAATTGAAGTTCCCCAAATACGTTTGTAAATTCAACGGCTGTTGTAGTTGCCAAGGTTATAAAAGTGAACCAAATTGTTGCGTCTGTCATTTGAGTACAACCACTAGGGAAAATCTCAGGACAAGCACCTGCAGTACTCCCTGCCACTGAAACTGGAACACATGGGGTAAAATTGGTAATGAATTCTGCATTCTGACATTCATCATTTGCTGGTCCAGGACCTAATGATATCTCTGCATGACTTTGAAATGAATGAAATAATGTGAAAAATAGAAAAAGGAATAATATTGAAATGGATCTATGTAACATGATTAAAAATTAAAGTTCAAATGACGTGGGGTAAGATGAAGATATAAAAATAAGTTGATATGGTGCCAAATATAAGCTTGAGTTAATGCCAGACTTAAGTACTAAATTGCAAATTACAATAATGCCTCATCAGCAAAAGAATAATAACCAATATCTGTAATAATAAGATGATCCAGAACTTGAATGTCTAAAACCTTACCTGCCTCAACTAACTTCTTTGTAATCCTAATGTCCTCTGGTGATGGTTTAAGATTGCCAGAAGGATGATTATGAGCAAGTATAATAGATGAAGCCACAGTTTTAAGAGCAACTCCGAATATAAGTTTGGGGTCAACAACAGTTCCTGCTATTCCACCTTTACTTACCTGGTATATGCCTAGGACAATATTGTTACGGTTGAGTAACAATACTTTAAACTCTTCAAGTAACTGTATGGTGTCATGGTTCCAGTTCTCAAGCAGTAGATTAAATACTGAACGCGAATTGGTAAGCTTGATATTTGAGTTTGAGTAATTGTATGATATTTGTATTTCTGATAGTTTCATTGTGTTTGAGTTAAGTGTGAATGTTTAAGAATGGTTTATCATGGAAATGCATATACTTCCAAAGAATACCTAATGGTATATTTCCATGTTTAACGGATGCATAGTAGCCTTGAATAAGATATTGCTGTTGCCAATAACAGAAATCTGTATAAGCATCATCTTTGTTTGTGTAAAGTTTGGCTTCCTCATTAATTGTGAAGCCGTCTGGTGTTAGTAAGTAGAACATTATTAATTATTTGAGAAATATTTTGAAAACATAGGCGTATTCTAGAACAGCTGTTAAAATTCAGCTATAGTCACTTTGTATTTCATGAAATGTCTAACTTACATAAACAGTAAAAATTAGAAATCTTAAGGATATGGGCTATAAAAAAATGTTGACCGACGATGAAATAAAAGCTATAAAAGAAAGAAATGAGAACATGAGAAAAGCAGAGAAGTCAGCTAAAAACAGAAAATTAAGGGAAGACGCATTAAAGAAGTTAAAGAAAAAATATCCAGATGACCCAGCTATAAAAACAAAAGGTCCAAAAGGAATTTCAACTGGCATGAGAGATTAAATATTAAGCTGGCATGAGAGATTAAATATTAAGTTAGTATTCACTTGGAAAGATGATGCTAGTATGCTGTCTATTCCATTCTGTAATAATCCAAACCTTCTTATGCTTTGTCATTATCCCTTCGGGAATATTGTAGCTTGAGAACAATCTGCTCCCTTCCTCTAAAGCCACATCATTAGAAGCTTTGTCTTCTTTACATAAGTCACCCCAATCAAAGGATGTATGTCTAGAGAGAGAGTTCAATACAAATTGACTGAATTGTGAATCCATAGCAATGAGTTCATTTATGGACATAGAGAAGAGTACCTGTCCTAGTTGGACAGCGCTAATTTTAGTTGTCATGTTTAATATTTGAAAAGTTAGTGAAGAGGTATTTCTACAAACAAGAGATACCTAATGATTATTCTGTAGAAATGAATGTTACTGTAGAAATGAAATTTTGTAGAGGTCTAGATTAACCTATACCTTATCTTTTTAACTAAAGCATTATTTACTCTTTGTACTATATAAGGGAAAGGGTAAATTTTGTAACAGAATCTTTGAAGTGTGTATTAGATAATGGTCTTTAGTGAACAGGAGAATATGGAAGCTATTTCTCCCTTTAATATGGGATTTGGTTTACTTAGCTTCTTTTAAGAGGTGGAAGTTTGGCGATATTAGCGATATAAGTGTCTACTATTTTAGTTGGCCAGGAAGTTGGAGATGGAGTTTCATTATTTTTATGCCTTAGCAACTTCAACAACGACTTAATCACATCAAGATTTGAATGAGTCAATTTCAATATTGGAGTAGGTGATTTGGTATAATACATTTCAACCTCATAATTATCAACTAAAAGGTGAATGGGATGGTTTCAAATGTGATAATTTGGCAGAAACAAATGTTCAATTTGGTCTCATGTATAGAGGCCCAGATGAAAGAATTTATGTATCAGGTGATGAACAATGTTTTTATATGCATATAATTGAAAATCCAGATCAGTATGGTTTAAATTGTAATTTTAATCAGCGTGCAATACGATTAGAATCATTTCATCATGGTCATGTTCCCAATTTCAATACATTAAGACTTGGGCCTCTGGATGGCAGTTCATGTGATACCTTAAACATAGACAACAACCCCATCTCAAAATTCTGGTACGAACAAGACAGTACCAATCATAAAGAAA
>ENA-ORXT01001060-ORXT01001060.1-marine-metagenome-genome-assembly--contig:-NODE-1060-length-39008-cov-165.851840_pt1 | contig 39008 bp, 24 predicted proteins | sample MGYA00237868_ERZ511482 | MGnify/ENA metagenome assembly ERZ511482 | reverse complement strand
AAACTTTGTGCAACCCCATTTTGGCAAACAAAAATGCCAAAACAAATTGCGAAACTTAAAATTAATTTTTTCATAATAAATATTTATTTTTTATAATAATTGTTTAGAATTTTGAACGGGTAAGAATATGCAAAATGTAGGTTTACAAAACTTGTTCTTTACCACGCACTTGTCACAAAAATAGGTTTTCAATTGTAATTTCCAAACTTAAACACATCTTTTTTATAAAAATGTAACCTTTTTTTCATCAAAAAATCAAATAATGAGAAAGTAATATTGCCTAAAAGTTGTGTATTTAATAACAGAATACCTTACATTGGCCCTATGAAAGTTGTATTGACTTTAGGGTGTTTTTTTTACTTTATTGTTGGTGGCGTTGCCCAATTTAATTTTGGTGCTTCTAATGCAAATACCGTTGCTTTAGGCGGTGCCGAAACTACTCACCAATATGTATTTACTGCAATTGATAACCCAGCAGGCTTGGTGGGTTTAAGCAATCTTACTTTTGGTATAAGTAGTAAAAATAGTTATTTAATTGAAGGTTTATATGGCTTTACTGCTGCTGTTGGTGTACCTACAAAATCTGGCACTTTTGGTGTTGGTTTGCAGTATAAAGGTTATGAAGGATATACCGCCTTAAAGGCAAATATTGCTTATGGAAGAAAGTTGTTAGATAATTTAAGCATTGGTGGGGCAATAAATGTTTATAATTTAAGCATTGCCAATTATGGAAATACTACAGTAGTAAACGCACAAATAGGTTTGCAAGCGCAATTGAATAACCAATTATTATTAGGTGCAAATATTAGCAACCCCATAAAAGTTAGTATTACAGCAGATGAACAAAGTATTTTGCCCACCATTATTAGTGCTGGTTTGCGCTACCAACCATCTACAAAAACCGCTGTGTATGTTGAAGGCGAAAAGCAATTAACCGAAGCAGCTATTTTTAAAGCAGGCCTTTCTTACGAGATTGCTAATAATTTTGAATTAATGGTTGGGGCCACAAGTGGTGTTGATGCTTTTACCGCAGGCTTGGGTTGGCAAATGGCTGCGCTGCAAATTGTGTTTGCTGGTAATTATCATACTATTTTAGGCTTTTCTCCTACCCTAAGCATTATTTATGCTTCTGCTAAAAACAAAGGTTAATGAGTTTGTATTTACACTGTATAAATTTAAGTTTTCGGTTAGTTGTTGCACTAATCACCATTTTTTTGTTTTGTAATGATGCTTTTGCGCAAAAAGAAAACTTTAATGAAAACCTTATTCAAAGAATAATGGAAAATTTAAGCGAAGAAAGTGATGACCAGATAGATATTGAACCTGTGTTGCAAGATTTGATTTATTACCAACAAAACCCTTTAAATTTAAACAAAGCAGATTATAAACAATTGAATGAATTGGCTTTACTAAGTCCCGCTCAAATTGATGCTTTGTTTCAACACATTATAAAAGGAGGAAAGCTGCTTAACATTTACGAGCTACAAAGCATTAAATATTTCGATTTAAATACTATTGAACAAATTTTACCATTTGTTACTGTTGGTGGTAATATTGATGATTTAAACATTTCGGTAAAAAAACTACTAACCGGGGGGAAGCACCAAGTTATTACTCGGTACGAAGAAGTTTTAGAAGATAAGGCGGGCTATTTGGCAGGAAATTATTTAGGCCACCCCGCTAAGCTGTATGCAAGGCATAGGTACGAGTACAACAAAAATATTAGCTATGGCATTACTGCCGAAAAAGATGCTTTTGAACCTTTTGGTGCGCCATATAACAAAGCAGGTTTCGATTTTTATTCTGCCCACCTTTATTTAAAAGATTACGGGCCCTTAAAATATACCGCTATTGGCGATTATAAAATGAACATTGGCCAAGGTTTAACCATGTGGAACGATTTTGCTACTCGCAAAAGCGATGAAGTAATGTCCATAATGAAAAACGCTTATTTATTAAAGCCCTATACTTCGGTTAGCGAATATGATTATTTGAGAGGTATTGCTGGCACCATAAGTATTGGGCAAATAGATTTAACCGCCTTTGGAAGCTACAAAGGGTTAGATGCCAATGTTATTGCAATTGACTCCCTTACAGAAGATGTGGAGTTAATCAGTTCCATACAAATAGGTGGCAATCACCGTACAGTAAATGAATTGGAAGATAAAAAGACCATTACCGAAACATTGGGCGGCCTTAGTTTAGTGTATGATACCAGAAGTTTAGAGGTAGGCGTTGCAGGCATTTACTCGAAACTTAGCGACCCGCTACAACGGCAAAACAGGGTAGAAAATTTGTTTCGGTTTAATAGTAATGAGTTGGTTAACGCCAGCTTTAATTATCGTTTTTTAGTGCAGAATTTTCATTTTTTTGGAGAGTTAGCCATCAGTAATGATTTAATTGCCAACAACTTAAACAAAACAGGTTTTGCTAGCATAAATGGTGTTTTGGTTTCGGTAGACCCGAAGGTGCGCTTTAGTTTAGTACATCGATATTTTAATAAATATTATGAAGCACGCTATGCCAAAGTATTTGCCGAAGGCAGCAACCCTAATAATGAAAATGGTTTATACTTAGGGCTTATTGTTAACCCAAATGCCCGAGTAGTTATTAGTGCCTATGCAGATACTTATAAACATAATTGGGTAAAAACCAGAGCAAAAGCACCATCAAAAGGTTTTGACTATAGAACCAAAGTTATATACCGGCCCAGCAGAAAAATTGAATTAAGCGTTAGGTACAGAAACGAAAGAAAGCTTGAAAATTTAAGTGAAAATGATGATGTGATAACTTATGTTGTACCCAATACCACAGCCTCTATTAGAGCGAACGTTAATTACAAACTTAACGACAACATTAGCTTTAAAACCAGAATAGAGCAAACTACGTTTGTTGAAAATAATATGCCAAAAGAATATGGTTATCTATTTTTTCAAGATGTAAATTTTACTCCCATTAACTGGCCTTTTTCATTTAATGGTCGTTTTGCTTTGTTTGATACCGATAGTCCTACTACTAGAGTTTATGCTTACGAAAACAATGTTTTGTATGGTTTTAATAATCGCTCGTTTTCTCGTACCGGTTACCGTTATTATTTAAATGGAAAATATAAACCTACTCGTTTTTTAACTTTGTGGTTTAAAATTGAGCAAACCAAGTATGTAAATTTATACGGCTCAGAAAAATTTGAAGGCTACGGTGATGGCAACGAATTTGTAAATGATGATAAACAAACCAGAATTACCTTGCAGGCAAAGTTTAAGTTTTGATTTTAGAGGATAGACTTTTGGAATACAGACTTTTAGAGTACAGACTTTTGGAGTACAGACTTTTGGATGATAGACTTTTGGATGATAGACTTTTGGATGATAGACTTTTGGATGATAGACTTTTGGATGATAGACTTTTAGAGGACAGACTTTTGGAATACAGACTTTTAGAATACAGACTTTTAGAATACAGACTTTTAGAGGACAGACTTTTGGAATACAGACTTTTAGAGTACAGACTTTTAGAATGCAGACTTTTAGAGTACAGACTTTTAGAGTACAGACTTTTAGATGATAGACTTTTGGAATACAGACTTTTAGAGTACAGACTTTTGGAGGATAGACTTTTAGAGGACAGACATTTAGAGTACAGACTTTTTGAATGCAGACTTTTAGATGATAGACTTTTGGAATACAGACTTTTTGAAAGCTCTGTCTCCTAATAATCTGTAATCTGAGATCTAATAATCTGTGTTCTAATAATCTGTAATCTGAGATCTAATAATCTGTGTTCTAAAAATCTGTAATCTGTAATCTAATAATCTGTGTTCTAATAATCTGTAATCTGTATTCTAATAATCTGTGTTCTAATAATCTGTGTTCTAATAATCTGTGTTCTAATAATCTGTAATCTGTAATCTAATAATCTGTATTCTAAAAATCTGAGATCTGTATTCTAAAATTCTGTACTCCGTACGCTACGTTCAAATTAAATTGATCAGTTGCTCTAATTGCATGCCTCTTGAGCCTTTAATTAATATGCAAGCATTTTCAATTTTGTTTTTGGTAAGATGTGTTGATAGTGCTTCTGCATCTTTAAAAAAAGTGTGATTACTTTGTGTTGCAGTAGTTGCTCCAAAAGCATTTCCTACAAAAAAACATTTGTTTATATTTAATGAAGTTGCCAAGTCAATAATGTTTTGATGTTCTTCGGCTTCGTATTTACCCAACTCAAACATATCGCCAGCAATTAATATTTTTTGTTGATTTGGATAGCCGTTTACAAAAGCTTCAATAGCAGCTTGCATGCTGCTGGGGTTAGCATTGTAAGCATCTAATACAATTGTGTTATTAGCCTTTTTTATTATTTGAGATCGTTTGTTTTGCGGTTGATAGTTGGCCAAAGCTTTTTTTATATCATTTGCCCGAACATAAAATTTTGAACCCACTGCAATGGCAGCCATCATATTTATATAATTATAATTACCAAACAGTTGGCTTTTTAAGGTTTCATTTTCGTATTGCAAAGCTGCAAAGGGTGTTCCGTTTATGGGTATTCCTAAAAAATCGACAAAAGGGCTTTGGCCATAAGTGGTTTTTTTATCAAAATCAAACTGTTCTGCACCATCTAAAATTTCTTGCTGATCGGCATTTACAAAAGCAAAACCGTTATTGTTTTTCAAATAATCAAACAAGCCCAATTTGGTTTTGCGTACGCCTTCTAAACTACCAAAACCTTCTAAATGTGCCTTGGCAATAGTAGTAATTAAACCGTAATTGGGTTGGGTAATTTCGCAAAGTTCTGCAATTTCACCAACATAGTTTGCGCCCATTTCTACTATGGCAATTTCTGTTAATTTATTAATGTTTAATAAGGTTAATGGCACACCAATTTGATTATTCAAATTTCCTTTGGTGGCTAGGGTGTTGTACTTTATACTTAGTACCGCATTAATCAACTCTTTGGTAGTTGTTTTACCATTAGAACCCGTTAAGCCAATTACTGGAATATTAAACTGGCGCCTATGATGGGCGGCTAATTGCTGCAGTGTCTCCAAACCATCTGATACCAAAATGTATTGTGTTTCATTTTTAAAATAAGCTTCCTCATCTATTAAAGCATATTTCGCTCCATTTTGCAAAGCGGCTTCTGCATATTTATTACCATTAAAATTGCGGCCTTTTAAAGCAACAAATAGTTCATTTTTTTGTACCGCTCGGCTATCGGTATTAACGGCATCACAATTTAAAAATAGCTGATATAGTTTTTCAATTGTCATAATAGTATTAGTATTCAAAGTTTAAATCTAACTTTTCAATCAAATCTTTTACGGCAGGGTTTTCTTCCATCATTTCGTTTAATCTTTCTTTTGGCGAATAGGCTTTCATTGGCGTTTCTATTGTTTTGCTTCTTTCTATAAACCCAATTTTTAAATGAATATCGTTTTCATTTAATTGGTTTTTTAAATGAGTCAACAGCTGCTCTTTAATACCAGCCAGTTGTTGTGCTTTTACTTTCGAGTCAACCAACATTTGAATCAAAGGGCCATCAATACTAAACTGTACTGTATTAACTAAACTGCCGAGTACATTTTTCGATTGTTTTTTTAACATATTAGCATAAGCCGTTAAGCTTTCCTGCACTTCATTTGGTGCCAAAACTAATTCTGGCTTATCTCTTTCTTTTTGCGCTTCAATTACTTTTTGTGCTTCGTTTATAGTATCGTCTAACTCAATTTTACTTTCTAAATCAGTTAAAGTAGGTATAATTACTGCGTTCGATTGTTTGTTTAATATTTTGAAACTTGGCTTCGTTTCCTCCTCAATTGCGCTGCCTGTATTAGCTTCATCACCTGTTGCTACAACTTTATTTATTTGTGATATGATGCTTTGTTTCGGCTCATTTTTTATAACTGTTGTGGGTTCATTAGTCGCTTTTTTATCAACTTCACTTTCGTTATTTTGTACGGCTGTATTGTGGGTTAACTGCGCTGCTTGTTTTGTTTCTTCATCACTAATAGTAGCATCAATATCTTTTTCGGCTTCATTTGCTACTTTATTTATTTTTAATATGATGCTTTCTTTCGGTTCCCTTTCTAATTCCGCTTCCACCTCATTAACAGGTTTGTAAATTGAAGCTGGTTCATCGTTTTTTAAAGATGCGTTATTATTGCTTAACGGTTTTTCTTCTTGTTTATCAACATTAGTTGGTTTAACCTCGGCTGTTATTTGCTTTAATTGAGGTTCACTTTTTTTTTTAACTCAACTTCATTGCCTTGCGCTATTTCAATTGTACTGTTAAGATAATTTAGACGAATCAAAGCCATTTCAATATGCAGCCTTTTATTTTTTGCCATTTTATATTGCACATCTGCGGTACTGCAAACATTTAGTGCATTTAAAATAAAAGTAGTTGGCGTAAGTTTAGCTTGTTGTAAGTATTTAGCTTCAATTGCTTTACCAACTGTAAGTAAGGCTACCGTAGCTTCATCTTTAGCTACCAACAAATTACGAAAATGATTGGCCAAGCCGTTAATAAACAAATCGCCATCAAATCCCTTTTGTTGAATTTCGTTGTATTTATTTAAAACCTCCGCAATATTCTCTACTAAAAAAGCATCTATAATTGAAAAATAATAATCGTGGTCTAATATATTTAAATTACTTAAAGTGCTTTCATAAGTTATTTTACCCTGTCCTGCACTTAACAAACGATCAAACATACTCAAAGCATCGCGTAAAGCGCCATCGGCCTTTTGGGCAATTAAATTCAAGGCATCTGCATCGGCTTCAATTTTTTCTTTTTCAGAAATTTCAACTAAATGCGCCACTATAGGTTCTACACCTATTCTGCTAAAATCATATATTTGGCAGCGTGATAAAATGGTAGGTAAAATTTTATGTTTTTCGGTAGTTGCTAAAATAAAAATGGCATAAGGCGGTGGTTCTTCTAATGTTTTTAAAAAGGCATTAAAAGCTGCAGTTGAAAGCATGTGTACCTCATCAATAATGTACACCTTTTTTTTGCCTTGTGGCGGCACATAGCGTACCTGCTCAATTAAACTTCTTATACCTTCTACCGAGTTGTTTGAGGCAGCATCTAATTCAAAAATAGAAAAAGAACTTACATTTTCCATTTGATGTTGCTGGCTGGTATCTTTGCAGCCGTCAAAACCTTCAATAGGTGCATCGCAATTAACTACCTTGGCAAGTATACGGGCACAAGTTGTTTTACCAACACCCCTTGGGCCACAAAACAACAAGGCCTGCGCCAACTGCTCGGTTGTTAAGGCATTCTTTAAGGTATCTGTAACATGAGATTGACCAACTACCTCAGAAAATTTCTGAGGTCTATATTTTCTTGCAGATACTATGTAATTGCTCATATAATTTTTAACAAAGCCCAAATTTAGTGTTTTAATTGATATCTTCTAAATGTATTTTACGTACAATATTAAATAGAACTGTCGTTTGATGAAGATAATTAACAAGTAATGTACTTTAGGAAATTAAATACTATAACTTTATTGTGATTAAAAACGTTATACGTTTATGTTTGAGAATATTGTCAAGAAAAAAATAGAACCTGCAACATTTGTTTTAGATGCGCTTTATAATATTGTTTTTACCAATTCAAAAGCAGCTTTGTTTTTAAAAAATAAAACCAATAAAGAAAAGCTGTTACAGCTTTCTTCAACATTAATTGAAGAAACTTCTCCAACTTTTAAGCCAAAAAAAATTGTTGGAATAAAAGTAAACAAGCGCACTTTAAGTTTGCAAATAGAACCTTTACAACTCGACAATGACACACAAACTTTTTTTTTATTTAAAATAGAAGACGATATTAATATTGAAAAAATAAGTAATGAAAAATTAAATTTAAGCTTATTAAACAAGCTTCATAAAACAGAGCACGAGTTAGGCAAACATCAAAAACTAAATGAGAATTACGCTAAAGAAATTGGTTTGTTTAATGAAGAAAACGTAGCTATAAATGAAGAATTAAAAAATTTAAATACGGAATATGCTACTAACATAAATAGACTTGAACAGCGTAATAAACAACTTAACAATTTACTTTATCATGCTAATATTGCTGCCATTTTTTTAGATGATCAACTAAAGGTTTTAAAATATTCGAAAGCAGCAAAAAAACTTTTTTACATAGAAAAAGTAGACCTAAATAGATCAATTAAAGATTTTAAAAATAAGTTTACCGATCAAAATTGGTTGCCACTTTTATCGGCTGCTTTTAAAACCAAAAAAGCTGCCAAGTTTAATTTAAAAACTAACGCTGGTATTGAGTATAAATTACTGGTTAACTTTTTTAATAACGAAAAAGGAAGCACCACCGCTGTTTTATCTTTCAATTTAAAAACTGATGAAGATTTTTACTATAAAGAATCAATACTAAAAAATAACATTGATGCTATTTGCATTTATGATACAAAGCAGAAATCTATTACCGCGGTTAACACAAAATTTTTGACCGCATTTGAAATGGAGTTTCCAAAAAAAATTAGTCATTTTATTGAAAGAAAAGATTGTACTAACCAAAAACTATTAAACACATTAAAAAGCTTAGATCAACATATTTTACAGTTACCAAAGGTTGAAAAAAAACAATTTGAGTATAACACATCAAAAAACAATTTAGCTACCGCCGAAATATCGTGTTACAAAATAAGTAAATCAAGAAATTTAATAAAACTAAGAAATGTAGTGGTACAAACAAATAAGTTTTCCATTGGTGAAACTTACATGCACTTCGATTTTAGGTATAACACAAATGGTATAGTAATTTATAATATTAAAAATGGCTTTTTAGTTTATGCCAATAAAATATTTAAGGAAATTGCACATTTAAATGATCGTACAACCTATTTAATTTATAGCTTAATTACTGTTCAATATTTAAAAAAATTTAGAGCTTTAGAAGCTGAGTTAATTAAAAAAAAGGCAGCACAAGTTTCAGGAATTATTTCAATTCAAAATAATGAATTTGAACAGGTACACACAAAAGTTATTTTAACAACAATAAAATTAAACGGTAGCAATCAATACATACTTGTAAGTATTATGCAAGTAGACCACCTTTATAAGAAGGCATTACAAAAAGAATATGAACTACAGCTATTTGAAACGATATTTGAAAAAAGTAGCAGTGGGATAGCCCTTTACAATATAAGTAACCAAACTTTTAGTACTGCTAACAACGTTTTTTTAAAGCTATTTAAAAAAACAATTACTCAAATAAAGGAATTAGCAATAAATGACCTACTACTAGAAGAAGAAAATATTAAAAACTTTGATTTCACGAAAATATCGGGAGCAAAGAAAACTTTAACAATTAACTTAGTATTCAAAAAAAATAACAACTCAACATTTTATGGTAAAACTAAACTTGTTTCTGTTAATAGTAAAAACAATAAATTTTTAATAATTTATATTGAAGATGTTACTCAACAATTACAATTAAAAACGCAATTAAGTACTTACCAAAAACAATTTAATGAACTTAACAAAAAATATAAAGTTGTTTTAAATAAAAGTTTAATAGGTATTGCCACGTATAACTTTGATAAAAACTGTTTTGTTGAGGCTAATAGAAAATGGTTAAATATTTTAAACTATAAAAAACATCAAGCACTAAATAACAGTATTACAGATTTATTTTTTGCGGTACAAGATGATGGAACTACTGCTTTAGATTTATACAAAAAAATTAAAGCGGCATTTAATAAAAAAGGAACATTTAAAGAGACTTTAAAATTTAGGTTTAAAAATAATACAGCAAAATATATTGATTTTAGTATTTCTAAAACTGATAATTCTAAAAGTTATGCTATTGTAATTTTAACTGATAATCATCAACTGACCACTCAACTTAAACATCAAAAAAATGAAAACAAAATACTTGGTAATGAGTTAATTAAATCTGACTTCTACTTTAATTTTTCGCCAAATGGTTGTGCCATTGCAGATATTAATACTTTAAGTTTAACTAAAATAAATTCAAAATTTTTAGAAATTTTAGGTATTAAACAAAAAGAATTATATGATATTACACCTAAACTTTTTTTTGATAATGCTGCTAACAATATCAGTCTTACAGATTTACTTTTTGATATTACAAATGACTTAAAACAAGGTAAGCAGGTAGTTAAAGAAATATTTATATTAAAAAATAAAAAACATCCATATTTAGTTAAAATTATTTCAACTTTACTTCCACAGCCAAATGAAAATTTATTTTATACTTTATTAGTTGATATTAATGACGAGCATAAGCGTAAGATTGAAAATGATTTAAACCTAAATACAATTTACGAAACAGAAAACCGCTTTAAAAGTATATTTAATGCCGCAAAAGATGGTTTTGCTATTTTAGATATTATGCAACTGCAAATTGTAAACAGCAATCCCAGATCTTGTGAAATGTTTGGCTATTCTAAAACCGATATTTTGAATGCCTCAATAAATACTATACTTCCCAAAAATTGTATAAGCAAGCAAGCCACCTCTTCTTACCTTAAAAAAGTAGTGGACGAAATAGCAGAAAAACGCATTTATAAATCAACCGACATTTTTAATGATAAAAAAGGAAAAGATTTTTATGCTGAAACAACAATTGTTCAATTAGACAAGTTAAATCCAAATTTTTTATTTGTTCAATTTACAGATAAAAGTACAGAAATAAACACCCAACAAAAATCAATAAAAGTTGCAGCACTTTACGAAGGCTTATTTAAAAATTCAAGAAATGGAATTGTTATTAAAAATACATTAACAAAAGAAATAATTGACGTAAATCAGCGGTTTTTAGACTTGTTTGAAGAAAGAAAAACATCTATTTTAAAACAAACAACTTACAATTATTCAAAATTATTTGCTACTACTGAAAAAAATACTGGCTATGAAAAAGTGAATAAGTTATATAAGCAATTGGTTAACTCTAAAATTGAAAAATTTGAATTAGAAAGTATAGGGTTAAAACAAAAAAGTAAAAAAGCATTTTATATGAAGGTTGCTTTTTTTAAACCAAGTAATATTGCTAACACCGTTATTATGACCTGTGCAGATGTAGATAATATTAAAAAAACGGAACAGGCTTTAATTGAAAAAAACAAGAAAATTGAACTAAGTAATAAACAGCTATTATTTAATGAGCAAAAATTTAGATTAACATTTGAAAATGCAAATAACTTTATTGCTCGCACTAAGTTAGATGGGCAATTAATTGAACATAACAATTCTGCTAAATTTAATTTACTTAATAAAGAAATTGAGCGCAACCCACGGTTTATCTGGAATTTCAAATGGTTTAAACATAAAAAAAATACTGTTAATCAAATAAAACAAGCTTACAAAACTTTAAAATATAAAAAGAGCGTAAAACTTCAAATTAGCTATAAAATTTCTATAAATATAAAAGGAATTTTAGAATTAACGCTTACAAAAATTTACAAAAATAAAAGAGTTGATTGGGTTTTAGTGGAGGGTAACGATATTACAGAAATAACTAACTTTCAAAACCAGTTAATATTAAGTGAGCAAAAGTTTAAAGCAATTTACAATACTTCAAGTGCATTTATTGGTATTTTTGAAACTAATGGAATTATAAAAGAACATAATAAAAAGGTTTCCAAATATTTAGAAGATGAAAATACAGTAACTACTGGCATATATATATGGGATTTCATTTGGTTTGCCAAACATCAAGCAACAAGAACGGTTTTTAAAGAGGGTATTAAAAAAGCTGCTAAAGGAGAAACTGTAAACAAAGTTGCCCGCTATGACTTACCAAATTCTCCGAATAGATATATACAGTTAAATATTACCCCAATATTTGATGAAAACAAAAAAATTGTTTCTTTGTTTGGTGAAGCAAGAGATATTACTGAAGCAGTTGAAACAAATAAAGCCAAGGCACTTCAACAAACTAAAATAAATACCATTTTTAAAGCATCAAAAAATGCCATAATAATTTTTGATAAAGCTGGTACAATAGAAGAAACCAATGAAAAGGGCAACAAAATTATAGCGCTTGCTCCATTTAAACTCAAAAATATACTTGACTCAAAAGAATATACTAACCATCATTACAAAAAAATACACAACGATTTAAAAAAGCAGTTTAAAAAAGCTTTAGCAGGTAAGATAGTAGGCGATACGATAATTTACCAAAACTCAACAAATAATACTATAGGTTTTGAATACCATATTAGCCCAATTTTAGACGCGGACAATAAGGTTGTTAAAATACTGCTTGAATTTACCGATGTAACAAATAAAATTATTGATCAGATAAAACTTTCTGAAAGTGAAAAGAAATTTAAAGCCATATTTTATAAAGCATTAAATTTTATGGCCCGGCTAAGCCCAATTGGAATTGTTTTAGAGCATAATAGATATGGTCATAGCAGTATTTCTTATACTTATGTAAAAGATTTAATTGGCAAACCTATTTGGACTGATAGGTTTTTAGATCAATCTGCAAATGGCATAAAACAAATGAAAAATGATGTGAAACAATGTGCCTTGGGCAATATTATTAGTAATGAAACTGATTACTATTTCAAATCAAATAAAAACCCTGTAAAACTTAAATATACTTTAAAACCTGTTTTTAGTACCAATAAAAAACTAATTTGGATATTGATAGAAGGTACCAACGTTTCGGCTTTAAGAAACACCCAAAGTCAACTTAATAAAACACTAATTAAATCAGAATACTTTTTCGAAAACAGTTTGTTAGCGTCGCTCATAATAGACAAAGATTTACAAGTGGTAGAAACTAACAAAGCATTTTTAAAAATTACTGGTTATACTGCTAATGAAGTAAATAAAATTGGATATTTTAATATACTTTATAAGAATGATTTGGAGAAAGCGAAAAAGAATTTTAATAAATTTAAAACAAAAAGATTTGTAAATGCGCAATATAAACGCCGCTTTGTAAGTAAATCAAAACAACTTAAAACAGCAATTTTTAGTTTCAAACCATTTTACGAAAATGGAAATTTTAATGGTGGTTATGTTACCATATCAGACATTACTGAGTTAGAAATTAAGAAACAGCAATTAGATGATAATATAAAAAAATATAAATCACTATTTGATAATAATGTTACTGGTTTAGCGGTTGGCGATAAAGATGGTAAACTATTAAAAGTTAATAAAGCTTTTTGTGATATACTTGGGTATCGTGAAAAAGAATTACTACAAATGAATCGTAAACAATTGAGCCACTATGGAGAACAAGACAATTCTTACCTATTGTTTAAAGATTTATTAGCTGATAAAATTAGAAAGTTTACTACCACTAAAAAATTTGTAAAGAAAAATGGAAGCGTTGTTGACACTATTATAAATGTTAGCGGTATTTATAATGATGAAAATGAATTTCTTTATGATGTTACTAGTATTTCTGATATTTCTGAAATTAGAAAGTTAGAAGCCCAGTTAGCCAATAAGGTAATAGAATTAGAAAAATATATTGAAAGTAATTTAGAGTTAGAAAATTTTGCGTTTTTAGCTTCGCACGATTTACGGGCGCCTTTGGTGACTGTATTAAGTTTTACTAGAATTTTAAAGGCCACTATTAAAAATAAAATAAGTGAAAGTGAATATGCTTACCTTGGCCATATAAGCACAGGTGTTAATCGCTTACAACAATCTATTAACGATTTGTTAGATTTTTCATCCGTAAGCAACAATCAACTTAAAATAAAGGGCGTAAGTACTAAAGCTTGGCTAAACAATGTAATTGAAGATTTTGATGCACCAATAAAAATTAATAACGCTAAAATTATAATAAAAAATTTGCCTAAAATCATAAATATTGATGAGAGCCTTTACACTAGATTAATTTACAATTTATTGGGCAATTCTTTAAAGTTTATAAAAAAAGATACCACGCCAAAAATTGAAATAAACTGTACTTCAGACAAAAGTTTTCATAAATTTTATTTTAAAGACAATGGTATTGGCATACCTAAAAGAATGCAAGAAAAAGTATTTGGTATTTTCAAAAGATTGCATCCTTCTGAGGTTTATGAAGGCACAGGTATTGGTTTAGCTTTATGTAAAAAAGTGGTAGAAAGACATAATGGAAACATTTGGATAGAAAGCGAATTTGGCAAAGGCACTACTTTTTATTTTACCTTGCCAGTAAAGCAATAATAAAGTTTACCCAAAAAATTCATTACTTACACTTTTTTATTTAACGCCAAAATAATGCTTGGTAACAAAATTAAGTTTGATAGTAATGCGATAACAATTGTAGCACTTGTTAATAAACCTAAGTAAACTGTAGCTTCAAATGTTGACACTAAAAACACCATAAAACCACATAATAGTGTTATTGCAGTATAAATCATACTTAAACCTGTTTCATTTAGGGTGGCAAAAATAGTTTGCCTTACGTCGTTATTATTTAGGCTTAACTCTTGCTTGTATTTGGCCAAAAAGTGAATCGTAAAATCAACAGATATGCCAAAAGCAATACTAAATATTAATACGGTGGCTGGTTTTAAATAAATATTGAAATAGCCCATAATAGCAGTTGTAACTAACAATGGAATAATGTTAGGTACAATAGCGGCAATTAACATTTTAAATGATCTAAACAAAAAACCCATTATAATAGCAATTATTAAAAATGCAAACACTAAGCTTCTTAAAAGCCCATCTACTAAAAATTTATACCCTTTTAATACAACCATAGTAGTGCCGGTATACATTACTTTAAATTGTTTTTCGCCTATGGCTTCGTCAACGGTTTTTTGTATCCATACTAATTTTTCTTCAAATTGGCGACTACCGATATCTTTCATTTGAAAGCTTAACCGCGCCAATTGTTGATCTTTGTCGATAAAGCGGTTTAGCAAATTATCGCTTAGGTTATTATTTTGTGTTTTGCTTAAGTAACTAAAAATTAGATTTTTTTCGGTACCACTTGTTGGCAATGCATATCGCTTAGGGTTGCCTTCGTAATACGCTTGGCTAGCCATTTTTAAACCTTCTGCTATTGAAAGCGGTTGGGTAATCATTTTGTCGGCTGCAATTTCTCGCTGAATTTTATCAATTATTTTTAAGGTACTTAATTTAGTTACGGCCCCTTTCTTTTGCGTATCAATTATTATTTCGAATGGTATTACTCCGGTAAAGTTATCTTCAAAAAACAACAAGTCTTTATAAGATTGTGAGTCTTTAGGAATATCATCAAAAATATAACCTTCAGATTTTAGATTGTATAAACCAAAAATTGCAATACCAATAACAATTATGGTTATCCCCCAAACAGCTTTGTATTGATAAACGGCTATTGATTTTAAACGATCAACTATTTTTACTAAAAAACCTGTTTTTAAAGTATTGTTTTTATTTGTTTTTGGCGGTGGCAATAACTTTAAAACACCTGGCAATACAATTATTGAAATGATGTAAACTGCAAATACATTTAAACCTGCTACTAAACCAAACTGTTGTAACATTTTACTATCTGTTACTGCAAAAACAGCAAAGCCAATAGCTGTAGTTAAATTTGCATAAAAAGTAACATTACCAATGCGTTCAATTGTATGGTGTAAGGCTTTTGTTTGTTGTTGGGTTTTATCATACTCTAATTGGTATTTATTAAAAAAGTATACGCAGTTTGGAATACCAATTATAACCATTAATGTAGGAATAATGCCCAGCAGCAAATCAATTTCGTAGCCAAACAACCACATCATACCTACTGCCCAAATTACACCAATGCCTACAATGCTTAATGGTAGCAGTACCCCCAAAAGCGACCGGTATAACAACAACAAAACGATGGCTACTATAATTACAGAAAGTAATAAAAACAACTGCACTTCTTTGCGCATGGTGGTTACTCTGTAGTTTCTTAAAAAAGGAAAACCAGAATAACTTAGCTTAATATCATTTTGTGCTCCAAACTTATTAAATACACTTATTATTTCTTCTACTTTAGTAATTCTTTCGGGTGAGTTCAATACATCAATATCAATAGTAACTGCTATTAAGGTGGCATTTAAACTGTCATTATAAATTCTGTTATTATAAAATTTCCAACTATTAAAAGTAGCCTTAATCGAGTCGGCTGTTGCCTCATTTTCTATGGGCTTTTTTATTAAAGGTGCTACCTCAAATTTTTTATCTGCTTTGTTTTTTTTAAGATGTACGGCGGTAGGTATTGCTAAAACACCTGTAATACCGTCAATATTTTTCAAATTTTCGCAAGTGTTGAACAACTCGTTTAGCAAGTTTTTACTAAAAATATGATCACTTTTAAAACCGGCAACAAGTGTATTAGCATCATTACTAAACTCGGTTTTAAAAAAATCGAAATCTTTTACTATTTGCTCATCCGATGGAATAATTTGAGCCATATCATATTCCATTTTCACTTTACTACCGCAAAAAGCAAAAAATAAGGTTAAAGCTGTTATTAAAAGCATTAACAACCAATTATACTTTAAAATAAACGATGCCAATTTATTCCACATAAGGTTGGCAAATGTAACAAAACTAAGTACCTGCTACCTAAATAAAATTAAAATCAATTAAATAAGTGGTAACATTTTGTTTGTTGGCATCTCATTTGCATTATTTCTTTAGTAATTATATAAAAAATTATCACCTTTAAAAAATTTAAATTACAAAAAAAATATGTTCAGAGTTTTAGTTGTTCTGCTTTCCATTTCAATATTAACACAGGTTACTGCTCAAATTGATTTAGATTTTAGCCACAAAAGAGGTTATTATGATGCATCATTTCAGCTAAATATAACAGCAGATAAAAATGATGCTATAATTAAATATACCACTAACAACAGTCAGCCAAGTCCTACAAATGGCATCACTTATACTAACCCTGTTAGTATATCTAAAACAACAATTTTTAAAGCAATTGCTTACAATTTAACTGATACAGGAGCTGTTAGATCGCATAGTTACTTGTTTTTAAATGATATTAAAACCGACCCAAGCTTATACCCTTACATTACCACCAACCCAGCGTATTTAAATATGTTAGATGCAGCATTTAAATCTTTGCCTGTAGTTTCAATATCGAGTAACGCTTTAAATTCTACTAATAATATTGAGGTAGAATTACCTGTAAGTACCGAGTTGTTTTATCCAGATAATAGCAGAAAAGGCTTTATGATTAATAATGGAATACAAACTTGGGGCGGAAGCGAAACCAATCCTAAAAAGAATTATCGGTTAGAATTTAAAGAAATTTATGGTGACAAAAAACTGAACTATAAAGTTTTTAAACCAGATAATTACGACCATACTAATTATGGAATAAAACCAGTTGATGAATTTGATGTATTGGTGCTTAGAGCTGGAAGCCAAGATGGTTTAAATGCTGAGTTTGGCAACGAAAACTTGGCTCAATATGTTAGAAACTTAGTAATGTACGATATGCAAATGGAAATGGGCCACGCAGCGCCGCACGGCAGATTTGTGCATTTGTTTATTAACGGAAAGTATAATGGGCAATATAATTTAATGGAACGACCCGATCCTGCTTTTTTTGAAAGTTATTTTGGTGGAAACAAATTAGATTACGAGGTTTATAAAAATGGAGAATATTGGAATCAAAAAGATTCTATTGCAACTTTATTTAAGACAATAGGCTATTACGTTAATCTAGCCTCTGATCAGTCAATAAAACTTACAAAAAAGAATTTTGATTTAGATAATGCTACAGATTATTTAGTATTAATGTCTTATGCAGGAGGTTGGGATTGGTCTGATTTGCAAAATTGTTTATCTGGTGGTAACATTAATCCTGGTCAGTTAAGCTACAAGTACATTTTGTGGGATGTTGACTATAGCTTTGGTAATGGTGGTATTTGGCATCCAAACAATACAGGTGATGTTAGCTATTTTAATGCTCCTATAATTGATGATGGCCCTATACCAGACAATTTATTAAGCAAACTCGAATTTAGGGTACTGCTTTCTGATAAGATGACTTGTGCTTGTTACAACGATGGAATTTTAACGCCCACAGTTGCTGATAGTTTTTATATGCACCGCATTAATCAAGTAAAAACATCGCTAATAGCAGAATCGGCCAAGTGGGGTAACAATAATTTTACCTATTTAGGTGGTGGCGGTGCGCAATTTCATATTTCAAAAGCAGAGTGGGATGTAAATGATGAATTTTTAACCGAGTTAAACCGAGTAAGAACAGATTTTATACCAAACCGACCAACAGAATTGATTAAACATTACCGCAGTAAAGGCATCACCTCCAACTTAGAACCCGTACAATGTAGCAGCAATGGTGGTTTAGTTTCATCAAATACAACTATTGCATTAACTAACCCCAACAATTTTGCAAGTAAAATTTACTACACATTAGATGGTACGGATCCAAGAGCTATTGGTGGCAATATTACAGCTGCCGCAAAATTGTACACCGAGCCAATTACTTTAACTAAAGGTACCAAAGTATTAAGAGCCAGAGTGCGAAGCGAGTCATATTCAAATACCAATGTTCGTAAATGGTCTTCAATGTGTCCTATTTCTTTTTATGTAAATCAAAATTATCAAAACTTGGTTATCAACGAAATTCACTATAACCCTGCAGATACCATAATTCAAATTAATGGAATTATTGATACAATTGGCGGGAAAAATTTTGAATTTATTGAGTTAAAAAATGATGGTGTCGATACCATTTATTTAAAAGATGTTCAATTTGATAAAGGCTTGCGGTTTAAATTTACTGAACTAACTAAAGTGCCACCAAAGGGTTTTATAGTATTAGCAGAAAATGAAAAATGGTTTATGCAAAAGTACGGTTTTGCTGCAGATGGTAAATATTTTGGTAAACTTAGTAATAGTGGAGAACGTATTTGGTTAACTAACCCTTTGGGCCAAATTATTGATAGCCTTAACTACAGCGACAAACTACCTTGGGACGTTTTATCGGACAATGGCAACTATTCGTTGGCCTTATTAAATAATGCTACTGATAATAGTTTAGCAAGCAACTGGAAGGTGCAAGATGTTTACACCACCCCAAGAGCAGAAAATGAGTTTTGCAATTTTTTCGACCTTAACCCCACCATTCAAAACCTAAGTTGCTATAACTCAAATGATGGCTTTATATCAATAGAAGTTACGGGGGGGAAAGCACCATATAAATACATTTGGAATACAGGAGCTCAAAGTTCACTAATAAGTAATTTACCAGCAGCAAATTATGAGTTAAATATTACCGACACTTATGGTTGTAGTATAAATAAAATATTTAAAATAACAGAACCCAGTTTTATAAACTTAATAGTACAAACTACAAATGCTACGGCAGTTAATACAAATGATGGTAGTGCCGCTGCGATTGTTTCTGGTGGTACGCCACCTTATTCCTATACTTGGAGTGATGGCTCTGTTGCTACCAACCTAGCAAACCTATTTTCAGGTGTTTATAACATTTCAATACTTGATGCCAGCTTCTGCACCGTAACCAATAGGTTTGAAATATTTCCATATAAATGTAATACCAATTATTTTAATCTAAATAACGATAATATAATCTCTGGCCATTATAAAGTGGCTGAACATATATCAATTAATGGTGCTGTTGAAGAAAGTAGTAATGTTTTGCTAGAAGCAGGCAGTAGTACAACACTAAACGGAAATTTTAATGTTAGTAAAAACACCAATTTTGAAATTAAAATTAACGCTTGCTACTAATCTTAACAATGTAATTTTATCTTAAATTTGGCATTATTATTGTCTTTCACATATCAGTACATACTTACAATTTATTAACCTATTATTTTTTTCAATTTTGAATATTAACTTAAAAGAGTTTACCATTTTAATACTTTTACTAATTAAACTACAAGTTTGTTTCGGTAAAATAGATTTAGACTTTAGCCATAAAAGAGGCTATTTCACCAGCCCATTTAGTTTAATTATTGAAGCAGACGACCCAAATGCTATTATTAAATACACTACTAATAATACTAAGCCCAGCACAAATAATGGTTACACTTACAACGGATCAATTAATATAACCAACTCTACAGTAGTTCGTGTATTTGCCTACTCTGCAAACGATGTTAGCAACAACCGAGCGCATAGTTACATTTTTTTAAATGATGTAATAAATGATAGTTATATGTACGATTATATTACGCAAGATAATAATTATGCGCCTTTAATGGAGACCTCATTTAAGGCACTTCCAGTTATATCGCTTACCTCAAATCAAATAAATGGAACTAACCATATTGATACCGAAATAGAAACAGCTGTAGAAATGTTTTTTCCAGATAACAGCAGAGCCGGTTTTATGGTGCACAGTGGAATACAGACGTGGGGCGGAAGTCCAACCAATCCAAAAAAACACTATCGATTAGAATTTAAAGAAATTTATGGCACCAAAAAATTAGATTATAAAATTTTTAAAGCAGATAATTACGACAATACCATATACGGTATTCCACCAGCAGAAAAATTCAACAAATTAGTATTAAGAGGAGGCAGTCAAGACGGTTTAAATGCAGAATATGGGGCAGAAAACTTAGCTCAGTATGTTAGAAATCGTTACTTTATGGATACTCAGATGGAAATGGGCTATCCAGCTCCACACGGAAGATTTGTACACGTATTTGTGAATTTAGATTACGTAGGGCAATACCACTTAATGGAACGCCCCGATGTAGATTTTTTTCAAAGCTACTATGGCGGTTTAGATACAGATTACGAAGTTTACAAAAGTGGAGAATATTGGGATGATTTAAATTTAAACCTATGGGGTGCCTTACCTAATAGAATTAATTTAAACTCTCCATCATCCATTCAAAACACCAATAATTATATCGATTTAAATCAAACAGCAGCCTACCTCAATATTATGAGCTATGGAAGTGCTTTTGATTGGGGAGAAGCACATAACTGCCTTGGCGGTACTAACATTAATGCTGGTAATGGAGGCTATAAATTTATAGTATGGGATATGGATTTTAACTTTGGTAATGGTGGCAAATGGAACCCCTCGGGCACAAGTATAAATTATTTTGGAGCACCATTAAGTGAAGACGGACCTGTACCCGACAACCTTGTAAATAATATTGAATTTAAGTACATGATGGCCGACAATGTTGAGTGTACTTGCTACAACAATGGTATATTGACTCCCAATATAGTTGACAGCTTGTATATGCACAGAATTAATCAAGTCACTACCTCTTTAATTGCAGAATCGGCCCGTTGGGGAGACTATAATTTTACTTATGTTAATGGTACAGTTCAAGATGCCCTTTGGGATGTAAACGATGAATTTACAGCAGAATTAAATAGAGTTAGAAATAATTGGATACCTCAACGGACAAATTATATGCTAAATTATTACGAAAATAATGGGCTAAAATCAGATTTACAAGCCGTTGGTTTTAGTGCATACGGCGGAAAGGTTGATCAGAATTTTACCTTAACCATTTCCAATAACAATAGTAGTAGTAAAATTTATTATACATTAGATGGTAGTGATCCAAGAAGCTTTGGAGGTAATATTGCAAACAATGCGATACAATATAATGGGCCAATAAGCCTCCCTGCGGGGCCAGTTACCGTAAAAGCACGTGTTAGAGATGATTTTCACTCAAATAATGATATAAGAAAATGGTCGGCAATGTGTCCAAGAACATTTTATGTTAACCAAAACTATGAAGATATAGTTATTAATGAAATTCATTACAACCCACAAGACAGTATTTTTTATAACCCCACTTTAGCAGCAAATGATACTGTTTCAGGAAAAAGTTTTGAATTTGTAGAACTTAAAAATACTGGAAGCGATATAATTTATTTACAAGATGTACATTTTGAAAAAGGAATCACCCTTGCATTTAAAGCACCTTTAGTAATTTTACCCGATAGCTTTATAGTTGTTGCTGAAAACGCTAATTGGTTTCAAAAAAGATATGGTTTTTCTCCCAATGCAGTTTATACAGGTAAATTAGGAAATAGTGGAGAAACCTTGGTACTACAAGCTCCTTGTAATACTGTTATTGATAGTGTAAGCTATTCTGATGTTTTACCCTGGGATACAATACCCGATAATGGTACCTACTCTTTAGCTTTAATTGATAATTTAACTGACAATACCCTTGCATCAAACTGGTCCAAACAATCTGTACCAACTACACCCGGTTCTACCAATATTTTCTGCACCCCAATTACTGTTAGCAGCAACATTTTTGATATCAGTTGCAATGCCGCTAATGATGGAATAATTATTAACAATATAAGCGGTGGTGCCTTACCATACAGCTATAGTTGGACAAATGGAGCAACAACAAAAGATCTATCAAACCTTGCAGCAGGTAACTATACACTTACTATTACAGATAAGTTTGGCTGTAAACACAAAGAAGATTTTATAATAAACCAACCTGCGCAACTTGCAAGTAGCGCAACTTTTACAAACGAAACTTATTTTCAAGCCAACGATGGTACAGCCAGTATAACAATAAGTGGAGGCACATCGCCATATACCTACGCTTGGAGCAACAACCAAACTACTGCATCAATTAGTAACCTTACCCCTGGCACTTATACCGTTCAAGTAACTGACGCTAATGGTTGTAGTATAGATGATACTGTAAATATATCTGCAATTGATTGTTCTACTTTTGATGCCCAAATAACTAAAACGGATGAAACATACTTTCAAACCAATGATGGTAGTGCTACCATAAATATTACAAATGGAACAACGCCTTATGCCTATTTATGGTCAAACGGTGACACCACTAGTAATATTAATAATTTAGCCCCTAACAATTACTCTGTTGATGTTACCGATGCTTTGGGTTGTAGTTTATCCATACCTTTTACTGTTAATGCAATTGACTGTAGCAACTTTATTACCCAAATTTCATCAACCAATGAAACGGCCAACCAATATAATGATGGAGCAGCTTCAGTTACCACAAATGGTGGAACTGCACCTTACTCTTACAATTGGTCAACAGGCGATAGCACATCAAATATAATCGGCTTAAGTCCCAATTCTTATTCCGTTGACATTACAGACTCTAAGGGTTGTACACAATCAAATAGCGTTACAATATTACCTTATGTTTGTCAAAACTTGGCTGTAGATGTAGACATTGTTGATGAAACTTGTTTAGAAAAAAGTGATGGTCTTATTATAATAAATAATATTCAAAATGGTACCGCCCCTTATGGTATACTTTGGGATAGTGGAATTAATGGCACGGTAAATAATAACCTCACTAGTGGTACTTACACTTTAGAAGTTACAGATGCAAAAAACTGCCCATTTAGTGGCTCTTACAATATTGCTTCACAATCGAATATAAACCCTTCGTACACCATTACTGATGAAAGTGCTGCAAATGCAAATGATGGAATAGTTAATTTAAGTGTTTTGGGTGGAATTACCCCCTACTCCTATTCTTGGTCAAATAGTAAAACCACGCAAGATATAGCTAATGCTGCCCCAGGGTTATACAATGTTACCATAACCGATGCTAATAATTGTGTAACTATTGTTGACAACATTGAAGTGATGGCTTATGTTTCAACATGTCCAATTAGTTTAATTGAAACTAACAACCCCAACATTAGCAATACTCAAATAAAAGTAGTTGACTATATACAAACCAATGCATTAATTGGTAATAGTAATATTGTAAACTACAAAGCAGGCAACTATATAGAGTTAATGGATAGTTTTGAGGTAAAACAAGGCGCAACATTTGAAGCTATTATTGAAAATTGCAATTAAAAACCACATTCACCAATAAAAGCAAAAAAATTAGAAGATGTATCAACGCTGAATCCGTTAGTTAAAGTAATACTATCTCCTGCTTCATAATTAATGTTTGAGCCATTATCAATAGTATTATTGGCCGTTAAGCTAACGTTTACATTAAAATGATAAGTAGCATTACTTAATGTTATAGATATAAATTCATTTATAATACAAAAATCTTGACAGATTTCTGGCACTCCAGCAGTTACCCACCGTTGAAGTTTTAATATTTCGAGCGAATCCATAGCACCCAATACCCTATCATTCATTGATTGACCGGTTAAAGAAGTTCTGCAACCAGCATAAGCATCAATAGTAATAATGTCCGTTAAAGTAGTGCCTAAGGTTATATTTGACCCACATTTAATACCGCCATTGGCAAAGGTTTGGTAGCTTGTTAAATCTAAGCCACCAACTGTGCTTGTAGAATTGTGGCAACCTACACATCCATTACTTGAAAATATTGATTCAACCGCTGCCCAACCAAGTGCCCCACTATTACAATTTTGAGCAGATAAATTTGTTATGGCAACTGATATAATACTTGCCATAACGATGAAAGATTTGTAGTTAAAATTCATAAATATTGTTTTATGCTTAAATTTAAATAATAATATTATTATATAACAATTATACGTAGTTTTAGTGCGTGGGGTTTTCATTAGATTTATTCTTTTTGTTTTTTTTAATCGCCTTATTTTATGCGTCAGTTGGTTTTGGTGGTGGCTCAAGCTATCTGGCAATTTTATCATTGTTTGGTATAGATTTTTTACTGTTAAGATCAACTGCATTACTTTGCAATATTACGGTAGTAGGTTCTGGCACTTATATGTTTAATAAACATCAGCTAATAAATTGGCCAAAGGTTTTACCACTTATTATTTGCAGCATACCAATGGCTTATTTGGGCGGCAGCATTAGCATTATTGAAAATGTTTTTTTTGTTACCTTAGGCTTGGCATTAATTTTAGCTGCAATGCTTATGCTTTGGCAAATTTTTAGCCAAAATAAACCAATAATAAAACCTTACAGTAATAAAATTGTTAATGGAATAATTGGTTGCTCAATAGGTTTTTTTTCGGGTATGATAGGTATTGGCGGTGGCATATTTTTGGCGCCAGTTTTACATTTTATGCAATGGGATGAGCCTAAAATGATTGCAGCTACCGCATCGATATTTATTTTATTGAACGCTATAGCAGGTTTAGCTGGTCAATTTACAAACCCTAATTTTACTTTTAATTTTCAATTTGTGCTACCTTTAATTGTGGCAGTTTTTGTTGGTGGACAAATTGGTACACGGCTTAATATTATTCACTTTAAACCCAATATGGTTAAAATTTTAACAGCTGTTTTAATTGCTTTTGTGGGTACCAGAATACTATTAAAGTACGCGATGTAATATTTTTTGAGATGTATTACGATATTAAGCAAATAGCCACGGCGGGGTGAATTTTAAATACTAGCCCCGATTGCAGCGGAAAGCCCACAGCTGCAGCTTGGCCTTTTTGAAGCTTAGCAGGCGAGGACTTGGAACGGAAAGCGGGACCAAAGTTGATGTGAGTAATCAATTTCGCTTCAAAAAAAACTATCCTCCACTAACTGGCGGAATTACTACTACTTCGTCGCCCGTATTTATGGGTGTTGTATTTTTTGCATAGGTTTGGTTAACTGCTATTTGAAATGTAGTAATGTTTTGAAATTTGGGATATAGTTGAACTATAGTTTTTTTTAGCTGCTCAACTGTGTAAGGTGCTGTTAAGTTTATTTTTACAGATGATCCACCAGCGATTTCTTTAGCTATTCCAAAACAAATTAAATTAACGTTCATATTTTAATGTGTTTGGTTTAATCAAAAAAGTCCTTCATTCTATCAAAAAAGCTTCTATCATCTTTATCGGGGTTGGGTTTAAAATTGGGAGATTCTTTTATCTCTTCCAACAGTTCTTTTTCTTTTTTGCTTAATTTTTTTGGCGTCCATATATTTACATCTATCAATTGATCGCCCGTTCCATAACTGTTTACCGAAGGAATACCCTTGCCTTTTAATCTAAAAATTTTACCTGCTTGTGTGCCAGCAGGAATACTAATGCGGGCTTTACCGCTTAGGGTTGGCACTTCAACTTTTGTACCCAATGCTGCATCTGCAAAATTTATAAATAGTGGAAATACTACGTTGTTGCCATCACGCTTTAGGGTTTCGTGCGGTTTTTCTTCAATGTTTATAATCAATCCGCCAGCTGGGCCACCACGTTCGCCTGCATTGCCTGCGCCATCCATTGTTAGTTGCATACTATCGGCTACGCCTGCTGGTATGTTTATTTCTATGGTTTCTTCGCCATAAGTTCGTCCGTCGCCTTTACAAGTGCTACATTTTTGTGTAATAGTTTGCCCATTGCCACTGCAGCTTGGGCAAGTAGTGGTGGTTTGCATTTGGCCCAATATAGTATTGGTAACTTTACGTACTACACCGTGGCCACCACAAGTGCTGCAACTACTAAAAGAACTGCTGTCTTTAGCACCGTTGCCACCGCAGTTAGCACAATCGTTGTATTTTTTTACTTTTATTTTTTTGGTTACGCCTTCTGCAATTTCTTCTAAGCTAAGCTTTACTTTTACCCGTAAATTGCTGCCTCGTGTTCCTCTGGTTTTTCGTCCGCCGCCGCCACTACTTCTTGCTCTACCAAAAATATCACCAAAAGGGCTACCACCGCCACCACTGCTAAAAATATCGCCGAAGTGTTCAAATATGTCTTCCATATTCATGCCACCTTGGCCGCCACCAAAACCACTTTGGCCATTATTTACACCAGCATGTCCAAACCGATCATAACGAGCCTTCTTTTGCTCATCACTCAACACCTCATAAGCTTCGGCAGCTTCTTTAAATTTATCCTCTGCTCCCTTATCATCTGGGTTTCTATCTGGGTGGTATTTCATTGCAGTTTTTCGGTAGGCTTTCTTTATTTCCGCTGCGCTGCCCCCTTTGTCTACCCCTAATATATCGTAATAATCTTTTTTTGCCATAATTGTAATTGTGTAAAATTGCTATTTACCTACTACCACTTTTGCGTGACGAATAATTACATCACTCATGTAATATCCTTTTTCAACAGTATCAACTATTTTACCTTTTAAGTCATCACTTGGTGCAGGTATTTCTGTAATTGCAGCGTGTAAGTCTGCATCAAACAACTCGCCATTGGTTTCCATTTCTTTCAACCCTTTATTGCTTAATGTATTTTTTATTTTGTTATGAATTAGATTAAATCCATCTAAATCAACTGGCATATTGTTTGCTCTTGCTTCTTGAGCAGCTTTGGTGGCGCGTTCAAAATCATCTAAAACCGATAACATATCTAACACCACATCTTTACCAGCAGTTTTTATTAATTCAATTCGTTCTTTTGCTGTTCGTTTTTTAAAGTTATCAAACTCCGCAAATATTCTCAGGTTTTTATCTTTTAGATCTGCTAATTCGGCTTCTAACTGCTCCAGCTTTTCTTTGCTTTTCTCTTTCTTATTGCCTTTTAGTTTTGCAAAAATGCCTTTTGCTGCGTCAGTATATGACTCTTTGTCGTCTTCTACTTGTATATTTACTTTTACCTCATTGGTATCGTCAGCATTGCTGTCAAGTTCGTTGGTAGCAGTTTCAACCGCTTCATCTGCAATAGTGTCCGCTTTCTTTGCATTTGAAAGCGTTTCTTTCTTTAATTCTTGCTCTAAATTTGAATTATTTTCTTCAGCCATTTTTGTTATTCTTTATGATAGTAATATACCCAAAAAACCTGCCATACTTATTTATGTGTCAATATGGCAGAATTTGCAAGGCTGAACTGCCAATTTAAATCAATTTCAATTTACTATATAAAGTAGCTTTACGTGTAAAGTGGGTATGATAAAAAACTGAAAATTTGTACATAAGAATTAGTAAATGATAACAGAAAGCCGTTTTTGTTATTGTTTACATCTTTTAAAGAAAATGAAAATGTGTAAATGTACCTCGTAGAGAGGGATTAGCAATTTCTATTTCTTCTTTTTAAAAGCTTCCTTGAAGTATTTAATAGGCACCCAAAGCATACCAAAGCATTCCCCATTTTGTTTGTAAATATTTTTATGATGCACTTTATGGCCTTTACGTATGGCTCTAAAATATTTAGTATCGGTATATTTTAATAGTGGCGGAAAACGTTGGTGTATAAAAATATCGTGAACAACAAAATAAGCTACACCATAAAGTAAAATACCAAGCCCCCACCAAAAAAATGGCCAGCTAAAATTTATACTTCCTACCATAAAAAAGATAGCGCTGGGTAAAGCAAATACTAAAAAGAACAAGTCATTTTTTTCGAACCAACCGTGTTTGTGATCTGGTTGATGATGATCTTTATGCCAGCTCCATAATAAACCGTGCATTACAAATTTGTGGGTAAACCAGGCCACTCCTTCCATAGCTAAAAATGCTAATACTGTCCAAAAAAAACTAAGCAATGTAATATTAAATTTATGTAATTAATGCTACAAATTTAATTACATTTATTTTATGATGTTTAATTTTGTGAGATTAAATTAATCTATTTTAAAAAGTTGCTAACGGGGCTGCGAGGTTTTTAAATTAGCCGTGACAGTAGCGGTATCCTTTTTGTGAAGTGTAACGGAACAAAAAGATTTAGCGGATGGCGCGTGCGAAGTTGATGCGAGTATGCTGCTTAGCTTCGAAAAGATTGTGGGATGTAGGTATATTGTATTTTAAAAAGATTGTTCATTGATTGTTTCTGATGCAGAAACAACAACTTCTTCTTGGTGAATGTATTGCTTATATTGTTTAAACCGATTAGTTACTATACGCACATAATTGAAAGGTTCTCTACCTCTGCAATAGCCGTATTTTACCACCGTGTCTTTATAATACTGAGGGTCAGATTTTTTTAATATAAATTCAGCAACGTTATCATCCCAAATTAATGGATTTTTACCAAATTTTTCAGCCAATTTAATCGCATCATTTACGTGGCCGTGCCCTACGTTGTAACTGGCTAAAATAAATTTTATTCGCTGATTTTCATCTGTAATTTTTTTACTCCAATATTTTTCTAACCAGTTAAAATGTTTGATACCTGCTTTTATATTAGCTTCGGGATCGAACAAATTTTTACAGCCATATTGAGCAGCCGTTTTTGGCATTAACTGCATTAAACCACTAGCTCCTGCCCAAGATTTTGCCTTAGGGTTAAACCGCGATTCTTGATGAATTAAGGCTGCAACTAATCGCCAGTCAATCTCAATAGCGTATTCTTGTATTAATTCATCATATTTTGATATTTTACCTGTTATATGACTAAAATATTTACTGTCAACTCGGGTGTTAAATGCCACTTGATCGTTATAATATTTGTTGTATAAATTATTAAAGTAAGCTACATTTTTTTGTTTCAAAACCCAATCATCAACAAATTGAGTTATTTCTTTAGCCTTGGTATTTGTTAACCAACCAAAAGGCTGCGCTTCAGTTAGTTTTAAATTAACATCAATATTTTTGTAACGGCTTTTTAACAACTTGGCTAAGTGTTGCTCTACAATAGCATAATCAATGTTTCCATTCGAAACTTGTTCGGCTAATTGATAAGGTGTTACTTTTTCATCAACATCCCAAACAAAAATATCTGACTCCAAATTTTTATTTAGCTGCTTAATGCAATTTAAATGAGCGCGTTGCTGGGCTATGTGAACTGTTTTACCTTGTAGGTCGTCTATTTTCTTAGCACTATTACGTTTCTTTTTCTGCACTAAAACTAGGTTGCTTTTCTTAAAATTAACTACGTAATCTATATAAGGTTCTGTATAGTGTAAGTGTTCAAAATTATCTGCAATTAAATCGACCTTTCTATTTTTAAGCAGGGCTAATTGCTCGTCTTCATGTTCAGTTGTTGTAACTTCTAATTCAACATTTAACGAAGAGGCTAATTTATTAACCAAATCGTACTGAAAACCCATTGGACTGCCTTTGTAAACAAAAAAACCTGTAGGTGAGTAACTTAATGCCACCCTTAGTTTACCAATAGCTTTAATATCTTCAATGCTATTAGCAATACCTTTTTCTACATTTGTTGGTGCATAAGTGGTTTTAAAATTGCAAGAGGTAAAAACAGAAAATGTTACCAGCAAAAAACTTATGAAACACAATCGAAATAATTTATAGTAGTTTTCCATAAAAATTAAACAACACATTAATTTTGTTTTACATAATGCGCTTTATTTTTTACTCACAATAATAGTGGGTGAAAAATTTTTTGTTTCAGAACAAAATTAACGAAAAACAGATTGAATAAATTTTAGCATACCACTTAAAAGATTTTCCAAACTGCTTAATTGTGTCCAAAACAATACTTCAAATGTAGTTAATTTTTTAAAGGTTGGTATTTTAAAACAATAAAATTATAAATAATGCACTAACTTTAGTGTTAAATTACATTTTTAATAGCAACATTGCCAGCCTGTTAGATAATTTTTAAGGTATTTCTAATTATTTTAAAAGAATTGATTAAATTTCCGCAATAAATACAATTTTAAATAAAATAATAGCCTGTTGCCACGACCAGATAACAATCCATTAGATCAAAGAAACAAGCCTGAAATGGGCAGAAAAAGTATTGATATTTTAAAACTAATTTCTGGTTTTATTGCCATAGCATTTGGCTTATGGCTGTTGTGGTATTTTAGAAGTATTGTAATTTATATAATAATAGCAGCAGTAATATCTTTAATTTTAACACCATTAAAAAAAGTATTTAAAAATATTGGTTATGGCAAACTAAGGGTAGGCGATAACTTTGCATCCTTATTATCCATTTTGATATTTATATTTGTAGTCTCTTCCTTATTTTTTGCTTTTATTCCGCTTGTTATTGAACAAGCCAGCATTATCTCAAGCATCAATTACCAACAAATTAACGACAATTTGAGCGGGCCAATTGAACAAATTAATGAAGTATTAGCCCGCTTTAGCATCACCCAAAACAACGAAGTACCTTTTTTAGAAAGCTTATTAAATCAAGCCAAAAGTGCTTTAAGTTTCCAAACTGGCTTTAATTTTATCAACTCTGTTTTAGGCTTTGCCAGCAGCTTTTTTGCTGCCTTTTTCTCCATACTATTTGTATTATTTTTCTTTTTGCGCGACGAAGATTTATTTGAAAACCTCTTAAAAACCATCAGTCCCGACCGTTTCGAGTACAAAGTCGTCAACATTTTTTCTAAAACAAAATACTACCTAATACGCTATTTTTTAGGCCTTATTTTGCAAGTAACCTTAGTATCAATAGTAGTAACCATTGGTATGCTTATTATAGGTATAGAAAATGCATTAATTATAGGTTTTTTTGCCGGCATAGTAAACTTAGTACCTTACCTTGGGCCAATTATTGGTGCCACTTTTGGCATTTACGTAGGCATTACCACTAATTTAGGGCAAGATTTTTATACCGAAATTTTACCAATGTGTGGCTTTGTAGTCTTAGTTTTTTTTATTACTCAAATGTTAGACAACGCCATACTTTCGCCCCGCATACACAGCAGTAGCGTAAAGGCGCACCCATTAGAAATTTTTGTAGTGATTTTAGCGGCCGCTCAAATTGGTGGCGCCATAGGTATGATAGTTGGCATACCAGCCTACACCATTCTGCGTGTTTTTGCCAAAGAATTTTTAAGCGAGTTTAAAATTGTTAGAAGTTTAACGCAAGACATCTAATAGATCTATTTCTTTAATTAGAAACGAAAGAGAACGACTTCGAGCAAATTTTGTCCCCGCTTTCCGTTCCAATCTTTTTATTTTTTCAAGAAAAAACAAAAAGGATTTCCGCTGCAATCGGGGTTATTTTTGAAATACCTAACTCGTAAAAAGCCTTTACTAATTTGTAATAATTAAGAAGGCACTACTAATATCACTACAACCATCACCATCGCCTGCAGGTTCAAGATGCCCAAAATTTAAAAGCTATTAATAAAGTAATGGCGGAGCAAAAAGAATCTCTTAGACTTAAAAACAAACATTTGCCAACAGCAGAAAAAATATATCATACTGTTGACGAAATGCCATTTTCCCCAAGTGGGGAGGAAGCTTTGCTACAATTTATTAGCACTAATATAAAATATCCTGAAGCTGCTCGTAACGCTGATATTGAAGGTATTTGTGTAGTTAAATTTGTAGTAGAAAAAGATGGAGGCCTTAGTAACGTTTAAATTTTACGCTCAATTGGTGGCAATACCGATGAAAAAGTAGTGCGTATTATTGGCCTAATGCCTAAATGGTAACCTGGTGAACAAGATGGTAAAGCTGTAAGGGTAGCGTATAGATTGCCAAAAAGGTTTAAATTAACCGATGATTCATTAATTGAAGAATCGGATAAATAAAAGGTTAAATTGTAGGTTGAACAATCTTGTTTAATTTAGAACGATACGCATTTCTTACAAATGCTCTTATTTACACTTTATTAATAAAACTTTCATGTGGTATTTTTGAACATTGCAATAATAATAAGCGCAAAATTATAAAGCTTATTGCATAATTACCAATTTGATATTATATTTGTTTTATAAAATAAAGCTTTATTTAAATAGAAATTTCGGTTAATTTGAGATGAATAATATTACAATAGTTAGAACAATTTTAATCTTATTTACCTTAGTATTTTTTGGATTTAAAATTCCATTGATAGCACAAAATAAGCAATCTTACAAAGAGGTAATAAAGTATTGCAAAGCAAACCCAATAATTAAAACCAGTACTGCTTTAGATGGGAAAATTGTAGAACATTGGTGGGTAGATGAAAAGTGTATTATTGGAGCACCTTTACCAATTTTTGAAACCAAGGCTATAAATGGGAAAAATATTGATGCTGCTTACTTTAAAAATAAAATGACCATTATTAGCTTTTGGTTTAAAGATTGCCCAACTTGTACAGCTAAAATACCAGCTTTAAATGAAATAAAAGACGAACATAAAGATCAAGATATTAATTTTTTAGCTATTGGACCAGATTCTGAAACTGATATTGAATCATTTATTAAAGAAAATCCTTTCAATTTTGATTTAGTAGCTAATGGTGGATCTATAATAAAGGAAGTATTTCAATCATCTTGGGGTTATCCTTTAACCATTATAGTTAACAAAAAAGGTATTATTATTGATGTTCATTCTGGAGGAAAAACCGATGCTGCTGCTTATACTGAAACAATTGAAAAAATAGCACCTTTAATTATTAATGAATTAGGTTTAAAAAATAGTAGCAAATAACCTCATCTATCAAAATTACTTTATTATAATTAGTAAATTTATTTCCTTATCATCCAACAAAAAAATAACTAATAAAACTAACAAAAAAAGGGGCGTAATATAATTTATTAAGCCCCTTTGTATTTATGCTGTTAGTCGTTTATAAAGCATTTACATATTTTACTAAGCTCGATTTTAAGTTCGAAGCTTTATTTTGATGTATTTGATTTCTTTTAGCTACGCGGTCAATTAATGAAATTGTTTTAGTCAATTTCTCCGCAGCTTCTGTTTTGTCAGTTATTGCCCTAAGGTCTCTAACAGCGTTACGCATTGTTTTACTGTACCATCTGTTTCGATCCCTAATTTTAGCGTCTTGTCTTATTCTTTTCTTACACGATTTATGATGTGCCATAAATTTTTAATCCTTAATTTTTTAAGAGTTGCAAAAGTAAGGTATAATTTTAAATATACCAAGTATGTTTTAATTCTTTATTTTCGCTAAACAACATATACTTTATGTCTTTTCAATCATTAATCAATTGGTTTTCAACAAATTTGAAGCAACTTTTTTTAATAGATGCTATTGGAGCTGCTGTAACTGCATATTTTATTGGTATTGTGTTGGTTAAATTTGATGCTTATTTTGGTATGCCGAGGCAAGTGCTTTATGTGCTTGCCACTATTGCATTGATTTTTTGGGTTTATTCAACTTGCTGTTATTTGTTTATAAAGCGTAATTTTAAGCCGTTTTTAAAATTAATTATATTTGCTAACCTGCTTTATTGTTGCCTTACAATTGCTTTATTGTTTTTCTATTTTAAACAATTAACAATATTGGGCTTTGTTTATTTTATTGGTGAAATATTAGTTATTGTAGGTTTAGTGTTGATTGAAAAAAGGGTTTGTGAAAGGTTATGATTAAGTAAATATTGGCAGCTTATGATAAACCGCTTTATGTGTAACTTTAATTTGGTTGATGTACTTATTTTAAATAAAGGATTTTAAAGGTGTTTAATATTTAGTTTCTAAACTTTAAATTGTAACTCCTCCATTTTTTCTAACAACCACTTTTTATCAATATTATAATCTTGCGCTTCTAATTTTTGGCTAAGCTTATCAACTGACATTCTACCCTCATTATGTTTTAGGCGATAAAGATTAATTATAATATGAGTGAAATTTTTATAGCTTTTTTTGTTTTGTGAAGAAAGGAGTTTGTTGTCGACAAAAAACTTTTCAGCAGAGCGGAGATAACGTTCTGTTCTTTCGCTGTAGTGTTTGTCTCGCTCGTATAAAAGCTTCATCATTAATAAACGATGATTTGTTTCGAGTGTAACATTAGTGCCCTCTACTTGAAGTAAATGCTCTAAAGCTTTTTCATAGTCTTTTTGATAGAATGAAATTGTAGCTAAGCAGTGGTTAAATATACTTTTTCTATCAGCTAATCTAACGTTTGGAGAATATTTTTCTGTGAAATATATTGCTTCTTCGAAATTTTTCGATTTGCATAGCCTAACAATAAGATTTTTTAATTTAGTGGGTGCAATTAAACCTTCTTCAAGAAGAAGGTTTTTATTATCCATCGAAAAGTATATTTTAACCAATTCCTTTTCAAAAATGGTATTTCCCTTTTTTGTCTCTTTTACTAAAAAATTTAGCAATAGTTGATAATATCCTCTAAGGCTATCAATTGGTATTTCATCATGTTTCTCTTGAAGAAGAGAAAAATAGTTATTATATGTTGATAAGTTCGATCTTTCTATAAAGGCAATTGAGTCTTTTAGCACTTTAAGACTAATTTCATTATCAAAAACAGGTAACTCTAAAAGATTTTCTATTGCGTCAAATAAATTTTTACTTAATGAATATTTTAAAGATGAGTTTTGTTCGTAAACAAGTGATTCCAGATAATGTGATAACTTATTTTGGAGGTAAAATACATCTAAGTTATATAAGACTGAAATTATATTGTTTTCTTTATAGCTATATAATTTACCACTAAGAAACAAATATTCTAAATAATGTGTTTCTATTTTATACAAGTGCTCAAAATCAAAGGTATCTTTTCTCTTTTTAGTTTCTAATTGTTTTTTATCTCTTTTTGATAGAATTAAGAAAACGTTATATTGTCTTTTCTCAAGCAAGGATTTATATAACAGGTCATTAAAACAATTTTTGTTATAATCTAATTTTTCAATTACTAAAAAATGATGAATCAACTGATTAAGCTTGCTTAATTTTGCAATTAACGTTTTCTTCTCAATTTTATCTAAAACGGAGTTCTTAATCTTTTGAAATGCAAATTGATAAACTTCTGCCTGCAACTGATCATTAAACTCGGTTTTTAAAACCTTTTTTTGCAATATCTCAAAAAGCTGAATTAACTTATCATCTGTATTGAAATATGGACTTTTAATAAATAGATCGAATTTTTGAATCTCCCTTTTCGAGAAACTTTTTAATAATTCGACACCTAAAAAACTGCTTGTGTCTTGCTTTTTACTCAACATTAAAAAATATAGATTACTGGTTTTCAATAAGTTGTAAGTAGTAGTAGGTTTAAAAAGACGATTGCGATTGCCTTTTTTTGTGTAAAAATAAGTGATTTTTTCTAAATACTTTTGAATTAAATTAATAACAACCACAAAAAATAATAGGATTTTATAACACATTAAACCACATTGACCAATGAAACCACAATTTCAAAACCTATTTAAATATTACTGTATTTTGGCAATTTGTAGCCAACAATTTTTTGCCAAAGCAAACACCGACTGTGCAACCCAGTTTACCGCCAACCAAGCTAACTATATTATTGAAACACAAGCCCAAAGAGACAGCATTAACGTTGCTGATGTAATTAATAATAACATTATTGAAATACCTGTTGCTGTCCATATTTTAGAGGCAGATTCGGTTTTAACAAATGAAAACCAATTACAAACATTAACTGTAGAACAAGTTAATCAAGCATTGGAGAATTTGAATACTGGTTTTTCACAATCGGGGTTTCAATTTAACTTATGCTCAATTAATGAAATACCTTACTCCGCATCTTTAAACGAAATTAACTATTCAATTTATGATAATAGTAATGAGTTTATAATGGCAAAGACATCTTTAGCACCTAGGGCATTAAACATATACTTTGTACCAAAAACTAAAACGCCTAATGGAGAAAGTGTTTGTGGATGGGCCAGCTTTCCGGCAGAATATTACAATAGTGGAAAAAACTGGATAGTGATTAGAAATGACTGCGCAAACAATGGTAGTACCCTTATTCACGAAGTTGGGCATTTCTTCAACTTATACCACACGCACCAGAAAAAGAATATACATTTAGGGATAACTACAGCTGAATTAGCCGACGAATCAAACTGTGGCCCAACCGTAGGAGATGGTTTATGCGATACCCCAGCAGAACCTTACCGGGCAGGTAAAGGAATATTTGGTATTGTTAATGAAGATTGTGAAATACTTTGTGAACACATAGATGCCAATGGCGAAGCTTATAACTTAGGGTATACAATTGATGGTGAAACAAAGTATAACTACATGAGTTATGCACCTTATAAATGCCGAAGTCGTTTTACTGATGATCAAATTGAGCGGATGAAAAAATCATATTTAATAGATAGAAATTATTTGTCGAATATATGTTCAAGAGAAATTTCAACTATATGCGACCCACTTAAAGATAAAAAAGCATTGTACAAGCTTTATAGTTCTTTAGGTGGGCCTATACCCGGCAGCTGGCATGGTGTAACTTTTAATAATGATAGTTGTGTTACTGCTATTGATTTGCCCAACGCTAGTTTAACGGGTGAAATTCCGATAGAAATTGATGATCTAAATTATTTAAGTATTTTAAATTTAAGCAGTAACAATATTTGCGGAACATTACCACCAAGCATTGGCAATCTGCAACAATTAAATACTTTAAATCTTTCAAACAATCAAATTACAGGTAAAATTCCAGATGAAATTTATGGCTTGAGTAAGCTATTAAGTCTTGATTTAAGTTATAACAAATTAAGTGATTATATACCTTACCATATTGCAGAGTTAGACAGTTTGCAAGAATTGAAGTTATCAGGTAATGATTTTACTGGCTGTTTGCATCTTGATCTATCAAACTTTATCAATCAAGAAAACTTAGAAATTGATAACTTTCATACCGTATTACAACCATGTAATAAGTGTAACGAAAATGATTGGTTAGCCTTAAAATCAATTTATCAAAATTTTGAAGGAGCTAGGTGGATGTTATTATTTAGTGGCCAAATAGCAATAGAATTGTTTTCGGATAATAGTCCTCCTACTGATTGCAATTTAGATTCATTAGGCTTTTTGAGCTTAAATGAATACGATAGGGTTGAAATGATAAAAATGCAAGGTGCAAACCTATCTGAACCACTACCTGATGAAATTAGTTTATTAACTGATATTAAAGGCTTAGTATTAAATTACAATAACATAACTGATACCTTACCAGAATCTATCTCAGATTTAAAAAAATTACAGTTTTTATCTTTAAAAGGTAATCCTATTGCCGATTGCTTTCCTATTAAGTTAACGGAGTTATGCGGAAAGGCTTTAATTGGAGCTAATGGAAATGATCTATGGAATGATTTCTGTGAAGGTAAAGGAGGCTATTGCGAAGATGTAGCAGATTATGTAATGCCTGGGGATTTTAACAATGATAAAAAAGTTAATAATATTGACTTAATCTATTGGAGACAGGCCAGAGCTTTAGCTGATACTATAGGCAGCCCAAGAGAAAATGCTCATATCGCTTGGCTTCCACAATATTCCGAAGACTGGGATGGCGATATTTGGGGAGTTAACAGAAAACATTTTGATACAAATGGAGATAGTATAATTTGCAAAGCTGATTTAAAAGCTTTTTATCAAAACTATGGCAAAGGAACAACCTTTGTTGGTAGCGATAATGCCGACCAGAATAGTGGAGATGGTCTTCCAACAACGGAAAGTCAATTCACTCTGGAGTATACTAGTGACGGCACTACTGGTTTTCATTTAAAACTAAAAAATGTACCTATGGATGAAAATATTTTGACACTTATTTTCACCATTAATTTAGGCTCGCTTTCCTATCAAAATGCATATTTCGATTATGCTGGTGTGGATAATAAACCAACATTTGAAAACATACAACGTATTGATGGGAAAAATGAAATTGAAATTGCTTTAGTCTGGAATGAAACTAATCCGCCGCCTATTGACGACCCATTTGGAAGAATATTTATTGTTGCGGAAGACAATGGTAATGATGGTGGGAGTGCTGGTTTTAGAATAAGCAACATTAACATTTTAGGTAACAATGTTTTTAGTTCCTCAGATGTATTGGATATAGCTTTTGATAATGGAGATAGTTTTGAAAATTCTGGTTGCGCTTTCGAATTTATGATAAATGAAAATTTGAGTGGCAATTACACTTACAATGCTGAACAAAAAATTACATCCGAAGCTTATATAAATGGTTGTACAAATATGACCTTTAAAGCAGGTGAGTCAATAGAATTAAACTCTGGTTTTAAAACCCAACACGGCGTAGTATTTTGCGCTGAAATACCAGCTGAACCTTGTGTAGCACCTTCGAATAGACTTAATAATAACATAGAAATGGGCTTACACCCCAACCCAGCCAAAAACCAAGCTACTTTAACTTTCGAATTAATAGAAGCCAGCACAGTAAACTTATCGCTTAACGACATTACCGGCAAACCGCTTAAAGCACTTTTAAATAATGCTAATAAAGAAACTGGCTTACACCAAATTGCAATTGATACCAGCCATTTGCCCGTTGGCATATATTATTGCACCCTTAAAAACAAAGAAACAGTAAGCACCCAAAAACTATTGGTAGTTAAATAAAAACCACCTTTTTATAACAGACCAA
>ENA-ORXT01001059-ORXT01001059.1-marine-metagenome-genome-assembly--contig:-NODE-1059-length-39011-cov-8.497406_pt1 | contig 39011 bp, 36 predicted proteins | sample MGYA00237868_ERZ511482 | MGnify/ENA metagenome assembly ERZ511482 | reverse complement strand
GCACCTTCTATCTGTAATGGGATAACCAACTTTTGGATTACGATTAAAAATGAAGGTATTGAAACACAAGCTGGAACCCTCGGCTTCAGCTTTGATGATTTGTATGGTTTTGAAAGTTCCAACCAAGAAACAAGTTTAGAAGAAGAAACATACATAGAGTGGGAGTTTGAAAATTTACGATATACTGAATCTAGGACTTTTGTTGTAAGTCTTACGACTCCCAATGAAGATAATTTTGGCGAGTTATTTACTTTCAATGCAGATTTACAAACTGATGATTTGATGATTGAAAAAGAGATTGAATTATCAGAAGAATTGTTTTGCTCTTATGATCCAAATGATAAACTTTCTAAATCTACGGGTGAGTCAGTTGATGAATATTCCTTCCTAAATGATGCGCTAGAATACACCATCCGTTTTCAAAACTTCGGAAACTATCCTGCAAGAAAAGTGGTCATCATCGATACCTTAGACCAGCATCTCGATGTCAACAGTTTTGAGATAGTGAGTCACAGTCATGAGGCGGCAACCACCATAGTAGAAGGCAATATTGTTCTCTTCAAATTTGAAGATATAAATCTTCCCTTTGAATCAGAAGATCCTGCAGGTAGTAATGGATTCATAAAATATAGAATCAAAGCAAAAGATGATACACCATCTGAGACGATGGTTAGGAATACAGCATCAATCTATTTCGATTTCAATGCTGGTATCCGTACCAATACTACAGAAAATGTATTGGTAGATTTATTGCCACTTTCTAGTAATGAAGAATTAGTTGAGGCCATATTTACAATATTTCCTAATCCAAGCAATAGGGAATTTATTATTAGCTCAGAAAATGACAGTCAAGAAGAAACAGTCATTAGTATTTTAAATCTGCATGGGAAATTGATCTCAAAGTATAAAACCAGTTCCTTCCCAGTTTCCTTAAATATTGAAACCAACGGTATGCATATAGTCACCATCAACGAAGGAGGTAATTTGCATTCATACAAAGTGGTTAAAACAGAGTAGTAGATATTTGCTTGACAATAAGTTTTGCTTAGCTTTATCAAATGAAAAAATTCCAGTACTTCCTCTTTACTTTACTGCTAATTACCTTCAGTCAAAATTTGTTTGCTCAGGATTCTTTAAGTGTAGAAGATGAAAGAAAACGTGGTAGAAATCTCCATGTTTCAACAGGCGCATTCTCCTCAATAAATTATGATCAGAAGATCATTGGAGCTCGTAACGTAGATCATTCACTAAGCGCTGGAATTCAAATTAACATGCTAACTGATTTTGGTTTACTAAATTTTAATTTTGACAGAATTTTTTCAGCGAATCTCCATGTAATCGGTTTGCTAGGAAAAAACCGATCATTTGCTGAATTAGGTTTGGGTTATGGAGTAGGGTTTGGGACTGGAAGACCAAAGCTCCGGCTTGATACTATATCAAGAATATTTGCAGGTTATCGCTTTAAATTTGATAAAGGTTTACTTCGCGTGGGAATAGGTGTACCAGAAATACTGTACGTGGGAGGCGGTATTAGGTTTTAGCAATTCTAAGTAAAATTTTGGATTTGGATTTAATATTTTTGCAAGGTATCGACACAAATCAGATAAAGTTCTTTATAGAGTTGGAATAGGATTACCAAATATTGTATATCTGAGTATCGGGTTCTATTTTCTAAAGAATTGTTTTCATTATTGTAGCTAAATAACTAAGATAAAGAGTGGTTTAAAATTATCAATCATTGCTATTTTCATGATGATAGGCAATAAGCTTATCGGTCAAGAGCTGCCAAAAAAGCAACAAGCAGTTTATGCTTCGGTTGGATTTTATGCAGGCCTATATTACGAAAGAAATATATTGGTTTCAGATAAGGTAGATCATAGATTAATCTTAGGGGCACAACTTGGGCATAAAATATTCTTGAATGACAAAGGAGATCCAAATATTTCTTTTGCAAGTATTCACGTTATAGGTTTGCTTGGCAAAAATAATTCATTTGTTGAACTGGGACTAGGTCCAGGAGTTGTGATGAGATATAATGCAGAAGCATTTGAAGCTAGAATTGGTCCCAAAATTATTTTAGGTTATCGGTGGGAGAGTGAGAAAATAATGTACAGGCTTTGAATAAGTACACCAGAATTAATTTATTTAAGTCTTGGATATCGCTTTTAAAATAATCCTGATAAAGTGTCCAGCTTCAAATGGTAAAAAAATGTATCTTTTCGAATACCTAATCATTTACCTCTCTCGATCAAGTCTCTAGTTTCAAGAGAAAAATTAAGTTTTGTTTCGGCTACTTAATTTTTTACCACAAGCCATCAAGCATCAAGTTTCAAGCATCAAAAAAGGTCAATTTTGAAGCCAAGCTTAATTCACGTACCATTTCAAATTTTTATCCAAAATGCGCTTACAATATTGTGTAAAATTCTTTTACCAACTCAATATACTCCTCCGTATAATCATGCCTAACTCCGCTTTTTTGTACCACTAGATTTGTTTCTATAACTTCATCTTCGTTTCTAGAAAATGACATAAGCACTCGCTCGATTGGTTTTTTGGATCGACCTTTTACAAAAGTTTGTTTTGACAGGAATAAGTTTTTCCCTTTTGTAAAGTCAATAAATTCCTGAGCCTCTTGATAGGGTAGTATTAAATGAAAATCTCCATCAGCCGTCATCAAGTTATTAACAACATCTAAAAGATCTGCAAATGACAATAGATCAGTGTGCTTTGCAGTTTTTACTCGCGATTTTGGTGGGTGATTTTTTCCAACTTGAAAGTAAGGAGGATTAGAAATTATAAAGTCGTATTTCTTTTCTGTGCTCAAGGCAAATTTTTGGACTGTGCCACAATGTATTTTAAGTCTCTCTGAAAACTTATTTATTTGAAAATTACTTTCTGCTTGGGCTGCAGTTTCTTCGTCCACTTCGACAGCATCCATTATAATCTCCTCATTTCTTTGACAACAAGCAAGAGCAATAACGCCAGTCCCTGTACCAATATCCAATCCAAGTTTCTTACTTTCAATATCCGCCCAAGCTGCCAATAACACACCATCTTGATTGACCTTAAAGATCGCCTTATCCTGATAAATATCGAATTGTTTGAATTTGAATGGAGGCATGGCGAACTATATATTTTTGGCAAAGGTAAAGTAAATCTAGTTTACTCCTCTACTCCTACAGGTGGATTGCTAGTTGACGGCACGAAAGCTATGCAGAAATCAATCTAATCATACTTCCCTAGACAAAAATATGCTGTTAATTTTATTTTAGGTTTTTCATGTTAGAACTTCCGCTCCAGACGAAGGATGGAGGGAAGATTATAAATTATTATTCGCCTTTAGCGAAAAATAATTTTAGAATCAGGGAGGCGTTCTTAGCAACAGAAATCAATCTATTTTACATAGTCAACCTTTTTATACTTCTAACGTTAATCCATTCTTCAAGAAACCACCAAATCCCGCTTCCTTCCTCCCGCTACTGGCTTCCAATCTCTTCCGTCTCGATTCTTATATCTTATAAAAATCTCAGCCACAATCAAATTTCCAAGCCAACTAACCCAAGACACAATTACATACTGAGTCGCTGGATCTATATAGCTATTGCCCAATACCATTTGATAAAAACGTAAGCTTATAGCTGATAGTGTAAGTGCATAAGATCTTATCATCCACATCTCATGTTCCTTAACATTTTTCTGTCGAATCTTGCGGTAGCCCATGTAGGTGCAATACCACCATAGCGGACATAGAATAAGGAAGCTCATTTTTGCTGGCCAACCTCCATTTGCATAAAATGCCATAGCCATTCCTGTTGGGGCGCTAATAAATAATAATAACAACACATAAATTCTACCCGACCATCTATGAAGCTTACTATAATTTTTTAGAATGGTTTTAGAAAATAGGAAAGCTCCTGCAAAGAGGATAAAGCAGCTGCTAAAGATGTGAAAATAGAAAGCAGTTCTATAGTGAAAAAGGTGAACAATCTTCTGCTTGGTTTGTAGAAAATCTACATCCCATTCCCAACTAAGATAAGGTAGTACAATTGTGATCATCAGAAATGAAAAGAAAGAAATGCACATTATCCAAGCTATAATACCTATGTTTTTTATAATTTTCATCATCTAGATTATTGGAGAAGCACCAAGTGGCACTTCTCCTATTCTTATTATGGCTTTAAGGCTATATTGTTAATCTCTTGATCATTCTTTTTGTCCAAGCTTGCTAGATAACCGTCTTCAGATAATTGAAGTGTTTCTTGACTTAGCAAATCATAGGAAATAATATTGTTGTTTTCAATCCCATGTTGTTTAATATCTTTCTCCCAAACTTTATTGTAAGTTGTTTTGTGAATAATGCCATTCTCCGTGATTCGGAAAGTTTCCATATCTTCATGATTACTTGAACTCATAAAATTATTTGCTCCAGTAAATTTCCTATGCTTTTCTCCCAATAACTTTTCTTTCAATCCTACTAGCTTGCCTTTTAAGGTAAATACAGCAATCATGACGGTCGCAGTTGATTCCCTAAATCTTCCTTTTTGCAAATAGCTAACGGCGACTGTTTTTTCAGAAGGATAGAATCTTTTTAAAGGGGTGATAATGGGTGGTCCTCCGCGTGAAAATATTTTCATTCCACTGTGATTTCCGGTCACATATTTAGTCAGAAGATCATTTCTGTGTTTTTTGTATTCTGGTTTCATTTGCTCCAAGGCAATCATATCATCTATTGTCATCTCATATGGCAAATCTGTTTTTTCAAATGAACTCAAGAAGTCGACAAACTCACGGTCTACATCTTTTAGTTTTTCAAAGTTGACCTTGTTTGGTTTATCGATACTGGTCGAAAAAAATAGTCCCGATATCACCATCAACGCTGTTAGGTAATTCATGTTAATTATTTTTAGATTAGATAATAAAAACTTAGCTCTGTTCTTTCAATTGGTAACCTCTTGCCTCGGCTTGTGATTTGATTGCTTTGATAACTTGTGCTTCAAGTGTACTGATGTGATTTTTCGATGCCTTCTTTTTAAATTCTACTTTATAGTCATTCGCTTTTCGACTCAAGGATTGTATCTCTTTTTTGATTGAATCTCTTTCTACTGAAGCACCCTCAATTTGCCTTTCCAATTCTTCAATCGTCATGTTGGCTTGTTCTTCTTGGAGTAGTTCTTTATTATTCAAAATATTCTTGTCTTTTTTATAAGCATCTACTAGGTCCCAATCATCAGCCTTGTATTTTTTCGAACTTTTATAAATAGACCTTTTTCTATAATTTTCTTTCCCGTATGAATTTGCATTGCTATCTTGAATTCTTTGATTGGTATATTTTTCTCTTCCTTTTTCTCCGTAAGGAATATATGTTTGATTCAAGGACGCATTTAATCTGTTGATTTGATCATCAAATGGTGTGGAGACATATTCAGTTACTTGATTTTGTTCGATGTTAAGAAATTGTCCTCCGGCAAGATTTGCGCCTTGCTCCCATTGTAAATCTTTCCCTGTAGCTTTGTCTCCACAAAAAATTGTATTGATGAAAACATTATTTTCTTTTGCCACTTTGCAACTCTTTAAATAGTTTATAGGTCCTTGGGCAAAAGATTCATTTCCTGCAATGTATATCATCCTCAGTTGGTCGCCATTTGTCCATTCAAGTGATTCTAGGGTGTTCTGGATGACTGCGCCACAATACTCTTCACCTCCATTTGTGGCTAGTGAAAATAGCTTTTCCGAAATCAAATCGACATCAGTGGTAAAATCTGTAATTTTTGAAATGTACATAGGGCTAGTAGCCTTATTTGGGTTTCCGTATTCATATAGTGCGATTTCCAATTCCGTTTCCTGATCGCCTTTTTCGATATGGACCATTGTATTTAGAATATCCCATAGCTGAGATTTTGCTTGTTCGATCAAGCCATCCATCGAGCCACTTGTGTCTAGCAGTAAGGCAAGTTGGATGGTGTTTGCTTTTGAGATATCCTCGTTCTCCAATAAACTAGGATTTGTATCATGGTCTGGGATTAATTCAATATTTCGTAATTTGGTGAGGGTATCACTTTTCGTTGCTGCAAGAACGAAGACAATACTCATAAGTGAAACACCAAAAATTAGGACTTTTCGATTTAGCATGGTTCTGATTTTAGAAGTGAATAGAATTATTTAATCAATCTCTATGATTGTTGATACCTCCAAATGTCACGCAATAAAAACTCTAATAAAAGCTATAATTGGTGTGCTGGCTCTCTGACATGGTAAATGGGACTTCTAACTTGGTAAAGGGCCATATTAGCCGGAAGGCTTGAAAAATGCTAATAAAACTTGTCGTAACTTTATCTACTGAATGAACTTAAGAAAATATATATACCTATTTCTGCTTTTGCTATTTGGGCTGATTGGAAATGCTCAGGATAAAACCGCACCTGTTAAGAAAAAGCTAGATTCTAAATCGAAGTTTTCTAAAAGACAAGTAAAAAAGGAATTCTCTTTGAAGATGGCTCAAGGGCTAATGGAAGAATCACCTGCTTTAGCTGTGGAAATGTTGGAGTTTGTAATAGCTGATGCTACTGAAACAAATGATAAGAGAACGGAAGCGCGAGCGTATACAATATTGGGTGAAATCTTTGAAGATATCGATCAGAAAAAATTGGCGATTCAAAGGTATGAACAGGCACTTCAGATTTATGGTGCGCAGAAATTTGCTCCTGAACATGCACCTATATCCGAAAAGTTGGGAAGACTTTATTTGGATGACTCTAATTCAAAACAAGCTGTTTATTATTTTACTTTATGTTTAAACAATACCAATGATAGAACCTTGGAGCTTAGGTGTAAGGAAGGAATCTATGACACAAGAATATTAAATAGGGATACTACAGGTTTGATTTCAGACTTAAATGGTTTCATGGATCAAAATGCTGGTGATAGTTTGGTTATGCTGCAGAATTATGCTAGAATATCTCAAGTGAATGTGCAGCAAAATGATTATCCTTCTGCTAGAGAAAATTTTAGAAGGGCAGTAAGATCGGTACCAGAAGAAATAACAATCGACGAATATAAGCCAGTCCAATCGGCCATGAATGATTTGTTGACTTATGAAGATCTTAGTATCTCTGAGGTGGTGGATATCAGAAATAGTGTCAATATTGAAAGTCCAAAATTGGATCCAATAAAAGAAATTTTGGTCACAGAAAATATGAAAATTGCTGAGCTTTATCTCAAAGAAAATAAGCTGAATAAAGCGGAAGAGTACATAGAAGCATCAAAGGATTATATTGATACAGAAACACCAGTCAAAACCTCTGCTGTCGTTTTTAAGAAGTCTGCAGAGATAGCACAAAAGAGAGGGAAGTTGGATAAGGCTCAGTTGGAATTGGATAAATATATTGAGTTAAAAGAACTGTCTATAAGTGATCTTGAAGCGGAATTGAAAAAGCAAATTGACATCCTAAGTGCGCAGCAAAAAATTGATATCTCCGTAAAGGATAAGTCAATTAGTGAAAAGGAAGGTCAGCTGGTGCAGTCTCAATTGAGAACTCAAAAAATAATCATTGGGATGTTGTCTACCTTGTTGATCGCGTCCTTAATATTCTTTTATTTTCTGTCCAAAAATGTCAAAGCCAAAAGAGTGGCCAATCAAAAGTTACTGCTAAAATCTCTAAGGACTCAAATGAATCCTCACTTTATTTTTAATGCATTGAATTCTGTAAACAACTTCATTGCTAAAAATGACGAAAAGGCGGGCAATAAGTTTCTTTCAGACTTTTCTAGGTTGATGAGAAAGGTTTTGGATTATTCTCAAAAGGATTTTATCACCTTCGAAGAGGAAATTGAATTGAATGAATTGTATTTGAAGTTAGAGCACTTTCGTTTTCGTGATAAATTTAATTATGAGTTTGAAAATAAAATCAAAGATCAATCTTTTGATATTGAAATACCACCCATGCTCATTCAACCGTTTATAGAAAATGCAGTCTGGCATGGCTTGCGTTACAAAGAAGAGATGGGTTCATTAAAAGTGTCGGTGAATAAAGAAAGCGAGGTTTTGCTCGTGAAGATTGTCGATGATGGAATCGGAAGAGAAAAATCCAAGGCTTTAAAAACTAAAAATCAAAAGAAATACAAAAGCACAGGCTTGGATAATGTCGTAAAACGAATCAGTCTCATCAATGAGCTTTACAATAAAAATTATAAGATTACAGTAAGTGATGCAAATACGGGAACGGAAGATGTTGGAACTGTCGTAAAAATTTCCATACCAATCGAAAACTAAAATGAAAACCATCAATGCAATCATAGTAGATGACGAGCAGGATAGCAGAGAAACACTGCGTAATTATCTAAGTACTTACTGTCCGCAAGTAGAATTGTTGGACGAATGTAAAGATATATTAGAAGCAAAAAAATCAATATTAAAACATGGCCCTGCTTTGGTTTTTTTGGATATCGAAATGCCTCGAGGAAATGCTTTTGATTTGCTTGAGCAATGGGGGGAAATAGACTTTGAGATTATTTTTATAACAGCTTTTAGTCAATATGCAGTACAAGCATTTAATTTGAGCGCTGCACATTATCTACTAAAGCCAGTTGATATTTCAGAACTAGAAACTGCTGTTGCAAATGTTGAGAAATTACTCAATAAAAAAGAATCCCTCAGCCGAGCTAAAATCCTAATGCAAAATATGACGGCGCTCGACTCTCAAAATCGAAAGTTGGTGCTACCGTTGATGGAAGGATTTGACGTGGTGAAAATGTCTGAAATTTTATACTGTGAAGCTGAAGATAATTTTACACGTTTCCACTTTAAAGATGGAAATAAGACCTTAATTTGTCGTTCGCTAAAATTTTACGAATCGGCACTCAGCCCATATGGTTTTTGCCGTGTTCACCGATCCCATATAGTTAATCTTGATTGTATCAAGAAATACCAAAAAGGGAAGGGTGGTTCTGTAGTTTTGGAAAATGGAAAAGAGATATTAGTCTCAAAGAATAAAAAGTCTGAGCTTATGGCTAAGATTGAGAGTTGGGTTTCTTAGCTTTTCATTTCTTAATCCACATTCAATTTAAAAAATGAAAGAAGCCACTTTTCTCATATTAGTATTCTTGTTTGCTCATGGTTGTAAATCAGAACCGGAAAGAACAGAATTTCATAAACATGATAGAGCAATAAGTGAGGATCCAATGGCAGTTGATTTTGATAAAAAAATTAAAACCATTCATATTCTTGTAGCCTTATGTGATAATAAATACCAAGGGATTGTTCCAGTTCCTGAAAAAATTGGAAATGGACAAGATCCTTATTACAATTTGTATTGGGGAACTGCTTATGGTATTAAAACATACTTTAAAAAAAGTAAAGATTGGAATTTAATAGAGTCATTCAAAATAGATGACCTAGTCCTCGAACGAATTATATTTAAGCATGTTTCAAAAGAGGTTTATCTCGTTGCAGATGCTTATGATGGTTAACACATCAAGAAAACTACTAAAGACTTTTTAAAGTATTGCGCAGGAGATCAAAAATCTGTGATCACGATTAATGACAAACAACTTGGCGTCGGAGGAAATTCAAATTTGGTAGGGTACATAGGACATAATGGTCTTATGGATTTTCAAATAAAGGAAAAGTTTGAAAATAACAACAAAGTAAAAAGAGATGTAATCGTGCTAGCTTGTTTTAGTAAAAAATATTTTGAAACTCATCTCCAAAATTCAAATGTAAATACACTGGTATGGACTACTGGATTGATGGCACCTGAAGCATATACAATCCATGATGCAATTACGGGTTATTTAAATGGTGAATCTAATGATGCAATTAATATAAGGAGCGCAAAGGCTTACTCAAAATTCCAAAAATGTAGTTTGAATGCAGCCAAAAGATTATTGGTTACAAATTAGATATATCCCGTAACATCTTTATCTAAAAATAAGCTCAACTCTTCTGTTTGAGCGCTTGCCTTTTTCGTCGTTATTAGATGCTATTGGTTTTGTCGAACCCATTCCACTGACAATGTAATCAATCTTCTCATCCATGATGAGTTCCTCCAATTTTTGCTTTACCGCTTCTGCTCTTTTGATGGATAAGTTCTTATTGTATGCTTCCGTTCCTTGATTGTCAGTATGTCCGATAATCTCTATTTGGCTTGCACCCGATTCTTTAATTTTTGTAACTGCTGCTTTCAACTCATCCATAGCAGCTTTATCAATTTCATATTTATCAGTTTCAAAATGAAATTTACTGAGGGTGATAACATTTGGTACGCCTTTTTTTGATTCAATTTTATTTGGGCAAGTTTCTATTTTGCCTATCAGTTTTGCATCCATCTTTAAACCAAACCGATCAGGCATTCCTTGAAAATACCAAACCTTTGCATCATACATGCCTTTGGTAAACGCAGTTGAATCTTTTTTTGTTTTCATCTTATGACCTCCATCGTTGCTTATCAATTGTTGTTCGTCAATCCATAGTCTCGAACCATCATCTGATTGCAATGTAAATTCATAACAACCATCTACAAGGATTTCCATCTTGCCATCAAGAATCATCGCAAATTTGATTTTTTTGTCAACACCCGGAAATGAACCTTCTTTTGTATAAGTTTCAGGAATATCTAGTTTATCTAAGGTGATTTCTCCAAGTTGTGGGTATGTGTAGACGGTGTCCGTATAAAATTCCTGTATTCCAATACTTACCAGTTTGCCTCTTTTTACCTCCATCTTTGGCATGTCATATACCATTCCTTTAAATGGACTAAATTTTGGATGAGGGGTTTCCATATTTTCGCTTTGCGCAAATGCTGGAAAGCTAATTGTAATACATACACTGATTATTATAAGGGAAGTTATCCGAACCATACTTTTCTTTGCCTAAAATTATGAAATAAGATTTTGGTTTTCAAAACCTAGATTGTTTATTGATAATACTTAGCTTAGTAAGGTAAAAAGCCACTATGTCCAATATCTTTCTGTTAGAACGATTCTGTTTGTTTTTCATTGCCTTACTTTTCTATGGCTGTCCAGCTAAAAGTGAGGATATTGAGAAAACTCAAGCCATGGAGAAATTAGAAGTAAGAGATAATATAGTCATCACAGAAGAAAATAAAATTCAAAATAAGCCGATAGAGCAAACCAAGACAATGAGAGAATATGCAAAGGACAAGTTTCTTTACAAAAACGAAAATAAGACTTGCCCTGATGGTTTGGACTTTGAATATAATGGTAGCATGTATTCTCTACAGTTTCCCAAAGAGGATTGGATGGGAAGTCCTGGGAAATTTTTGTTAAAACCATTCATGCTTAAGGATGGAGTAGAAGTATTGACAGAGATGGCTAAAGAGCAATTGAGTTATCACTATATGAAATTGATGATGGATGCTAAATTTAAAGTAGATCTTCAGTCAGGTGATAAGCGCTATTTGTATTTTCCTTGTCGAGCAAGCTTTGTCCTTGATTTAAAAACGGATAGAATAATCCAATTTTTCAGACCCTTAGGAGAAAGTATAGGAAGCCTTTTTTACGATGAATACAATTTGGCAATTTTTACGAATTCAATAACCATAACAGATTTAAATCTAGGGTTTTCTAGCACCATCGTTTTTCATGACGAGAGAGAATTATTATGGGCAGAAATTTCAGAAAATAACCAAATAATTTATTCTACGGTTGACAGTCCTAATAAGATAAAACGATTAAACCATCGCGTCTTTTCAAAGCAAAATTCTCGAGCTCAATCAGAATATCTGGCTCACTCTAATATGGAGAGTGTTTTTTCTGGGGGAGAATATTTGTCAATAGAAAGAACAGTATCTAGAATAATAAATGGAGTTAACTATGAAATCAAATTATTTGGCCCCGATGAACCAAACAATGGAAGGTCTGTAACTGCGGGTGAATTTTTAATCGATGGAAATAAGTTTGATGGAAAAGGTTCATCAACTTATCTTAAATGGGGCATCGCATATACTAACTTCTTTTCGCTTGACGGAAAACATATTTTCATTCCTTATGAAAATGGGCCAGTGATTTATTCAACCAATGATCAAAGTCACTTTACACTTCGGGCTTATGGAGACGATATATATAATTATTTTGGTGAGGATTATATCTTATCTACATGTGATAATACATTACATGTGACTAACACCAATACTAAAATCTCCGAACGTATAAGCATTTATAATAATGAAACATTTATAATAAATAAAGATTTGAAATTGGTACATAGGGGCATTAAGGAAGGAAGCGTTAGTTTGTATACAATAATGGACCCTTTGGTTTTAAATTAAAATAAATAGGTGAGAAGTGAAAGGCGAGATTGGTGTCACTAATTAACAACTTATTATTTCCAATACCCAAAATCCTGCCTGCCAGACAAGCAGGTCCCAAAGTCTGGAATTTGGAAGTCTGGAATCTGGAAGTCTGGAATCTGGAAGTCTGGAAGTCTCCTACACTACTCCTTTACAAACTTTCCAGTACTCGATAAAGAACCATTCTCATTTTGTAATTGTATAAAATATACTCCTGCGGGGAACGCTGAGATATTTACGGAAGTGATATTATCTGATGCCAAACTCTGGTGCTTAATCTTACCATTGATGTCGATAATAATCAACTTATGTTGAGCTTGTGTTCCTTGAATTTGAATTTCTTTATCAGCAGGATTGGGAAACACAAGCAGATTTTCTATTTCTAAAGTTGTGCTGTTATTGCTAGTAATCACATCTGTATTTATCATACCAGATAAAAAGCGAAGATATGCTGCTTGATAATAAATTGCTGGTTCAGTTATTTCCCAAGAAACATCGGTTGTCCCATTGTTGTAATCAAGATAAGCTTTCTGAATAGGTTGATTGGCCGGTGGAGTCAACGAACCAGAATATGCCTGATTGGGTCCTCCAGCCAGGAAACCAGGTGCTGGGCCATAAGTAGAATTCAGTGCGTCATCCCAGTCTGTTCCAGCAAAAAACCATGTATGATATATTTTATTGGCACTTCTCTCGGCACCATATTTATACATGTTTGACAAGTAGCATATTCCCAATGGGTTTACTCCATGGAAGTAGTGGATTAGTTCTCCCATTTTTCTGTTCATCACATCTTCTCCATCAGGTGCAATATTATACTTCACAAGAATCCTGTTTAGATTTCCAATATTCGCAACAGATTGATTACTTCCCCAATAATAAGTCCAGTCTGGAGTAACCGCACGATAGAGATCCGAATTGTCATATCTAAAATAATTACCCCAATCATTTTCGTATGCAGTCTTGACCCTATTTAGAATATTATCACTTATGAATGGGTTTACAAAGGGCAATGTTCTATAACGTAATAAGGCTTCCAACGAAACAGCACTATTGATTTCAATAAAACTATTTTCATATAATTCCGTCTCTGAAACATTATATAATACAAAATCTGCATAATCTTCAGCACCGGTCAAATCCAATAAGTATACTGCTGCAACTATAGCATTTGTAATCTGTGTTTTTTTATCCCAATCAGCATCTCCAGCTTTTACTGTACCATCATCACAATTGTATTCCAATTCATTTGCATCATACTTTTCAACAAAATATTCAAAACATAGTTTTGCTATTTGTTTAAGTTCTGACCCATATTCTTCCAGTCCTGCAATCCCCTGAAATACATCTGCAGCCCTTGCAAAAGTACTAGCTATTGCAATAGATGCAGAAGTGCAAGTTGGAGCATAGTACCGACCATCGTTGTTGGCACTTGGAGGTGCTGAGTTATTGTCGCCATAAGACACGCTGCCCATTTTGATGTGTACACTGCCATCATCATTGACCATCTTCTTGAGCCAGTCAAGTTCCCATTTTATTTCATTGATCAAATCAGGAATCCCGTCTCCACTTTCAGGAATATTCCAATCATCGGTAAACACACTTCGATTTTCTGCAAATGCACTAAACAGTTGATGTATTGGATCGTGTGCAAAGGTGACGTACTTGTTGTAATCTCCTGCATCAAACCAACCACCGCTCATATCCTTAGCGCTATTTTGATTGTTCTGATCGTAAGCGTCTCTTGCATTGAGGTCTTGAGGAAAGTTTGCCACATCTGTCCATCCCGCTTCCGCAAATGGCGCCTCTTTACTCGCATTACATCTGTTGTAATAAAATGCTTTAAATGTTGCTTGGGCAACTTCGTGATAGGGATTGGAATTTATTTCAAACCTGCCTGTTTGATGACCTGTTGTCGGGTCTATAATATAATATGAACCAGCTTCAGTCAATGCACTAAAATCAAACCACCAACCTGCATCACCAGACTGACTGTGAGTATCGCCGCCTTGCCAATGAATTAATGTTCCACCCAAAGCAAGTTCGTTTGTAAAAAAATCTCGAACTTCTAATTGCGAACCTGGAGTGTAGGAGTCATTGCTATTAAATCCTATTTGGGGATCTGAAATGACAGCGACCTTTTCTGCATCTTCAAAATAACCAAATTGATCAATATGAATATGGCTGCTTATTTCCTGTCCAATACAATGGCTAGCTAATAAAAGCAAAGCAGAACTGAAGATTGTTAATAAAATTCTATCCTTGAGGCTTGAAAAACCTAGCATGATATACGTTTTATAGTGATGGATTGTGCTTGTATATGAGTAGTGATAGCAAAATAAGAAAAAGTGTAGGAAATCTTGTATTTTACATCTAGGCATTAATAAATAATAAAAATTAAACTTTTGAAAACTTACATCAACCTCTTTAAGCCTATGATATTGGCGTCTCTCGCAGTCTGCTCGATATTTTCTTGTTCATCAAACTCAAACGCCCAAACTTCAAGCGATTCTGATTGGGTAGATATTTTTAATGGTAAAAATCTTGATGGATGGATAAATCATGGTGAAGAAAAATGGTACGTTGAAAATGGAGAAATTATTTGCGAAAGCGGACCTAAGAAAGAATACGGTTATCTATCAACAGAAAAATTCTATGATGACTACGAATTGACCTTAGAGTTTAAGCAAGAAGCCAATGGAAACTCTGGTGTATTTTTTAGATCAACTCTAGAAGGAGTAAAAATCACAGGATGGCAGGTCGAAGTTGCCCCTCCTAAAAACCATACAGGCGGAATCTATGAATCCTATGGTCGAGGTTGGCTAATCCAGCCTGATGAACAAAAAGATGCTGCGCTCAAAATGGGCGAATGGAATAAAATGAGAATCGTTGTTGCTGATGATAAAGTGACAACCTATCTCAACGGTGAAGAAATGATTTCCTTAAAGGATAAAAAAATTGGAGAAGGAAAAGGAGCCATCGCTTTACAGATTCATGATGGTGGTGGAATAAAAGTAAGATGGCGAAATTTGAAAGTAAGAGCAATCGACGAAAAAGAAGCCGCAAATTTTGCAGCGGATTTAACAAATACTTGGAAGTTTATTTTTGATGGAGAAAGCACAAAGGGATGGAGGGCTTATAATAGCAAAAAAATGCCTCCTCAGTGGGTAGCAAAAGATGGAGCACTCACCTTTGATACCGAGGTGAAACTGGAAGAAGAATATAAAGGAGGCAAGGACATAATTTTTAGTGAAAAGGAATACAAGGAATTCGATTTGTCATTCGAATGGAAGATCTCCGAAGGAGGAAATAGTGGAGTATTTTATCACCTCCAAGAAGGACACGATGCGCCTTGGCAAGTAAGTCCGGAATATCAATTACTCGATGATGCTGGTTGGGAGGAATTGAACAATACCAAACTAGAAGAATGGCAAAAAGCAGGAGCAGATTATGGAATGTATGCCGCTGATGAAAGCACAAAAATTACAAAGCCTGCAGGAGAATGGAATTCTACAAGAATAATATTTACGAACGAACAAGTTGAATACTACCTCAATGGGGTAAAAACAGTTTCATTCGTTCCATGGTCCGATGACTGGAAAGCAAGGAAGGAAAAAGGAAAATGGAAAGACTTTCCTGACTACGGAAAATACAAATCAGGTTACATTGGGTTTCAAGATCATGATAGCCCACTATCGTTTAGAAAAATCAAAATAAAAGAACTATAAATTAAGCCAATGAGTAATCGCAGAGATTTTATTAAAAATTCAAGTTTGTTAGCAACATCACTTACGCTTACACCTGCGACGCTTTTGCAACACTGTAAAAAAGCGTCAAAAGAAAGACCTAACGAAATAATTAGGACTGCACATATTGGAGTAGGGAACATGGGAATGGAAGATCTAAAAGCCATAGCCTCACATCCAAAGGTAAAAGTAACTGCACTTTGTGATGTCGATTCTAGATATTTAAATTCCGCAAAAGAATTATTTCCCGATGCAAAAGTATATGCAGATTATAGGAAGATGCTAAAAGAGATGAAAAGCTCAATCGATGCCGTAGTGGTTTCGACGCCAGACCACACCCATGCACCAGCCTCAATGATGGCTATGGAAATGGACATGGCAGTCTATTGCCAAAAACCATTGACACATCATGTCTCTGAAGCAAGAGCAATGCGAAAGATGGCAAAAGAGAAAAATCTTACGACCCAAATGGGAATCCAAGTACACTCTTTTTATGATTATAAGTTGGCTACTCAATTGATACAAGCAGGTATTATCGGAAAGGTAAAAACCGTCCATGCTTGGTCTCCAAAAAATTGGGGCTATGATGGAGAAATACCTACCGGCTCAGATCCAGTACCAGAATATTTGGATTGGAATCTTTGGCTGGGTACTGCAAAAATGAGGGATTTTAAAGCTGATGTTTATCATCCAGGAAATTGGAGAAAATTAATTGATTATGGATGTGGTACGCTTGGGGATATGGGCGTTCATATTTTTGATACGCCTTATAATGCGCTTGAATTAGATATCCCTTACACAATAAAAAATGAAACAAGAGAGCCAAATCAATTTGGCTTTCCTGAAAACAATATTGTTACCTATGAGTTTCCAGGTACAAAATATACCACCGATAACTTTAAGTGGATTTGGTATGATGGAGAAGGCGCACCCAAACTAAGTGATGATTTGAAATTGCCTGGAGAAGAAGAAATACTCCCAGAACAAGGAGCTATGTTTGTAGGTGAAAAAGGAAATCTTTTACTTCCGCACTTTATGGAATTACCAAGATTGATAGTTGATGGAAAATACCAAGATATTGACCTAAACATCATCGATGAAAAGCTAAGGGAGGAAGCACCGACAGAAAGGGATTATGGAAACGAAAGTGTGACACACTATCATGAGTTTATAGATAGTTGCTTGGGTAAGGCGCAATGCTCAGCACCATTTTCTTATGCAGCAAGATTAACAGAAACAATACTATTGGGTGTGATAGCAGGATACTTTCCTAATCAAAACTTGCATTGGAATAATGAAACATCAAAATTTAAAGAAGAGGAAGTCAATAAGTTTTTAGACGTCCCTTACCGAAAATTCTAAAATGGATCGCAGAAATTTTATAAAGAAAACTTCAATGTCTGGACTTGCTCTAGGGGCATCTGGATTGATAAAAGAAAATCTCCAGAGTAGTAGGTCAGATGATGCAATCTACATGGGTGATTATCAAGCATCAAAGTTAGAAAATATTCGAGCTGCTTTTATTGGTGTAGGCGCAAGAGGTGGGGATCATTTAAGTTTTTTTGGTAAGCTTGATGGAACAGAGATTGTTGGGATAAGTGACTTATATGAAGACAATGTTAGAAAGTGGGCAAAGATCTCAAGCGAAATTGGTAAAGGAGAGCGACACAAAAATGTAAAACTTTATTTCGGAGGAGAAGATAAGTGGAAGCTGATGTTGGAAGAAGTAAAACCTGATGTGGTTTTTATTGCAACCAATTGGAACAATCATGCGCCCATGGCAATCGAAACCATGAAACAAGGGGCTCATGCTTTTGTGGAAGTGCCAATCGCAGTGACCATAAAAGAAATGTGGGATATTGTTGATGCCTCCGAAAAAACTCAGAAGCATTGTATGATGATGGAGAATGTAAATTACTCCAGAGATGAATTGATGTTTTTAAATATGTGCAGGCAGGGCATGATTGGCGAATTGCTCCATGCTGAAGCAGCCTACATTCACGAATTGAGATGGCAGATGGAAGAGCAAGAAAGAGGAACAGGCTCGTGGAGAACATTGCATTATGCAGCCAGAAATGGAAACCTTTATCCTACTCATGGTCTAGGCCCGGTAGCGCAATATATGAACTTAGCAAGAGGTGAAGATACCTTTAGAAACATTGTTTCTTTTTCTACTCCAGCAATAGGTAGACAGCTTTATGCCAAAGAAAATTATTCAGCTGACCATAAATGGAATGCATTAAACTTCAGTGGGGGAGACTTAAATACCTCAATCGTAAAAACACAGCTAGGTCGCACAATCATGATTCAATGGGATGAAACCAGCCCGCGTCCATATACTAGGCACAATCTGATTCAAGGCACCAAAGGAATATTGGCAGGATTTCCAACACGAGTGGCTTTAGATGGAGGCATTGAGGGCATAACTGAAAATCATCATCGATGGGCACAAGGAGAACAACATGAAGCCTTATATCAAAAATATGACCATCCACTATACACACGTCTCAATCAAAAAACAAAAGATAGCGGACATGGAGGGATGGATGGAATGATGATGTATCGGATTGTTGAGTGTCTGCAAAATGGGTGGGCACTTGATCAAAATGTATATGAAGGCTGTCTCTGGAGTGCAGTAGCTCCACTAAGCGAAAAATCTGTTGCAGAAGACGGAGTACCACAAAAATTTCCTGACTTTACTCGAGACAATTGGAAAACAACAAAATCACTTAAGATCATTTCTTAATTTACAAAAGAACAGATGAATATTGTCATTCTTAGTGATCTGAATTGGGAAGCACACCTACGAACCGTCACTCCCAACGAGATATTGGAATTCAGAAGCGATCAACTTGCCATGCATCGATACGAAAGAGTCAGAAGATATTTTGAAATTGTTATCAAGGAAAAAGCTGACTTGGTTTTGTTAGCTGGTGATGTTACAGGTGACGGTTTGTGCGGCCGTGGTTTTCAATATGCTTTGATATTACTTTTGCAATTACTTGAGCAAGAAAATATACCCACCTTATTTATAAGTGGAAATCATGACCCTGATGAAAATTATATTGTTGTAAAAGACTGGATAAAAAAGTTTAATAATATCCAGGAAATTTCTGGACAGCTATGCGATGTGTATGGCTTGAACATCCTTGGTGTTAATTATGATACAAGCAAATCAAAATCTTCGCTTCGTAAAATGCTGGCTCAGCAGAATAAGAAAATTGATATTGTGCTGGCTCATAGCGTGATTAAGAGAAGAATTAATCATTTTGATTTTGACTGTGATTATATTATCACTGGTCATTACGATAGAAAATTATTAGCACATCGCAATAAGGTTTTTATTGCACTCGACAATGATTCAGAAGAGGTCTCATATGCGGTGATTAATAAAAATGAAAAATATACAGATCAACTTAGCATAAAAATAAAGAAAGATGGAGATACATTGTTTAGTCTCACCGATACCTTTGAGCAATTAATTTCTGGAAATAGAAATTCCATTCTTGAAGTGAATGGATATCCAACATTTGATTTGTTGAAATTGGAAAATGCAAATGAGCAAAGTATTTCACGAGACGGCGCACATTATTTATACTTAAAATATCTCAGAGGAATCAATTACACGAGCTGTTTAGATACCATGTATAGAATGAAAAATAATCTATCACCTACACCCAGTGATTTAAGTTTAAATCAATTACACGGTCTGCCCATCACTTCGAATTACGAAATTTCTGAAAGTATGATTGAAGATTATCTAGGTGATGTTATCGAATAGATAATTTAAGATTTTCTTTAGATCATAGAAAAGTGATTCAAAAGCAGAAAATGTTTAAGTGAAAGTTCTATAATGGATTGTCTGTTCGTTTTGATAATTAGATATCTCGCTAATTAAAATTATCAAAACTTTTAGAACATTTTTATTTATCAGTTAATTTCAGTAACCTTTTTAGGTAGTAATATTATTATGTTCGTTCCTCTACCCACCTTAGATTTAATTGAAATTTTACCGTTGTACAGTTGGATTATTTTCTGACAGGTTGCTAAGCCAAGGCCAGTACCATCAAAATCATTTCTGCTGTGTAATCGATTAAATTTTTGAAATACTGTTTTGATATTTTCTTTAGGAATACCAATTCCATTATCGGTAATGGTAATTTCATGATCGAATTCCTGAGAGGAATAATTAATATTAATTGTTGGATTATTGTTTGTAGTTTCTGATTGGAACTTTATTCCGTTGGTGATAAGATTTTGAAACAATTGCCTAATGTGCTCGGGATTAATTTTGATGTGGGGTAACTCATTAGATGTAATTTCTGCGCCAGTATCTGTAATGACTTTTTGTAAGTCAGAAATTAACTCTTTCACAATCTGATTTAAATTTACCAAATTTAAATCTTCAAAAATTGGAGGAGTTAATCTGTTGTAAGCAGATAGATCATCAAGTAAATTATTTAATCTGCCAGCTCCATTCTCGATAAAACTTAGATATTCATTTGCTTCATTTGGTAATGTTTCTTTATATTTTGATTTAAGAAGAGCACTGAAACTTACAATTGTTCTCAAAGGCTCTTTCATATCATGTGAAGCCAATCGAGTAAAATCTTCCAGCTCAGAATTCTGTTTGCTCATGGCATATTCTGCACTATTTATTTCAATCAATAAAAAGCGCATCATCAGAAAACTAAAAGTGAGCCATATTCCAAATGCTATGATATTAAAGTTAGGGTTGATATATGTTTTTATAATGTAACCACTATAGTTCATTTCAATGTAATAAGAAATCGTAAATAGAATAAAGGTTAAAGCGATTAGGAGTACTTGGATTTTTAAGTTTCTAAAAAAGATAACTATCGGTATTGCAAGAATCAGATTTGCATAATATATATTTGTCTCTTGTCCAACATTTGTAAAGGTCCAAAAAAGATGGTTCATCAAAGTGTAAATAATAATTACATATCGACCTAAACTATATTTACGGAAGTGGTTGCAAAAAAATACCAATGTGTATGGTGCAAAAGTGATGACCATTAAAAAAGAATGAAGCTTGATTTCTCCAGAAGAGATCATATGTTTTCCGATTTGAAAAACAAAAGAAATCAATACCAAGGAGATAATTAGAAATACAAATCTATTTATCAACCTAGTGATACGGATATCACCTTTTGACAAATTGGAATGAATACCTATATCACTAAAGTATTCCCAAATGCTTCGTAATTTTAACTTCGATAGGATTGGATAAAGTTTTTTTATATGGTTCTAGAATTGTACCATAGCTTCGCAAAATCTGTCAGTTAGATGTCATTAGACTTTTTTGACTCCATTAATAAATGAATTTTTGACCGGTAGAATTTTCTTAATTAAGAATCAATCTTGCTACATTGAGCCAAAATCAGTTTAAAAATGAAAAGACCTTTAGTCTTTCCTCTCGATAGGAATGCAACCAAAGAAGCGGCAGAAATGGCGGACTTTTACGATGAAACTCTTGGATTCACTCCAAATAGTTTATTTACTATGATGCACAGACCAAGAATCTCTGATGCATTTATGGAAATGAATAAGGCTGTGATGGAAAACAAAGGACGAGTAACGTCTGACTTAAAGCGGTTATTAGCTTATCTCTCTAGCAAGACTGCTGGGTGCAGATACTGTGAAGCACATGCCATTAGAGCAGCTGAAAGATATGGTTCTGAACAAGATAAATTAAATAACATTTGGGATTATAAAACCTACCCGGCATTTACAGATGCAGAGCGTGTAGTTTTTGATTTTGCAATTGCAGCTTCTTCTATCCCAAATCAGGTCAATGATGAAATTGCAGAAAATTTGCGCAAGCATTGGAATGATGGGGAGATTGTTGAGATTCTTGGTGTAGTAGCGCTCTTTGGTTATCTCAATCGATGGAACGATAGTATGGGTACACATCTGGAAGAGCCTGCAGCAGAAGATGGAGCAAAATTTTTGGGTAAGATTGGCTGGACACGAGGTAAGCACAAATATTAGGACTAAGTAAAAATGAAATCGGTCCTAAACTTTTTGTGGAATATTTTTAAATACCTCTTCATTCTGGTATTTCTAATTATATTAATTATTTACTTCTTACTCTTGGTCAAGTGGTCTTCCACAAGTTCTGATAATGAAAAATTACTAGGACCCAAAACTGAAGTAATTGTTCAAGCCGATTTTGGGTTTAGAGATTTGAATAAAAATGGTCGGCTGGATCCTTATGAGGATAGTAGGCTGCCCACCTTTGTAAGAGTAGAGAATTTGCTTACGCAAATGACAATCGATGAAAAGGCTGGTCTTATGTTTATCAACATAACAGATTTTGTTGCCGATGGATCTTTGTTTGAAAAACCAAAATTGAACGAACCTTTTTCATTTTTTCTAGAAACCAATTCGACCTTGGTTGCTGCAAAAAAAATGAATCATTTCAACTTGATAAATTCTTATTCTGCAGAAGCTATTGCCAAATGGAATAATAATATTCAATTGATGGCAGAAAGAACTCGGCTAGGAATTCCAGTAACTAGTGCCACCGACCCTAGACATGGTGCAATAGAAAATCCTGCGGCTTCAATATTAACACCTTTCTTTTCAAAGTGGTGTTCTCCTCTCGGATTTGCAGCCATCAATGACACTTTATTGGTAAGAGAATTCGGAGATATTGCAAGACAAGAATATAGAGCAGTAGGGCTCCGTCTAGCCTTACATCCGATGGCAGATCTTGCAACCGAACCTAGATGGGCTAGAGTAGGTGGCACCTTCGGAGAGGATGCAGAAATGGCTGCAAAACTTACAAAAGCCTATATCCTAGGATTTCAAGGGGATACATTATGTGCTAGCTCTGTTGCATGCATGACAAAGCATTTTGCAGGAGCCGGACCACAAAAAGATGGAGAGGATGCACATTTTCATTATGGTAAAGATCAAGTGTACCCAGGAGATAATTTTGATTACCACCTCATCCCATTTCGAGATGGAGCTTTCAATGCTAATACTTCAATGATAATGCCCTACTATGGAATACCTACTGGACAAACAAATGAAGAAGTTGGATTTGCTTTTAACAAAGAATTGATAACTACGCTACTGCGCGATAGTCTTAATTTTGAAGGAATTATCTGCACAGATTGGGGATTGATCACTGATAGCCCCGTAAAAAAAGCTTCAGCTTGGGGAGTTGAAAATCTTGATGAGCTTGGACGTGCGGAAAAGATACTGAATGCAGGTTGTGATATGTTTGGAGGTGAAAGTCGCCCTGATTTAGTTGTAGAATTGGTCAATCAGAATAGAATCAGCGAGGAACGAATCAATCAATCCGTCAGAAGAATTCTTAAAGATAAATTTGTTTTAGGCTTGTTTGATGATCCTTATGTTGATCTCGATAATCTAGATATGTTGATCAATAGTAGACATATTGAAAAAGGAAAACAAGCTCAACGAAGATCCATGGTGCTTTTGAAAAATGAAGAAAACATTCTTCCACTGGCACCAACAGCAAGCATATTTTTGGATGGCTTTGATAAGGCTTCATTGAAAGACTATCGCAAGGTAATGACCAATTTGAGCAATGCAGATTACGTACTATTAAAATTGGCGACTCCATATGAAGATCGTACTTCTGAGATGCTTGAGAATTTTTTCCGCCAAGGAACATTGCAGTTTCAAGGGGAAGAAAAAGCTAGAATAATGGAATTACTAAAATCAAAAAAAACAATTACAGTGATAACAATGGATCGTCCTCCCGTAATCCCTGACATTGCAGCCAATAGCAAAGCCTTGATCATAGATTTCAACAACGAAGACAATATCATCCTCGATCTTATCTATGGAAAATTTTCTCCTACTGGCAAATTGCCAATCGAACTGCCTTCATCAATGGAGGCCGTTAGAAATCAGAAAGAAGACCTGCCTTACGATTCCAAAGACCCGCTCTATCCATTTGGATTTGGTTTGACTTACAACTAAATAAGCTACATTAGCAAAATGGATTTATTTACTATTATCACAATTTTGGTAGTTGTCTCTGCCACATTTGCTTACATCAATGAACGATTTGTCAAATTGCCCTACACGATAGGAGCTATGGTAATTACGATTGTGATGAGTTTGGTATTGACCATAACAGGCTGGATAGACCCAACATTGACTAATCCGTTGGAAGAATTAATACGAGGAATTGACTTTAGTCGCGTCCTTCTTGAAATACTATTGAGCTTTCTGCTTTTTGCAGGAGCCTTGCATACCAATTTTGATCAACTCAAGGTTCAACGTGGTCCGATTCTAGCTTTCGCAACCTTTGGAGTCTTGGTCTCTACTTTTTTGATTGGAGGAATCATGTACCTTGTTCTTGGATTATTAGGCTTAGATATCGCTTTTATTTACTGTCTGCTATTTGGAGCATTAATATCTCCCACAGATCCAATTGCTGTTTTAGGTATCTTAAAGAAAGTAGGAGTACCCAAAAAGTTAGAAACAAAAATCGTAGGAGAATCATTATTCAACGATGGGGTGGGAGTCGTTGTATTTCTAACCATTTTTGCTGTCGCAGAAAAAGGAATCGAAAATATAACATTTGGAGAAATTGGCTTTTTACTATTAGAAGAAGTCATGGGTGGAATATTACTTGGTGCATTGCTGGGATGGATAGCCTATAAACTATTAAAAAGCATCGATGATTATAGTGTTGAAGTTTTAATAACAATTGCTATTGTCATGGGTGGCTATCTTCTCGCTCAAAAATTACATTTCTCAGGCCCACTTGCTGTTGTAGTTGCCGGATTAATTGTGGGTCATGACACAGTACGTGATTCTTCAATGTCGGAACTTACAGAAATGTATGTTGATAAATTTTGGGAAACCTGGGATGCACTTCTCAATGGCATCCTCTTCGTTTTGATCGGGCTAGAGATCCTAATTCTTCCGTTCGAAAAGTCATACATTATCGCAGGACTTATCGCCATCCCTTTGATATTATTGTCAAGATGGATTGCCCTAGGAATTCCTATCATTTTCTACAGAAAGAAACTAGAATTTGTCCCCAATACTGGGTTGATGATGACTTGGGGAGGCCTGCGCGGAGGAATTTCCATCGCCCTCGCCTTAACGCTAACCGATGAGATGCCCAAAGACCCTTTCATCATCATAACTTACATAGTGGTAATCTTTAGCATCATTGTCCAAGGACTCACCATCGGTAAAGTTGCCGATAAATTATTAGGAGACTACAAAGACGACGAGCCCAGCACCACCCACCATTAACTAAATATTCCTGAAGGACGATATACCTAAAAAGTCCTAAAAGGACGAAATATGCCTGTCCGATCTGAAAAGACACCATATACTTGTCCGTCCTAAAGGGAGTCAAGTACCTATCCGTCCTGAAAGAGTGCCAAATGCCCGTCGGTCCTGAAGGCATGCCATACACCCATCAGACCTGAAGAGACGCCATATAGCTGTCCGTCTTAAAAGGACGCCATAACGAATCCGTCCTGAAGGGACGTAATATACTTGTCTGTCTTAAAAAGTTGCCATAACGTATCCGTCCTGAATAGACGTCATAAACTTATCTGTCTTAAAAGGACGCCATAACGAATCCGTCTTGAAGGGATGCCATACTGGTTTGTCTTAAAGGGACGCCATAACGTATCTGTCCTAAGGGACGCCATAACCTGTCTGTCTTAAATGGATGCCATAACATATCCGTCCTGAAGAGACGTCATATACCTGTCGAGCTTAAAGGGACGCCATACTTGTCTATCTTAAAAGGATGCCATAATGTATCCGACCTGTATAGACGTCATAAACTTATCGGTCTCAAATGGATCTCATAACGTATCCGTCCTGAAGGGACGCCATATACTTGTCTTTCTTAAAAGGATCCCATAACGAATCCGTCCTGAAGGGACGTAATATACTTGTCTGTCTTAAAAAGTTGCCATAACGTATCCGTCCTGAAGGCATGCCATATTCCTATCTGTCCCGAAGGGACTTCATATACTTATCGGTCTTAAATGGATACCATAACGTATCCGTCCTGAAGGGACGCCATATATCACCTAGGGGTTTCACCCCTAGGTTGCCCAAGCTCACCCCATACTCGACCCCCACCTATTTCCTAAATTCCTCAATATACCTCGACACAGCAACAATCTCCGTATCAGATAAAATCCCCTTAAATGGAGTCATCAATCCTTTACCATGATATACTTGAGCAACAGACTCTTCCAACGAAACCTTAGATTTACTTAGATTCTTAGCACCATTGATTTCCATGTTTCCTTTAGTACCATGACATATCGCACAAAGGTTCTTAAATTTCTTTTTTGCATCGACAGCTTTTACTTCATCCTTTTCAACAGACGCAATGATCTCTCTCGCTTTTTCAAGATGTTCGGGTGGGGTAGGTATAGAGTTATCATCTTCTTTCTCTTTTTTTGCACTTACCTTCTTTGTATCCTCCTTAGCCGCAGTTTCTTTCTTTGTAGAATTTTTGACGGTCGGTTTGTTAGATTTTGGCTTGTCTGTACCGTCTCCACCACATGAAGCCAACACAAAAATCGTCATCGCTATCAAAAATCCAAATACACTAATTTTTCTCATTTCCTTTTTTTTATTTATCGAATTATAGTATCATGCCTTCCTTAGAAAATTGCCTATAGCTTATCCCTACAGAAAACAATGCTAATATAATCAATGTTGCAACAGTTATAATATAATGTATAGGTTGTATTGTGCCAGCAACTATTTCTTTACTGGCTAAGGCTACATTTGCAATTGGAATAAATACTGTAACCCAATCTAATTTAATACCTGGAAGTAAGGCAATAACTGCAGGAATTATAACCAAAAATGACATTGGTGTTACAATACTTTGAGCCTCTTTAAAACTTTTTGCTCTCACTACCATCGCCGAAATAACACCCGCAAAAAATATTGATAAAGGTATAAGCATTGCAAACAACATGAGCACAAACTTTATCCCAATTATGTTGCCTAATGCCTCCAATATATCTTCTGGCATATCAGGTAAAAATTTAACAGCAACCGCCAAACCAAGGATTGTCATTAAAGCAGCAGAAAGACCTACTAAAGCAATGGTAAATACCTTACCTAATAATATATTAAATTTTGAAGCAGGTACTGTTAATAATGTTTCAATAGTTCCCCTTTCCTTTTCACCGGTAATAAGATCCAAGGCGGGATACATGCAACCCATAAAACAAAATGCGATAAAGATGTAAGGTAGAAAACCTCCAACCGTCTGTCCTATTTGTTCATTCTTAGGCGCAATGTCATATCTGATTAAGTCAATGGGGTCTATCGCTCCCTTTGTAAGATTTAATTCAGTAATTCTATTATCCAAAATTTTACTTTCGTAATCATCAATAATATCTGAAAGTCGACTTTTGACTTTGATATTTGTAGACTTGTACCACATATTCACTTTGCCAGATTTCATGGTATTGATGCGATCTCCATAGTTACTCGCAAATCCAATCATAGCATCCAAGCTATCTGCCAATATTTGATCTCTACCTGTTTCTAGTGTTACACCATTTATGATTTCAAACTTTGCTGTGTCAAGCAATCCAGCGAAATCTGTTGGTGCTTCCAATAATCCAATCTTCAATTTCTTATTTTCTTCCTTTTCCATAATAAAGGAAGTTATTTTCGTCATCCCATAAAGCAGAAATGGCATTAATAAAGCCGGCATCACAATCGCTGACATCAATGTTCTTCTGTCTCTTAGTGTATCGAGAACCTCTTTTTTAAATACTGTTATAATTGTTTTCATAGTGTTGGATCGTTTTGTAAGGTTTTGGAATCCTGAACCACACGTATAAATGCTTCAGTAAGAGAGATGTCAGAAAATTCTGCGCGGAAATTATCCATCGTGTTTTGATACACCAAATCTCCTTTAGAAATTATAGCAAGATCATCACATAGAAGATCAACTTCACTCATGATGTGAGAAGAAAATATTACAGTTTTACCTTCGTCTTTACATTGTCTGATTAGTTCGATAATATTATTTGCAGTAATTACATCAAGACCAGAAGTTGGCTCATCAAATATTACCACTTCCGGATCATGAATCATACTTCTGGCAATTGATACTTTTTGTTTCATCCCAGTACTCATCTGACCAATCCTCTTTTTTGAAAACTCGTGAATGCCCAACTGCGTAAAAAGCATATCCATTCTTTCTGTGTATAACGATTTTTCCATTCCATGGAGCTTAGCAAAATATTCTACAATTTCACCTGGCGAAAGTCTATCGTACAAATTTGTGCTTCCCGTCAGAAAACCAATTTTTGACCTTACCAAACTTGGTTTTTCATTGACACTGTAATCACATACATGTATCTCTCCACTTGTCGTTTGGAGTATGGTTGCAATCATTCTCAAAGTTGTTGTTTTTCCTGCTCCATTTGGACCGAGAAGTGAGTATATTCTTCCAGGCGTACATTGAAAACTTACCCCGTTGACAGCATTGATAGAGGAAGCAGTGGTTTGCAATTCCTTTTTTTGCTGTTTATTAAGTTTGAAAGTTTTTGAAACGTTTTGAACGTTTATCATGTTTTTATGTTTTGATCTATCATTACTAATGATAAGATTAAGGAAAAAATTCCTCTTAGTCGTCACATTGGTAGAGTAGATTTACATTTTGGTAGATTTGAGAAATATTTGAATAAAAACAGACGGAAAATGGATATTGTAATCATCAATGGCTCCTCAAGAATTGGTTCTTTTAATCAATCCTTTGTAACCTACATTCAGGACCTGTCAAATTCTCATAGTATTAAATTCTTTGATGTTTCAGCACTCCCGCTTTTTCAAGATCGTAAAAACGCTATCACTCAATCCGTTTCCGAATGGAGAACAATTATTAGATCCTCCCAATCCTTGATTATTACAAGTCCTGAATATTTATTCAACATTCCAGCTGCTCTAAAAAATGCTTTTGAGTGGTTAAATGAGGATAACCTGTTGGCTCAGAAGAGAGTTTTACCTATTATTTTGACTCCTCTAGAACCGCGCGGCGAGAAAGCGATGCAATCTTTGTTGTGGACACTTCAGAGTTTGCATGCTGATATCCAACCTTCCTTATCCTTATATCATTCTGATTTCACTTCCGTAAATGACTCCCTTGTAGCGAATAATGAAACACTAGAAATCTTAGAGGCCTGCTTAGAAAACTTATCTTAAAAGGGAGCTTTGCTTGCGTAGAAAAATCAAGTACTTAGCAATACTAGTAACAAGTCTAACATACCAACGGCGATATTTATTTAGTTGCGATTTCTTAATATAGCCTTCGTCATACGCAATAAACATCATGTCCATTGTTTCAGCTGCAAATGAAAGAGCTGTTTCGCAACAATAGATACTTTCTGAAATTTGACTTTCATTCCCTTTTGCCAGTATGGTACTAATAGCTCTCGAGCTGTCAATCAAATCAAAGCCCAAACGATTGCGTTCTTTCTTTGGTAAATTTCTGGCAATCTTACTCATTTTTTTTCTGTACCTCCTTGCCTCCTTATATATTTCTAGATCTGCAAAAACCAATTTTTTCATTTGACAATTGTTATAATTTAGTAATTCTACTTATTAATATTAAGTTCCACCATTCACGGAAGTGTAAAATCAATTTCTCCTCTTCGTATTTTTTTGAGTTGCGCGATACTTCCGTTTAGACTGCTTGGAGGGGTCTATCAACCTTTCTACTGCATCCGAAATTCTTAAGTGGTGCATGTCGGATTCACCCAACAAATTAGATCTGTGTAATCGGTCTCTCACCTGACCTATCGCGCCGCAGAGATGAAGTTCGATCTCTTTAGATTTCAATAGCTGATCTACTTCCTGAAGTATATAGCACCCATGACTATCGATATCATGAATCAACCTAGCGTCCAGTAGCAGATATTTCATTTTTGGTCTTGTCTCTAAGAATTCAAGTACCTTATCTCTGAACATAGAGGCATTAGCAAAAAATAATTGATTCTCAAATCTAAATATCACTATCTCTTCGTTTTCTTTCGCTTCCGCAAATCTTGTTACATCTTTAAAAATATTTGTACCAGGTAATTGACCAAGCGTCACCATCTTAGGTTTGGAAACCTTATACAGCATAGCTAAAACCGAAAAGAATACACCTGTCAATACACCCAATTCTATACCCAAGGTCAAGGTGCAGATAAATGTAATAAGCAACATAAAAAAATCGGTCTTCCTTACCTTAAATATATACTTGGCCTGTTTTACATTGAAAAGACTAAAAACTGAAACCAAAATGATACCTGCCAATACTGGTTTTGGTAAATAATAAAAAACTCCAGTTAAAAATAATAAAGTCACAATCATAAAGCAAGCTGTTACCAAGGAAGAGACTGTTGTTTTAGCGCCAGCTTCACCGTTGATAGCTGATCTTGTAAAACTTCCCGAGCTGGGCATTGCTTGAAAAAAAGATCCTATAATTTTTGCAAAACCAATTGCCTTGAGCTCTGTGTCAGGATAAACCCTGTGATCACCGTACTTTGTTTCCATAGCTTTTGCAATGCCCATACTTTCTACAATACTGATCAAGGTAACCGTTAATATGGTCGGAATTAGCAATTGTAACTGCTCCAATGAAATCGTAATTGCTTCAAATGTTGGCAAACCACTAGGTATATCGCCTACTATCCTTACGTTTTTGGATTCAAAATCAAATAAATAGGATAGAGCTATAGATATTACAACCACAATCAATGGTCCCGGAATTGTTCTTTTAATTTTCTTTAGAGTATATATTATTGCAACACAAGCCAAGCTCATGATGAGACTTATCGGATTGATTTGGGAAATATTCTTCGTAGCATATATAATGGTATCCAAACAAAGCCCAAAGTTAGGAATGGTAAATCCCAAAGCGTCTTTTAGTTGTGACACCAATATAATGATAGCAGCTGCCGATGTGAATCCTACGATAACAGCATTCGATAAGAAATTTACGACAAAGCCCAGCTTGAAAAACCCAAACACGGCTTGAAGTAAACCTATAATCAGACCAGCTGCAATAACCAACTGGATATATTCTGGAGATCCAGGTTCAGCAATGGCCGAGACTCCTGATAAAACCAATAGGGAAGATACTGCTACTGGTCCAACTGACATTTTGGTCGATGAAGCAAATAGTGCATATATAATTAAGGGAACTAATCCACAATACAATCCATAGATAGGAGGCATACCTGCTAGCATTGCATAAGCCATGGCTTGCGGAATCAAAACACTCGCTACTGTCAGTCCAGCAAAAAAGTCATCCTTAAAAAATTCTCTTTTGTAATTCTTTAAGGTATCCATGAACGGAAATATGGTATTTCGTGCAGATTTCAAAATATTACAAAGCTACATTATTAAGACCTCCATTCTAAGTGATTTTGATACATTTACATAAATAATTTTATAATATGATTATCCCTATTGGAGATGAAAATGTACAAGGAGGAGCAAAACCAATTTTTTCCTACGCTTTTATCATCATCAATATCTTAATTTTCATTTTTCAAGTCTCCCTAGGGGCAGAAGGATATGAAGCCTTTCTTCAGAATTTTGGAGCCATACCAATTGAGATTTTTAACTACGAGAATCTTCATACACTTATCACATCAATATTTCTTCATGGAGATATTCTGCATCTTGCTGGTAACATGCTGTTCCTATGGTTATTTGCAGACAATGTAGAAGCAACAGTAGGGAATTTTCATTTTGTATTCTTCTATTTTTTGGGAGGTCTTGTAGCATCAATGTCACAAATCCTCATGGACACAACTTCAACATTGTCGACAGTAGGGGCGAGTGGAGCTATTTCTGCGGTCATGGGAGCCTACATTGTCTGTTTTCCAAAATCAAAAATTAAAATGATGGTGTTGATCTTCTTCAAATCCTTCTATATACCAGCACTTTTATTCCTAGGATTTTGGTTTGGTCAACAAATTTTCTCCTCATTTTCTAATAATGCAGATCCTGAGCTGGGTGGGGTTGCTTGGTGGGCACATATTGGAGGTTTTGTTTTCGGAGTTTTTTATGCTTTTATATTCTTCAAAAAGAATCCAAAAGCAAAATATAATATGGTTTAAATTTGACCAGTTGCCAATAGCAGAACATTGTTCTATAAATCCAAGTGTTAAAATTTTCTTATTTCGTATCATAAAGATGACTTGATGTGACTTTTTGCGTCTCAAAATTGTGTTCGATAGAATGAGAGTAAAGAAAGTGAAAGAGCACCAAAAAATAGATATAAAGAAGTAAGTCAAGATAGGAATTGATCAGCATTACTTGTAAAGACCTTTCAAAAGTGGAAGGTCTTTCATGTTTTATAGACTTTAGTAAAAGTTATGATTTCCCTTATTATCTTTATTTCTATGAAATACAAAAGTATCTACGTAGCTGCATCAAGTCAGCATGTTGGAAAGACCACGTCCACTCTAGGAATCGTATCTGGACTCAAAAAATCTGGAGTCGAAGTTGGCTATTCAAAGCCAGTCGGTCAAAATCATCTACAAGTTAATGGAGCAAAAGTAGACAAGGATGCTGTCTTATTTGCTGATCTCTTAGACTTCGAAATTATCCCCGAAATACATAGCCCCGTAATCCTAGCAAAAGGTGCAACCAAGATAATACTTGATAATCCACATGAGTATCGGAAAAAACTAGACGATATGATTATGCACGCCAAAAAGGAACTTAACGAATCTGTCGATGTCGTTATTTATGAAGGCACAGGACATGTTGGAGTAGGTTCCGTTGCAAATCTTTCTAATGCTCGAGTTGCCAAGATGCTAGATGCTGAAGTGATTATGATTGTCGAAGGAGGCATCGGAAGTACCATAGATATGTTAAACATGTGCCTCTCACTATTTAGAGAAGAAGGAGTTCCCATCATCGGAGTAATAGTTAATAAGGTTCTACCAGAGAAAATTGAAATGGTCCATAATTACGTAGGTAAATGGCTAGATACCCAAGGCATAAAATTGCTTGGTGTGATTCCTTATGACAAGACCCTCGGTTATCCTTTAATTTGGACAATATCCAAAGCAATTGGAGGAAAATTTGAAGCATTCGAAGCAAGAGGCTATCAAAAGATTGATAAAATTATGGCTGGCTCATTGGTCAAAAATGAGGATCTAGAGGAAGGTGAGGATATCTTGTTGATCGTGAGCTCTAGAGTAATTGACTCGTCAATTCAGAAAATTATAGCGTTTCACCAAGAAAAAGGCTTAGATAAAAGCCCTATTGCAGGGATTGTAGTGACAGGAGAAGGAGAACTTTCAGAGCAAAGCCTAGATTTTATCAATGAAAACAAGATTCCCCTAATTAGAACCAACCTTGATACCTACGCGGTTGTCGTTAAATTTTCCAAATTAGAAGTTAAGATTAATAGAAAGACTCCTTGGAAAATATCAAAGGCCATAGAGCTCATTAATGAGAATGTTGAATTGGATAGCATACTTACCTAAATTAAAAGAAATTAGTATATTTGAAGTACTAATGGAAGTTGTTCTATAATGATTGGCTAGTGTTTAGTTTACTAAGCACTAGTTTTTTTTGTACCTACCCCAAATGTGACCTTAGCCAATAACACCGTCTAAAAGGCGGAAGTTGTTCTATAATGATTGGCTAGTGTTTAGTTTACTAAACGCTAGTTTTTTTTTGCCCACACTTGGCTTATTAATTCTTTGCAGATCAAAGCATGCAGCAAGCAACAAATTTCCATTAGTTGCTTTCGACTAGAAATTAGAACTAAGCACGCTGAGTATTGTCCTGATTCGGACAACTCTAGAAAGGGAGCCCCTTTTCTAATCTTAATGAAACATTAAAATTTACCATTGGACCCTGTTTTATGACAGTTTGCGTCTTTATTCACGCCTTTTATGGTATATATCCCAAAAAAGTACGTTTTTTGAAGTGGAAGTTGTTCTATAATGATTGGCTAGTGTTTAGATTTTTCTAGGCACTAGTTTTTTTTGTACCTACTTCTTCTCAGCAAATAAAACCACACCGTCTGACATAAACTTTAATTCAGACATAGGCTCAGTGATTTTCTTGACTTCTTCTTCACTTTTACCTTCATCTTCAGCATAATGTCTTAGTTCGTCAACAGATGTAACTTCTGTATATGCTTTTCCTCGCATGACTACTTCTTGACCTTCGCATTCCAAAGGCATAAAAAAGCCATAGTCCTTAAATTTTACAAAAATTTCTTCTCCTGTTTCAGACTGAACACTCATCCAACAACCTTTCTTTTTGCAAACAGAGACCACAGTTCCTCTAATTTTAGTTTCAACTTCTTCAGTTGAAGCGAGCTCAGAAATCACCTCATCGAGGCTTTGAGCTCCAGTAGCATCAATTTTTTCTCCAAAATAAGATTCGCTTCCATCCGCAGATGTACTTGGATTTACCTGTGCTTTACATGCTGAAAGTCCTATCATCACTGAACAAATCAATAAAATCAAGAAATTTAATGTACTCTTTTTTTGTGCTTTCATATTACTATAAATCATATCTAATAGTTCCTTGTTAATGTGAATAATTAATTTTTATCTTTGCACCCCTAATTTAAATAAACATTTTTAAACCATTTAAATATATTCATGCGTCAATATGAAGTTACTTTCATCGTCGATCCCGTTCTGTCAGGCGATGAAATCAAAAAGGCAGCCGATGCGTACTCAACTCTCCTTAAAGATGAAGGATGTGAGATGGTACATATCGAGAACATAGGCTTAAAACAATTAGCCTATACAATAAACAAAAGAAATTCTGGTATTTACTACACGATGGAATTTAAGACAGAGTCAGGTGCAGTAATCCCTAAGCTAGAATTAGCATTAAGACGAGATGAACGAATCATGCGTTTCTTATCATTATTCTTGGACAAATATGCTGTCAAGTATAATGAGGACAAAAGAGCTGGTTTGATCGGGAAAAAGGAGAGTGTCATTAAGAATGGCGCAAATGCTAAACCAGAGGCAGATAAAAAATCTGACAAAGGTGGATCAAGACAGCCTTCTAGAAATACTTCAAAGCCTCAAACTGCAGCTAAAGCGGAACCAGCTGTAGCAGCAAAAGCAGAACCTGTAGTAGCAGCAGCAACTGCAGTCGCAGCAACAGAAGCTGCAACTACAACTACTTCAACAGAAGGAGAAGCGAAGGTTACAGAAACAAGAACCGTTACTGAAACAAGAACAGTAAAAGAACCTGTCGTTGTATCTACTAGCGAAACAACAACAGCTGAAAAAGTTGATCTAGGAAAAATTGAAGGTATCGGTCCCAAAACAATGGAGATTTTAAATGAAGCTGGTATTAGTTCTTTCCAAGATTTAGCAAGTTCTTCAGAATCAAGATTAAAAGACATCTTGAGTACTGCGGGTGGAGCATTCGCAACAATGAATCCCTCCACTTGGGGTCAACAAGCTCAATTGGCTGCAGAAGGTCAATGGGATGAATTAAAATCTCTTCAGGACAAACTCGATGGTGGGATTGACAAATCTGAAGAAGAATAATTAATTAACAATAAAATTTATAGATCATGGCATCTAGAGATGATATAAAGTTTTTAAGTAACCCTAATCTTGGGAAATCAAGACAAAAGTATTGTCGATTTAGAAAATTCGGCATTAAACATATTGATTATAAAGATCCTGACTTCTTGGTTCAGTTTGTAAACGAGCAAGGAAAAATTCTTCCAAGAAGAATCACAGGTAATTCATTAAAGTACCAAAAGAAAGTTGCTATTGCAGTAAAAAGAGCTAGACACCTAGCGCTTATGCCTTATGTAACTGACCTTTACAAATAAGATTCTACGATGGAAATAATATTATTACAAGAATTAGATAATGTAGGATATAAGCACGAAGTAGTCAAAGTCAAAAATGGCTATGCTAGAAATTTCCTAATACCTCAAGGTCTAGCTGTTATTGCTAATGGTGATAACATGAAGAAACTTGATAGCCTAAAAGAACAAGAAGCTAAAGCTGAATTGGCAAAACTAGATATCTACAAAGAAATGGCTACCAAGTTGGAAGGCCAAACCTTAAAGATTCCAGTAAAAGCAGGTACTAGCGGAAAAATCTTTGGCTCAGTAAACAATACACAGGTCATAACAGCGATCAAAGAATCTTTCGATATTGAAATTGAAAGAAGAAAGGTTCAATTGCCAGAAGAAATTAGGGAGATAGGAACATATGAAGCCATTCTTAATCTTCACGATGAGGTAAAAGCAACTGTAAATTTAGAATTGGTCCAAGACTAGTTCTTAACACCAAATTACCAATATCAGGAGTCCATTTATTTGGACTCCTTTTTTTTGTCCTTACTCTAAGTTTAACAGAAACTTAGTGTAGGGACCCTCGCCGAACTTTCATAGAAACGCAGGAGAATTGTGTCTGTAAGTCCCTCATACGGACGTAGACATCTTTCGGCGGATAAAATCCGCAAGTTTTTAAATTTTGATGGTCTGGAAGTCTGCAAGTCTGGCGTCTGGAAGTCTGCAAGTCTGCAAGTCTGGCGTCTGGAAGTCTGATCTGTCTGGTGGTCTGCAAGTCTGGCGTCTGGAAGTCTGCAAGTCTGGAAGTCTGGCGTCTGGAAGTCTGCAAGTCTGGCGTCTGCAAGTCTGCAAGTCTGCAAGTCTGCAAGTCTGGCGTCTGAAAGTCTGCAAGTCTGGCGTCTGAAAGTCTGGCAGTCTGGAAGTCTGGAAGTCTGGCGTCTGCAAGTCTGCAAGTCTGGCGTCTGAAAGTCTGGCAGTCTGGAAGTCTGGCGTCTGAAAGTCTGGCAGTCTGGAAGTCTGCAAGTCTGCAAGTCTGGCGTCTGAAAGTCTGGTAGTCTGCAAGTCTGGTCTGTCTGCAAGTCTGGAAGTCTGGCATCTACAGAATGTTATTTTTCATACGCCCAGCAACTTAAAAATTACATTCTGACCCAAACTCATCCAACCAGTCCTCACACTTTTGATAATCTGGCATTACTTGCTCAACGATCTCCCAGAAAGCAGGAGAGTGATCCATCACTTTTAGATGACTTAATTCATGTACGATTACATAATCTATAACATCTCGATTTGTTAGTAATAATCTGCTGGATAAATTGATATTTCTTTGAGATGAGCAGCTACCCCAATTAGAGGTATTATACTTCAATGAAACTCTTTTTAAAGGCTCATGGAAAAAACGGTCATTGATTTGATTGACTCGATGTGTTATGACGGGTAGGTAAGCCTTATTAATCAGTTTGATGATGACACCCCTTATTGCGTCTTGCTTGGCTTTTATTTCTGCATTAGAAGGACACTTAATGATTATTCTATTTTGAATAATTTTTGCTGTCACTGTTTTACGTATAGATTCTTCAATAGTGAGGATATATACATCACCCATCACTTTCAATTCCTCCCCATGTCTATAAATACGAGGAACAAGCTGATCTAATAAGCCAGGGCTCTCTCTTAGGCTTTTTGTTGCCCATTTTTTCAGTTTGGCCAATTCGACCTCCATTAGTGGTCCCAAGCCAGCACCATGGGGCATTCTTAATATAATGTAATTTTTTCCGATACTGTAGCGCAAAGAACTACGCCATTCTTGATAAACTCTTACTTCGAGTTTCTTGTCATTTATTGTTATGTAATGAGTGCTGTATTTTTTAGCCATTCACTTTTATAAGTATCTCTTTTACCCTTGATTTCCATCAAATGAACTTATCGTATCTGCAAGTACCTTTACACTATCAATTTCCATAGCATTGTAAATCGAAGCTCTAAAACCTCCTACTGATCTATGGCCTTCAACTCCAACACAATTATTATCATTTGCGGAAGCGAGAAAAGCATCATTAAGACCTTCGTCATGCAATTTGAAAACGACATTCATCTTCGATCTATCAGCTTCAGAAACAGGTGTATAGAATAAAGAATTGTTATCGATTGCATTATATAACAACTCAGCTTTTTCATTGTTTCGTTTCTCAGCAGCATCGACTCCTCCATTTTCTTTTAACCATTCCAATGAAAGCATTGAAACATATATTGGAAATACTGGAGGTGTATTAAAGGACGATTCCTTTTTAATATGTGTATTGTAATCTAGCATGGTTGGTATGTCTCTATTTACCTTACCAAGTATATCCTTCTTTATTATGACCAATGTAACACCTGCAGGTCCCAAGTTCTTTTGCGCACCTGCATATATGATGTCAAATTTTGAAACATCAAACTTTCTGCTAAAAATATCTGAAGACATATCTCCTATTAAAGGAGCTTTGATATCTGGAAACTGAGCAAACTGAGTTCCACGTACAGTATTGTTAGAAGTGATATGTACAAATTTATATTTGGAGCAATCCTGATCGATTTTAGGTATATAAGTAAATCCTTTACCTTCTGAACTAGCGATTACTTCGACATTTCCAAAATGTTTTGCCTCTTTGATTGCCTTAGTTGACCAAGTCCCAGTTTCGACATAACCGGCTGTTTCATCATTATTAAGCAAATTCATACATACCATATAAAACTGCGAACTAGCACCTCCTGTAAGAAACAACACCTCATACCCTTCAGGGACATCCAACAATTCTTTTACAAGTGCACTAGATTTCTCCATTACCGCTACAAAATCCTTACTTCTGTGAGAAATTTCAAGAATTGAGAGACCTAAATCATTAAAATTTAATACTGAATCAGCTGCTTTTTGAAAAACATGTTTTGGTAATATGGCAGGTCCAGCATAGAAATTGTGAGTTTTCATCTTGAATTCAAATTAAAATTTTAAGTAATGTTTAAAGCTCAACTGAAAAGTACGAAAATTTTATAGGACATAGTTGAATTTTAAATTTTTTGTCCTATCTTTGCAAACCCTTACAGAAGTGAAAAGGGGAAGAAAAAATAATTGACAAAGTGGAAGGTAAATTGCGTTAGAATTTT
>ENA-ORXT01001058-ORXT01001058.1-marine-metagenome-genome-assembly--contig:-NODE-1058-length-39027-cov-200.312478_pt1 | contig 39027 bp, 25 predicted proteins | sample MGYA00237868_ERZ511482 | MGnify/ENA metagenome assembly ERZ511482 | reverse complement strand
AGGTACTGAGGTCCATATTTATTTACCGTTTATCACTAAAACTGTCTAAGGATAATTTTACTTTACCAAACGAAATAGAACTAAAATAAGCCGCTATCCTCTTACAAGAATAGCAGCTTATTTATTCGGTTATAGAAGCTTACCGACACCAATCAATATAGAATTTCCAACTTTGATTAAGCAAAGCATGCTGACTAAAGTGGTTTTAGATTTCAAAACTACTTTCGTCAAGTATATTACATAGCTTTCTTAGCCCATTTTGCAATATTATCTTTATTGATTTTCCCATTCCATGTATTTATCTGATTACAACTTACACCATAATCATCTGAAATCTCTTTATACAATATATATATACTTAATATCGCTGCTCTCATCATTGCTTTCTCTATCAATACACCTCCGCTAGCAGGACTTATGTAAAGTGGCATCGACCTGTACGCAGATCACCTTGATTTGTAAAGTTGCTAAGTATACGAAGTTGTGAGATGTTGCGTCCTGAGTCGAATGAACGTGCAATTTAAAGCTAGTCTGATTTCAGCTTGGCATACAGCTCAGGACAATTAAGTTTGGCTAAAGTAAGATAACTACATCTAACTTATGAAAAATAGAACTGCTGTAGTATCATTTGAGCTCTACTTCGATGGAACTGAATTTGGAAGTTCTCAGAGAACAGTTAACCATTTATAAATGTCCAGTCAATATAATGCACATACTTGACAAGGGCTCGGACAGACTTTCCTACACTGGTGACATCGCTAGATAAGATGATGTAACGGGGTGTAGCATTAGCATCAAGCGCTCATATGTATTTAAGTAGCTCGTCGACATTCATCCTATATTCGCAAGCCCATGGAAAAAAGAAAATTTATTATTTAGAAAATGCGCATTTCAGCGTATGGTTTCGATATATTGAATATACCTTAGAGCATGTTACAATCTTCCGAGTTCATTAGCACTCATTTCCCAGCTCACTGGTGCAATTACTGCTGTGGATCTTGAAGATATTTAGTTTACGCTGGAAGTCACGATGCCTCATACATCTTTTATTAAGTAGCATCGGATGATATTGGTACATACAGAAGTAGATGGCTTCCATATACATCTCCAGCTCAACTCATACTCAAAAGGAGCGAGTTAAAGCAATTAAATAATTCAATAATTTTATTAATGACACAATTTCAAATAAGCATTGCAATTTCTCTAACGCTTCTGTGTTGTTGCAGTACTTCACTCAGTGCTCAACATTTAGCCGAGGTCAACACAGAAAGCTTAGTAAGCTCCAATATATCTCCGACTGTTGATCTTGCTAATACCAGACATCTGGAGGAAGCTGTCGATACTCTTACGATTACTGGCCGTGTGACTGAGTCAGGGACTACTTTAGGTCTTCCAGGAGTGAACATTCAGATAAAAGGAACTTCTACGGGAACAGTAACCGACATCGACGGAAATTATATTCTGACGGCACCAGATGAAGCAGCGATACTTGTATTTACCTACATTGGCTTTGAGCCGCAGGAAGTAGCTATTGAAGGTCGGGCGCAGATTGACTTGGCGCTAGCCTCCTCCAGCGAGTCATTAGCAGAAGTAGTCGTTATTGGCTACGGCACCCAAAAGAAGAGTGACATCACTGGTGCGGTATCATCCGTCTCCAAAGAAAGGTTGGAGATGGTCCCTAACCTTAGCGTGGCACAGGCCATCCAGGGGTCCATACCTGGCGTGCAGGTGAACACGGGTACTGCTGGAGCATCTCCCAATGGAAATTCCATCATCGTACGTGGCCGGAACTCCATACGAGCTGGTAACGGTCCGCTGATCGTATTAGATGGTTTTCCCTACGAGGGCGCCCTGAGCGATATTAATACGAATGATATTCAGTCGATTGAAGTGCTCAAGGACGCTTCTTCCTCGGCTATCTACGGTTCGAGAGGAGCAAATGGAGTCATCTTAGTCACTACTAAAGAAGGAGCTATTGGTAAGCCAACCATTGCCTACGATGGTTTTACTTCTGTCCAGCGGCTTACTAATTTTCCAGACATTTTGGACGGAGATGAGTTCTACGAATTTAAGCGGACTCGTGACTTATCTACCCTAACCCTCACCGAGGAAGAGATATTTAATAACCGAAGCTGGTCAGACTGGCAGGATCTGGCCTTGCGGAATGGTCGTAGTCAGCAGCACAATTTGTCGATCTCAGGGGGTTCAAAAAATACAAAGTACTACATCGCAGGGGGGTACCTAAATGTGCAGGGGATAGCCGTCAATGATAAGTTCAGTCGCGTTACTAATCGGATTAATATAGATACCGACATTGCCGATTGGCTCTCTATCGGAACGCGGACCACTTATAGTTATGATGATGAAAGCGGTCTGTCTCCAGATATCAGTGGCATCACATTTATCAACCCGCTAACGCAAGCCTTTGAAGATGATGGTTCACTTGCTATCTATCCTAACAAGGAGAACCCCAACGTTAGAAATCCTCTTCAGGGTACGCTTGCCAATAATAGTGATAAAGCCTATCAGTTGGTCACCAACAATTTTGTTAAGATAGACTTGCCATTTATTCCTGGATTAGAATATATCCTCAATGCCGGAGTGAGGTATCGATTTTCGGATAATGCCAACTACTTTGGACGTAATACCGCTAATGGCCTTGAGAATCGTGGTCAATCCAATACTTACCGTGGCAAAACGTATAGCGCAACTATAGAGAATATCGTTAATTACCGCCGTGATATAGGGAAGGGTGAATTATTTGCTACTGGTCTCTACAGCTATCAAAATAATGAATTTTCTGGCACAGCATTATCTGCCAGTGGTTTCCCGACGGACATCCTTGGGCAGTACGCGGCGGCGCAGGCTGATCTGATTGAGCCACGTTACGATTTTAATAAGACGAGCATCATTTCACAGATGTTTCGGCTAAACTACACCCACGACGGTCGCTACCTATTTACCGCTACGGGGAGAAGAGATGGTTACTCTGGATTTGGCTCTTCTGATAAGTGGGGATTTTTTCCCTCAGTAGCCTTAGGATGGAATATTTCTAAGGAAAGCTTTTTCCCTTCTGACGCAATCTTGAATAATCTTAAGTTGAGAGTTTCATGGGGAAGGAACGGAAATCAAGCCGTTGGTGCTTACGAGACTATCTCAAGATTTGGAACCGAGAACTATGTGACGGGGTCACAGACCCGGCCAGGATATGTACCCAGCCGATTAGGATTGAATGATCTTGGGTGGGAGACCACCGAATCGATTAACGTGGGTGTCGACTACGGGTTATGGTCAGATCGAGTCTACGGAGATCTAAATTTTTATAAGTCTAACACTAGCGATTTACTATTGAACAGATCTATTTCTTCCGTGCATGGAATAGGCTCTGTAACACAGAATATTGGAGAAGTCGAAAATACTGGTTTCGAAGCATCCATAAATTCACGTAATGTCACTGGCACGAATTTTAAATGGACCACCAATGCAAATGCCTCGTATGTAAGGAATAGAATCTTATCGCTGTATGGATTACTTGATGAAAATAGAAACGAGATCGACGACCTGGAAAATAGATGGTTTATTGGTCAGCCGATCCGTGTTAATTTTAATCATCAGGTAATTGGGGTATGGCAGCTTGATGAGGCGGACGAGGCGAGCATTTACGGATCAATCCCCGGAGATGTGAAATTGGAGGATACGGATAATGATGGAGATATTGACGGCGATGACTTAGTACTGATTGGGCAGCAGGATCCTAAATTTTTGTGGGGCCTAACCAACTCTTTCGAGTACAAAAATTTCCTTCTACGTATTTTCGTTCATGGTGTTCATGGTGTCACACGTCAAAATGATCTGCTGCGTGACAATGTATTCACCGATGTAACTCGAAACACTACCAGAAAAAATTGGTGGACCCCAGAAAATCCAACTAACGATTTTTATGCTAATCGCGATGGTGCTGAACAAAGTGGTGGCGGTACTGGCGTTTATTTTGAAAATGCGAGTTTCATCAGGGTCAAGGACATTACCCTTGGCTACGACCTGCCTAAAGAGCTAGTAGATCGTACTGGCCTTTCACGACTTCGACTATATGCTACGGGTCGCAACCTATTCACCCTAACAAAATTTGGTGGACTAGATCCTGAATTAAGTAGTGCTCGTGGTATTCCATTGCAGAAAGAATATGTCTTAGGTATCAATGTCAATCTTTAATCCAATTAAGAGAAATAAAATGAAATATAATCTGAAAGCCAGGTATATAATATTACCAATACTAGTTGTATTTACCTTGAGTTCGTGCTCTGATGACTTGCTGATAGAGCGCCCTCCAAATATCATCACTGCAGATAATTTATTTGCCGATGTCGCTGGTTTTGAAACAGCTCTCAACGGCGTATATTCTTTAGTCAGATTAGACCGTGAAGGTCTGTCTAGTGTCAACGATCTGCGTGCTGAAGTCTATATGAACGGAACGGATAATATGTTGACCAATCACCGTAGTGGAGGATATTCACGAATGGCCATGGATTGGGAAGAACGAAACGGGCCTCTATACGGAAACTTTGAGCGCCATTTCAACTGGTTGTATCAGGTAGTGAATGCTACCAATACTATAATCACGCGTGCGGAGACGGCGGATGACCGACTCGGAGACAAGGGCGTCCAAATTTCCGCCGAGGCACACTTCTTAAGAGCATGGGCCTATAGATATCTGGCATATATGTGGGGAGATGTACCGATAAAGCTCGACGAGTCAACTGGTGCTACCATTCGCACCGACTGGGAGCGAGCGCCAGTTATGGAAGTATGGGAGCAGGTCAAAGCTGATCTGCTGATAGCCGAAGCCTCATTACCCATTGAACCTGAGGTGGCCGGTAAGCCTGGCAAGGGAGCAGCTCAACACTACCTGTCGGAAATTTCACTGGTACTCAATCAGCCAGAAGAGGCATTAGAATGGGCTGACAAATGTATTGGCACACCAGAATACCAGCTCATAACTGAGAGATATGGAGTCATGGCCAATCAGCCTGGCGTCCCATTTATGGATATGTTCATCGACGGTAACTCTAACCGCAGCGAAGGTAATACCGAAGCACTCTGGATATGGCAGTGGGAAAACCTGGTCATTGGCGGTGGGAGAAATATCATGCGTCGTTATCATATCAGTCGTTACAATGATATCAAAGTAAAGGGCAAGAGCCCACTTGAGATTACTGTAGAACGTGGCGGACGTCCCCGTGCGCGTATGTCCATCACTCAGTGGGCACTCGGTATATATGAGCCAGAAGATGACAGAGGAAGCCAATATGCCGTGCGTAAGTTTTTCATTCTCAAAGATGCTAATGAGAATGATACGGGTATTGCGGATGACCTGCCTGATGGTTTTAATTTTGGGGACACTATATTTCTTAAATCTGAAGAACCTATTACAGCTTCTTCTAGAAATCGACGGGACTGGCCTTTCTCGCGCAAGTGGGATTCTGCAGATCCTCTGGACATAAATGGTGCAGCCCAGTATGATGACCAGGCATATTTGCGCTTGGGTGAAACCTATCTCCTCAAAGCCGAGGCTCAACTTAAAACGGGTGATGCACAAGGTGCCGCTGAAACGATAAATGTGCTCCGCGAACGATCCAATGCAAGTGCCGTCACAGCAGGTGAGATAGATATAGACTTCATACTCGACGAGAGATCCCGCGAACTTGTAGTAGAAGAACAGAGAAGGTTTACCCTCCTGCGTACTAATAAATGGTTGGAAAGGACAAGGGCCTACAACACTAATGGAGGCTCTAAGATTACTGAGCGTGACCGGCTATTCCCCATACCTCAAAGTGTGATAGACGCCAACCTTACTCTCGATATGGAACAAAACCCAGGGTATTAGTGTAACTAGCGCGGCTTCGGCGAATTCCAAAACAAGCTCTTTGTAACCATAACTGACTATAATGCGGCACACCATAAATCAACATTTACTCTTTAACCTGCTACTTGCGGTAGTGGTCCTGAGCGGCTGTTCAGAAAAAACAACAAAAATAGAAAAAGACCAGCCGTTTACCTACGTAGACGCTAAAGTGAGGGTGTACCATGATGATGGTACACGGACATATGAGGACTATCAGCCATTTGAGACTCGTACTATTGCTCATTTGCCAGACTTTGCACCTTCGCCCGCACCTATGCTAAGCAAATACGGTGGTATCATGAGTGAGCAGCAAGAAGCGACTGGATACTTCTATGTGAAAAAAATCGACAATCGCTGGTGGGGCATTGACCCATTGGGATACCGCTACATTAATATTGCACTAAATAGCCTGAATGCTAAGGGCTCAGATAAGACCCAACAAGCACTGATAGATAAGTTTGGTGACAAGGAAAAGTGGCTGAATACCACGCTTGATTTATTGCAAGAGCACGGCTTCAACTGTGCGGGCTCGTGGTCGGATACTGAGGCGATTGTTGCTGCCAATAAAGCAAGAGAGAGGCCGATGGCCTATTGCATTAACTGGAATTTTATGGCTAGGTATGGTCGCAAACGTGGCGGTACCTTTCAGCAGCCTGGGCATACTGGTTATCCTAACGATGCTATATTTGTATTTGATCCAGAGTTCGCTAAATTCTGTGACAGTCATGCCCGGCAAATTGCTGAGTACAAAGATGACCCTAATCTCTTCGGACACTTTTCTGATAATGAAATGCCTTTTAAGATAAGTGCCCTTGACGATTATCTTTCATTACCGAAAGGTGATCATGGGCGCATCGCTGCAGAAGCATGGTTAAAAGAGAAAGGAATTACGGAGGCACAAATAACGCAAGAACACCGGGAGGCATTCATGGCGCTGGTGGGGGAAAAGTATTTTTCTCTGGTGTCCGCAGCCATCAGGAAGTATGACCCTAACCATATGTACATTGGAGCTCGGTTTTATGATAATGAGAAGCATCATGAACAATTTATGAGAGCTGTGGGAAAATATGTGGACATAGTGTCTAATAATTACTACAATCACTGGACACCAGACCCGAAGCATCTCGAAGAATGGGCAGCATGGACAGGCCGCCCTTTCATCGTAACTGAATACTATACTAAAGGAGAAGACTCAGGTATGGGAAATACAAGCGGCGCAGGATGGATTGTGCGGACACAGAACGATCGAGGTCTGTTCTATCAAAATTATAATATGGCACTGCTAGAAACAAAAGATTGCGTTGGCTGGCATTACTTTAAATATCAGGACAATGATCCCGAGGCAAAGGGTGTGGACCCGTCTAATGTAGACGCAAATAAAGGCATCGTAAGTAATCGTTATGTCCCTTGGACTCCATTGCTGAATCGAATGAAAGAACTTAATACGCAAGCTTACGCAATAGTGAAATATTTTGATGACATCAACTAAATGGAGTAATGACCGTATGATCAGCAGAGTGCCGTGTAAAACCTTAAAAATTATATGCTCCGCTACCAACTGAAAGCTGCTTTACTTCATGTGCATGAGAATACTTCAGATACTCATATATTAATGAGTCATATTCTATAAAATCATTCGACAATGAAATTATCTCTTTTCACTATCATCATCCATACTCTAAATCCATGTATTTTCTATTATGATCTTAAAAAGGATTAAAATCACTCAGTTGGAGAAAATGCTGACAGGGCTTTTTCCCGTTTCAATTCTTTCTTAGGACCAAACTGTATTCTGTCATCCATACTGTAGATTACTAAGGTATAATAATCAAATAAATTAATCTGGTACCTGAATCATATTCCCGAAAAATACGGCGTTCAGAAATAATTTGTTCGTACCATACCACGAGCCCCTAAAGTTTGGATTGTCAGCAAATAGAACGACACGCCCATTACCCACAGGGCTGACTATAATCGACACTGACTTCTTCAAAAATTCATCCATGTTTTTCTTAGTGATGAAACCATCGATATGTGGATCAGCTGTATATAAGCCGACATTAGCATAGGGATTTTTGCTTGGCTTTAACCACACGGTGCTGTTGCGATAGACAGGTATTTTAGATTCTCGATAACCATATGCTAAAGGATGTGTGATATCTAAATCAACCTCCAAGATAATGCCACCAACTCTGTCTTGTCCTAAATCTTCGCGGGCGTTCACGTATGGTTTTCTTAAAATGACTTCCTTCGCTTGCTTCTCTTCTTCGTCATCATTTTCTTTCTCGATGAGAGATTCATTAACCAGCTTTTTTCTGATGGCCCAGGCACTCGCTGTTCGAGAAGTAATCAGGGTATTACCTTTAGATATCCAATCTTTTAGAGCACTGATATCTGTTGAGTCTAATTCATTATAACTACCAGAGACGAGGACCATGGTATTATAATCGCTAAGATTGATGCGATTGAATCGATCTACTTGTACCTTAGTGATAGGCATGTGGACGCGCTGGTCTAAGAGATGCCAGACTTCGCCCGCCTCATAGCCGCTGATATTCCCATGAACGAGCATGATCGCCTTTGGCTTTTGAACGGGCCTAATAGATCCACTACCTAAATCAATACCAGAAGTGGCGTAACCAGTATTTGTAGAATATACATCAACGCGATGCTGCTGAGATGCCCTGGTGAGTATTTTAAATAACTCTGCTGAGGCTATATTCTGCGAAGCGACGGGTATCACTAAACTTCCGTACGACATGGATACATTTTCATCCTCGATATGTAAGCTGAATGGCTTACGCGACACATTTACTTTTACATCATGGTCTAATAGATCATAGAGTAGGGCTGGAGAATTGTAATCTTCCCATGGTACTAAATACGCATATTGGCTTTCACTAAAAGTTCTGGAAGTTACTGCCAAGTCATCACCAGTTACTTTCTCTCCTAAGGCGACAGGAGAGGTCAGCTCGGCGTAGGGCATGTTGTAAAAGTTAGCGAGTGACCAAGCAGATGCATCATAGAAGACGCTATCTTGAAACTCGTCATATGTCTCAAACATGGTTTGGACCATTCTGAATTGAGCTTGATCAGTCGGAACGTAATAGGCATGGTCAGCACTGTAGTTTCTTGCATTGACCCTAACATCCTTTTGCAGTTTGAAGACGCTGATTTGATGTAGCAATAACTTGTCCAAGAAGGCAGCATTCCTATTTTTGTCATAAGCATCACCGAATACATAAGCTTTGACTTTAGAAGACCTAGCTCGCGTGATGGCAGAAGCAAAGAACTCTCTTTGATAATCATGGAGATATGTTTTGTTTTCCACAGAAGCTTTGATTGTGGCCAGACTTGACACAAATTGGTTCCTGATGGTAAATGCAAAAGTCAATTCACCTCGGTCCCTGTCTTGTACATGCCCTCGAGAACTGGCCTGCTCAAAGAGTAAACCCAAACCGCCCTGAAGGTCTGGATATGATGATCCGTAACCAGGGTAAGTGCCGTCAAATACCTCCTTAGTAAAATATAATGATCCGATATCATCGAGCGACTCACTGAAGTATTTTGCAAACTTTTCGTTTAGGTCCACATAGTTCTTCTTAGGCATGATTGGATCCTTGGAGCCATTTGGTTTCATGGGCTCAAAGAAGAAAGTAGACCCAGTACCCATCTCGTGAAAATCAGTGACCACATTAGGATACCAATCATGATACCACGCCAGTTTGCCACGGCTCTCAGGATTGATACCGAGTAACCAGTCACGATTCAGATCAAACCAATAATGATTCGTTCTGCCTCTGGGCCACCCCTCATGATGTTCTATATCGATTGGATCAGAAACCCTCGGGGATCCTTTATGCATATTCGCCCAGTGAGTATGTCGATCACGACCGTCAGGATTAATGACGGGATCTAAAAATATCACAGAATTTTCTCTGTAGTTAATGATGTCAGGATGATTAGACGCAACCATGGTATAGGCTGTAAGGAGCGCTGCCTCTCCCCCTGAAGGCTCGTTACCATGCACATTATATCCAAGATTAATAAATATGGGTAATGAGGCAGACACTTTTTTAGATGATTCAGGATTGATTAAGTTCAGGTGTTCTATCCGGATATTTTCCAAATCAGCTAAATGATCAGGGGCGCTAATCTGTAGCATAACAAGTTTTCGATTTCCGAATGTCTTACCATACTCGATTAAGGTAGCTCGATCGCTTTGTCTTGCAAGTTCGGCTAGATAGGCTACCATAAGATCGTGACGTGTGTGATGATCTCCAATGGCGTACCCTAAGAATTCTTCAGGACTTGATATGGTAGATTCGAATGGTCCATAATCTTTATAATAATATTCTTGTGCAGCGAGTGATTGGCTGATCAAGACTAAAAGAAATAGTATTAATTGCTTTTTCATATGAGTGTCTTAATTATCCCCGTCATAGACGTTAATTTGTGTTATCTAAATATAGCTATTAGTATTGTTGGTCTAGTATAAAATTGTCCTAATGTGAAAAGAACATTTTAATTGGCTTTTCTATAATCTGCGCAAGATATTAATCTATCCTGCCCATGTTGATAATCATTAAAAAAGATTTGGTGTTTTAAGTAATGATAGACTTGATTACGTATTTTTAATTAATGTCTCCACTGGATATTTGGTCTTTATAAATCTATTCTAGCATACTTTATTATAGATTTGGAATACTGATAAAACTGGTCGCTAAACATACATTTATATGAATATCCATTCTCTATCAATAACCTTATGTGTATTCTTATGTTTATCATCTTGAAAAAATAAATTGCTATGAGAATCATCTCTAAAGAGCAGCAAGCATATGGTGCCTTTAATAACGGAGAAATCGTCGAGAATAAACCCATTGGATTTCCCCAAGACGGAGGAGGCGTCAAGCCTTTTTCTAATCTCTTCTACTGGGCTAATGCCATAGCGCTAAAGGATAGTACGATCGGCCTGCATCCACACCAAGGATTTGAAATTATTTCATTCATCTTAGAAGGAACCATCAGACATTACGATACTCAGATGGATGCCTGGAAAGACCTACACAAGGGTGACGTACAGATCATCAGAGCTGGCAGCGGCATCAGTCATGCTGAGCATATGATGGAAGGCTCACGGATGTTTCAGATATGGGTAGATCCTGACTTAAGTAAGACCATGTCAAAGGAAGCCAGCTATAGCGACTATAAGTCTAATGAATTTGAAATAAAAAAAGAAGACGGGCACACTGTCAAGCAACTGATCGGTGCAGATAGCCACTTTGTATTAGACGCTGCTAATTTATCAATACAAGAAGTCGAAATATCCTCGTCTTATAAAGTAACTATTGATGCTGAAGAAATAATCGCTTATTATCTATTAGATGGTCGGTTAACTCTTGACGATAATCAGATAAATGTGGATGACTTAATTCTCATTGAAGATGCTGGTCAATACAATTTCTCTGGAGCCGGTAAATTATTTGAGGTAAGATGTCATGTTTCTCCTGGCTATCTGACTTATGCTCAGCGGATGGCATCATCATCTCATATGAATTAAGCGGAAGTAACAGTTTACTCAAATGAAGATTGATTCATGTAAGCCATTTTACTGCCATTGTAACTAAAGCTTTTTTCTCATCGACGCTAAGCAGAAGTGGTAACTGAGCTATTCCGAGCAATCTTCTTATGATTTCTATTGCAGCAAATTGCTTGATTAATTTATGATTAATATCGTGTCCCTCAGCATATTGGGTCATAAAAAGATCCTCCCTGGACTGCGGCTGATCAGACATCCTAAAATGTGCAATTAATACAGCTATATCAAATGCTGCAGGACCAGTAAAACAGAATTCTGGATCAAGCACGTATAGCTTCTCATCCGCAGTCATCCAGCTTCCAGGATAGAAATCTCCATGAAGTAGTGTGCTGCCTTCAGCCAAATATTGATGACCCAAATCATGAGCTGTATTTCTAATGGTTAAATCATCGTAGATTAACTCCCCTACAGCAGATAAACCAGGCTGAATGTCATCTAAAGATATGCCATTATCTCTCTGAAATGGAATCTTGAATATATGCTCATGGTTAAGCTCTCGCATCTGTCTATTATCAGGAAAAGACAATGGTCTCTGAAGATGTAGCCTTTTTAAATAGTTTGCTAAAGAACTACATGTCTCTTCAGAAATATATTTATTCTTCTGATAGAGAAAGCTAAAGTCTTCTGTACTCCCTAAGTCCTCAAGTGCTATGATAAAATTCTGAGGGTCTACTAAAAGCAGTTTCGGGGAATGTTCTTCCAGCACTTTGTCCCGACTGATTATTTGATAGAATTTTGCTTCTATTTCATTCCGATCTACAGGAGCCTCTATCTGAGGATATTTCTCTACCCATGGTCGAGCCTGCTTCAGAATAATTGACTTTCGGTCCGTTTTCACTCTAATCACATAGTTCATATTGCCTGTGCCAGGCACCTCAGTCTGCGTGATCCTATCTGATTCTGATAGAAGTGCTACTTGCTGAAGGTACGCTGCCAGACCATCTCTATCTGCTGCATCTAAAAAATATTTGTCTGGAAACCGCTTTAAAAACTCTTTTCTTTTGTTCATCTTGATACAAATATGATACTAAAGTGGAATATAAAGCCTGAGACAAGAAGAATAGGTATAAATTGACAGAATGAGACAAATGATCTACTTAAGCTTAGTCATCCTTATTTCAATTATGTCATCGGGCTGCGTTGATGAAAATGCTACAGATGTCAGAATACCGCTCATAGTAGATGCAGATACAGCGAATGAAGTGGATGATCTATATGCTTTAGCATCTGCTATCCTCGAACCTAAATTTAATCTTCTCGGAATAACTGCAGCACAATTTCACACTTCCCCTCTAGCCAGCGACACCACTGTACTAGAAAGCCATCACATCAATCAAGAGCTGTTGCGGCTAATGGATAGAGAAGATATTCCAGCACTTATCGGCAGTAATCATCCTATCTCATCATCCAGTCAGGCTGAGGAATCTCAAGCATCAAAGTATATTATAGAACAGGCTCATCAATTCACTTCATCTAACAAACTGCATATCATCATATTAGGCTCATGTACGAATGTTGCTGCTGCGATCATCAATGACCCCTCGATCATAGACTTAATCAGTGTTCACTACTTAGGCTTTTGGCACGACCCAGAGACTAATAAATATGATAAAAAAGAATTCAATTCTGGAAATGACACCTTGGCCGTAGAGCTATTATTAAACACCAAAAATCTGCAATTCGAGGTGATGACTGCTACGACTTCACAACATTTGGTTTTTCAAAAAAACATTGTAGATCAACACTTAGATGGACACCCTGGGCTAGGCGAATATTTAGTGTCCAGATGGGATAAATATAACCGCTGGTGGACGCGCGAGGATCCAGAAAAGCGAGAATGGATCATGTGGGATGTTGCTATCGTAGAGGCTCTAGCAAGACCTAATCTGTCTGTCATGGAAACATATACCACGCCTCCTGAAAACACAAAAAGATACATTCATATTCATACATCAATCGAAGTAGAAGAAATGGAAAGAATATTTTGGGATAAGCTCGATGGTTTTATCTCTAAGTCACGCTAATTCAACCCTCTATATCAGGTAGCAAAACGATACATCACTCACGCTAAGTAGCGACAAATATGTGTTTGTATTTCGAAACTGTAATTAAAATAAAAGACCTTGACTAAAATAATAGCCAAGGTCTTACAGAAAAATTACTCTTGAGTGGAAATCAAGAATTTATATATTTATCTACTTAATTAATTCGCTGGAGATAGCACTCTATCTATTACATGAACGACTCCATTCGTCCCTTGAATATCAGTTAAAATAACATTCACATCTGTATTTAATGTCACCCCTCCATCAGTATTTACCGTGAGCATATTAGCATCATTCAGCGTAGCTACGTCACCATTACTTAGGTCTGTAGATCTTACATTGCCGCTGACGACATGGTATAATAAAACATTCTTTAAGGTCTCCAAAGGAATATCATCCAAAGAAGCTACACTTAAATCAGACATCAAACCGGTGAAGGCTGCATCAGTCGGTGCAAATACTGTGAATGGTCCCTCCCCCTGGAGCGTCGTGGCTAAGTCTGCTCTTAAAAGTGCAGAGACAAGACTTCCAAAGCCACCATTAGAAACGGCTAAATCAACAACTGTAGGTGGTACCAATACCTTATCAATCACATGAACAACGCCATTATCAGCCTGTACATCTGCTGTCGTTACTTTAGGTCCATTATTCAGAATGACTCCATTTTCAATATTGACTAAAAGAGAAACAGGATTATCTCCAGGTCCTGTACTTAGCGTGCTTACATACCCATTAGTCAGGTCACCTGATTCGACCTTAGTCGCGACAACATGATATAATAATATGTTCCGAAGCGTCTCTGTCTCTACATCATCTAAGCTTGAAGCACCCAGATCAGATAGAAGCGCATTGAATGCATCATTAGTCGGTGCGAAGACCGTTAAAATATCGCTTCCATTTAGTGCATCTACTAGGTCTGCTTTCTGTAAGGCCGCTACCAGTGTACTGAACTGATCGTCCCCGAGGGCAATATCAACGATGGTATTAGTCATTTCTAATTCCTCCATCTCTGGTTCACCTGTGGGTGTAAATAATGGATCTTCGTCACCACAAGCAAAAAAGCTAATGCTTATGAGTAAAAGGATAAGTAGTTGGTTGGGATTTAAAAGCTTTGTCATATTTATGTTTAGTTTTTAGTATTATAGTTTGACTAAGATATAATGCATAAGTATTTCTAAAGTTGCCCTGAGCTAATTGTTTTTTAGTGATAGTGAATTTAAGTGTCGTGATGGGTCATATGATAGATCATTGAAAAAATAATTATAATTTCAGACAACTGTTAATCTATCTCTGGTAGATAAGTCTGGTACGCCATCTGGCCTTGTCGCAGATTGCTTAGACATCCTAACGTCTAATGGCATCGTGCTTACGGTAGATAAGGTATTATTACCTCAAGTTATTTTAGATGCACTATAGCATACTTTAAATTTGTTTCGTTATCAAAGATCCAGTGAAAAAAATTCTCTGGGCTTTTATTCTGTTTCAGCTATATAGCTATTTTCATAGAATCAGACTGCGCCCACAAGGTTGAATTTTATCCTTTCTCCGATTTAATTAAATCAGCTAAAGCTTCTTTAGCTTTTGTATAATCAGGAGAGAGTCTTATTGCAGTTTCATATCCTTGCTTTGCAGCAGTTAAGTTTCCCCCCAGTTCTTCAGCTAACCCAGAATAATAGTAAGCAAAGGCATTAGCAGGATTTATTTTCTTAAGAATATTAAAATGCTCTTTTGCCTGAGTTAGAGAGTCAATGGTCAGATAAAGAATTCCCGTATTTAAATATGCATCCTCATACTGAGAATCCAACTGGTTAATACGACTGTATATCTCTATTGCCTCATTCACTTGGTCATGATTCTGTAAATAGAAAGCTAAGGAATGTAAGCCTGCGATATTTTCAGGAGAAGCATTGACAGCATTTTCATAATACTGCTGGGCGATGGGCTTCTTCTCTTCCTCATAGATATTGCCAAGTAAAATCCAAGCATCCGCCAGATCTGCATCTAGCTCTACAGCTCTTTGAAAACTGGCTTTAGCTTTTTCTACTTCTTCAAGAGCTCTAAAATTCATGCCCAGCATAAAGAAGGCTTCTGCATTCTGAGCTGACTTCCCGATGACTTGATTCACGACCATGATCGACTGATCATACTGAGTCAGCACATGATGAAACTCTGCCAACTTCAATAATGTCGGTATGCGATCTGGATATAAATCTATGACTTCTTCAAGCGTCTTAATGGCCTCTCTAGACTGATAATAATCCAGCTGAATATCTGCCTTCAGGTGATAAAGAGCTACATCAGTGCTGTCTATCCTCAGCGCCCGTTCTACATCCTGCAAGGCCTGATCATACATTTCTTGCTCATACAAGTACTTAGCTCTGTCTATCCTGTATGTCAGATTATCTGGTTCGTTGGCAACTGCTTGATTCATACCATGTATAATGGGATCAATGGTCGCTGTCTTCGACTCACTGCTTGTCGTATTATTTTTCTCTGGTGATCCGCAACTCATGAAAAATACCATGAGTAGACTAAGAGAGTAATTACTGTACCAGAATATTTTCTTCATATCTATATGACAAAGGAACGGTATATCTGTGATAATTATGGCGCAAGCTCTACTTTCTTCTGACAGTTCTTTTTCTGCCGCCATTTATGGTACCAATCTTCCAAAAATTACTTTCTTATTTATTTCTTCTCGAAACACTGAAACCCTATTTGATCAATCAGTATTTGATTGGTTTATATGTTCCAATATGTCTGTTCTTTTTATTCATCAAAATAATATAATAACCCTTATCCAGAATTCTAATTTTAACTTAACCTGATAAACCAATATTTCGATTTATGCTTTGCTTGTAATCCATCATATCGCCATTCTTTCTCCGATAGGCCTTTCAGACTTCTGAGAAAATTATATGTTAGCCTTACAGCATAAAGTAGAGTTATGCATTATATAGCCGTTTGACTCCAGTCACGACACAAGTCATTAATAAAGAAGAGTCCTATCGTAATTACAACTAGCTGCAAGCTCCAATACAGGTCATAAAAACTGGAATTACGAAATGAAATAAAAAAAAATATGCCAATCGTTGCAGCCAAATTCGATATGAATAAACGGATCCAATAGAATCTGAAATACTATATTGATAAATGACAAGAGCTATGGTGATCGCCACAGCATAGGCAATTATTGGATATAGGATGCCTTTCACTTTCCACTACTCTAGCTAAACTCCTTTAGGCTAAATCGTTTGTTTCGGTATAAACCGCAAGCTGATCATAGCACCAGTAGGCCTGAGCATGCCTCCTTTCGCCAAGAAGATTAGCTTGTGTCTACCATCTACATTGCCAAAATTGATTGTGCCTGACTGAGTCGATCCCTTTTCACTAGAAGTCGTTAGTTCTATACTGCCTACAGCTGTTCCTTTCTCATCTAAGTGTAGCTCTAAATCTCCACCTGCCATGAAGGGAGATATGGCATTATAACCCACCTCTACAGCTGCGACACCTGTGAGATCTATATTATCATAGATCACTTCGGCACCACCATTCATCATCACGATCTCAAATTCTTTTTCCAGGTCTGGCACCATGTCCTTGGTTACTTTGAATGCCGTCGCTTTCTCCATAGAAGTCGCAGATACAGCAGGAATTATTGGTGGTCTAAGAACTTTAATTTCCTTATGTAGGAGTCGCTCTGCCCCATCCGCACCTTTATCCACATAAGATGCTGTAAGGATGTAAGATCCCTCTGGATATTCTTCTGGACTTTTATCAAATACATATGCTCCTGTGACGGGCATACTTTTCTCAGGATCTGCTGTCGTTTCTTCTATCGAAAGAATATACTCAGCCATTGACTCTGCTTTCTCAGTGCCTAAGTCAGGGTGAGCTGCCATAGCGACTTCTCCCCATACACCGCCACCTCCTTGAATGATCTTTTCTGCTAAGTATGCGACAGCCTTCTCGTCTCCAGCATATTTTTTTGCTATTTTTTCATAAGACGGTCCGACTGAGACTCCATACTCTTTATGACAGGCCATACAGTCTGATTTCTTAATGAGCTGTAAGCCTGCATGTCCCAGATTAAGCTCACTCAGGGCTTGGTGTCCCATGGCAATTTCGACTTGATCAAAGCCCTGCTTTAAGAAATCGATGGTAACCGTTACATCTTCTGCATTGATTCCTTTTCCGATACTGCCATCTTCTTTATCTGCTATCGAGACTTCGTAATCTATTTTTGATCCCGGCCAATAGAAACTTTCATTGCCCCCATTCAGTTTCCAGCTGACTTCAGGAGGAGCATTACCAGCATATATTTTAGTCATGCTTTCTGAGACCATACCATCTTTGTCTGTGACTGTTAGTTTAGCTTCATACGCTCCAGCTTCTTGGTAGGTATATTCGATATTTTTACCTTCCGCGGTATCTCCATTTCCAAAGTCCCATGTATAGGCGAGCTCGTCTCCATCTGGATCTTGTGCAGAAGCACCATCAAGGGCAATTGTAAACGGTATGGCGCCAGCTTTTCCATCTACATCAAACCTTGATACTGGAGCTCGATTCCCTTTATTAAATTTAATTCTTGATAAAGTAGCATCTGGATTCTTGGAGAACCACCCTTTGCCATATTCTAAGGTGTACATATCGCCTTCAGGGCTCATCACGACATCGATCAGATTAGCCCATTCGAGATGCGGTAAAAACTGTTCCATAGAACTATAGTTACCCTCTTCGTCAAACGTTACTGCCATAATCCAACCTCGCATCCAATCATATGCAAAGAATTTGCCATCGTAATATGTAGGATATCGATAATCGCTATCGGGATAGTCATCAGCATAAAATACTGGACCGGCCATGGCATTTCTTCCTCCCGTTCCGAGTAATGGAAATTCCTCAGATTCGCCATATGGGTAGTAGATCATGGCTTTCTGTGCAGGAGGTAACTCTTTTGCGCCAGTGTTATTAGGAGAATTATTCACTGGTGCATTTGCATCATAAAAATCTGTTGTTGTATCTGTTGCAAAGTCTCGCTGACGATATGCCTTATTATCAGCTATAAATAGGGGCCATCCAAAAAATCCCGCTTCCTTTGCCTGATTGACTTCATCATATCCTCTTGGCCCGTATTTCTCTGTGTCTTTATTAGCATCTGGCCCGACTTCTCCCCAGTATAAATTGCCATTGCGCTGATCGATAGAAATTCTATATGGATTACGACAGCCCATGATGTATATCTCAGAACGACCTTCACTCGCTTCTGCAAATAAATTTCCTTCTGGAATACTATAGCTCCCATCCTCCTGAGGTGTAATCCGTAATATTTTACCTCTTAGGTCATTAGTATTAGCTGATGACTTCTGTGCATCAAATGGACTCCTCCCAGATGTAAAATCACTCGGGCTATGACCATTAGACTTATGAGGATTCGTGTTGTCTCCAGTGGAAAGAAATAAGTTACCATCGGGACCAAACTCTATAGACCCTCCAGCATGGCAGCACTCATCTCGCTGGGTCTTTACTTTTAATAATTCTATTTCATTTCGAAGTGGGTTAGCTGTATCATCCGGAAAAAGCTCAAATCTGGAAAGAATATTTGCGACTTCGTCTACAGGTGAATAGTAAAGATAGATTCTATTATTGTTAGCATATTCTGGATCCAGCGCCATGCCGATCAGCCCATCTTCTAATTCGCTCCATACTTCCATCGTGGTAAGCACCTTCGTCGTAGCTTCATCTATATCGTGTAGCTTAATTGCCCCATCTCTTTCTATGAATAATATTCTGCCGTCGGGCAGCAGCTCTAACTCCATTGGTTCATTCAGATAGTCGGCATAGACCACTTTCTGAAATCGATTGGTTGCCGGTGCTACATTATCTTTTGTATAATCTATAGGAGCTTCGTCACCCATCGTGTATTGGATACCACCCCATATGTGCTGCATAAAGTTTTCGTCTTGAAAAGATTCATCGGTGTGTCCGCCACCCGTGTAGAACGCTCTCCCTCCATCGTATTCATGATACCAGGCTATTGGATGGCTATCACCATTAGTCCCACCCTCATAAGTGCTTTCATCTAAATTCATTAAGACGGTTATATCGCCGTTGATATCCTTATAGTTATACCATTCATCTGTTCTCTCCCATCTATCTGGTAAATGGCTACATGATATGTGTGTCTTATCTATGACATCGATTGATCCCTCATTGACATTCGGATTCATAGGATGGCTTTCAAAATAAGCGCCGACCAACTTACCATACCACGGCCAGTCATACTCTGTATCTGCCGCCGCGTGGATGCCGACATAGCCTCCACCTGCTTGAATAAACCGTTGAAATTCGTATTGTTGATTATTGTCTAAGCAGTCCCCTGTCGTATTTAGAAAGACAACCACCTTAAAGTTCTTCAGATTATCTTCTGTGAAGTAGCTGGCATCTTCAGTGGCCACCACATTTTTCTCATGCTTTTCACCTAAGGCTATAATGCTCTTGATGCCTTCACCGATAGACTCATGTCTAAAGCCTTCTGTCTTAGAGAAAACAAGGATGTCGCCTGATTCCTTTTTACCACATGAGATGGTTATTAGGATAGAGAGTATGAATAGAATAGATAATTTCTTCATGATAAAATTTTAATCCACTAATAGAAGTGGCTTGAATTCTCAATATACCATTGGTTTAACTAATAGTGTGGAGAAGACACTAATTATAATGGAAATGTGAGTGCTATAATTTTCATTTTGTTACATGATTTGAAATAATATTATGTATAGAAAATTGCATTTTCTTCACACGTACTTATAACAAGCATAGATATATTTATTTACTATACACATCCAATCAATGACTAAATGGAGATTAGAGCCTATGCCTGCGATCAGTTGTCTAATCAGACATAGACGGGATATTAAGATTTCATAAACATGTTCATTGCAACTTTTGAATATCATTCTCCGTTTTGAGAGTATATGAGGTTCGGTCTATTCGTCATATTATTCATAATTTCTTCGAGTATCTTAGCACAATCCAGTGTGAGAGATAGCTTTTACGTACTGGAAAAAGATACTGCGTTTGTTATGACTGATGGCATTGATCCGGTCAGTCCACCAGAAGAATTGCCCACAGAATATATTAAAATCCGTGGCAAAGTCTATCCAGTGCTGATTTCTGATGAAGATACTATTGTCTTGGCTACGATTGATAACGTCAGTGTTACTTCTCCACGGACATTTGCCAGTGATGAAGACTATCGAAAATACAGAAAGTACAAGTACTATGCAGCCAAGGTCTATCCCTATGCGGCAGATGCCATCAAAATATTTCGCGAGATGGAATATGCGACGAAGCATATGAAAAAGCGAAAACGTAAAAAGTACATCAAGAAGTTATCAGAAGACTTAAAAGTAGAATTCGAAGATCCACTCTCGGGTCTATCAAAAACTCAGGGCAAGATCCTTGTAAAAATGATCGAACGAGAACTGGATACACCGATGAACACGCTTATCAGAAATCTTCAAGGTAGATTCAAAGCGTTCTACTGGAATCAGGCGAGCAAACTCTATGGCTACCGTCTGAAAGATGGATATACTGAAGGGGAAAATCCGATTCTAGATGCAGTACTCCAAGACTTGAATATTTCTTATGAAGTGCCTGAAGAATATGGTAAGCGGCATTAATTAATAGATTCGTCTACAGCAAGTTCTTTCCTCCAATAAGGTATTATTCTATCTTTTTTATACTGTGCAAATAAACCTCCTCATGTAAATCTATAAGGTCGAGAACAATTATTTAGACTCTCCTGGCATATAAGCGCGCTTCGCTCGTTTCAAAACATCTTCCCTATAAAACGGTACATCTTTAAATTGACCATCGCTGTATTCCTGTGCTTGATCATAAAAGTGCGGTGAATCTGGATCTCCTGATTGGCCACCTGCTAAAATGGTTTTAGCCATCACCTTATCGCCAAACTCGACGACGGCAACAAAACTATTGCCTCTGGTGCCATAGAGCTTTTTAGTGCTGTGATCAGACCGATCTCCATATGCAGCAAGTGCGCCCCATCTTGCAGAAGCCATGCCTACAGCTATACTTTCTTTACTATCATCAAATGTCAGATTGATATCACCATTGAGCCTTTGGAATCGGTTCACTTCTCCCCACGGCATTTTCCATGTGCCAAAATCAGTCTGTAACTGTTCCATCGTGGCTTCGAAGATCTCAAGGCGTTCTGTCATCGGTGAGCCTGTACCAAAATAAGTCAGCCTTTCCATACTCGTCATCCCATCAGGCACTTTGCCTTTATCATTATAATGGGATCCATAAAAATGAGCAATCGTCATCGCAATAGAATTAATAGAAGTCTTATAATCCCAAGATCTTAATAATTCGATGGCTTCTGCGTATTCCTGATCACGAGCTGATGACTGATCATATGCTTTCACCAGTCCTGGAATAAGAATTTCAAATGCGGGTAAAGTCGGATCATAAGCGAGCTGTATCAGTTTATCTATATCATAATCTTTCGTCTCTGAGAGAAGTCTGATGGCATGGACGCCTCTAAAGTTTTCTCTATCTATCGACATGTACTCAGGATAATCTTCTCGCTTTGGGCTATTCTCTGCTGCTGAAGTGAATGGTGTCGAATTGCAGTTTTGTATCCATCCATTGGGTGGGTTCTTGACGACAATGGCATCTTTCATGGGATGCAGCCCTTGCCAATCAGTCTTCGGGTTACTCCCATCCACTGGCTGTTTATAATCAAACTGCTCATCTCGAATGGGAATAAAATTACCATGGTAGTAAGCTATATTTCCGCCAGCATCTGCATAGACAGTATTATTAGAAGAGTTAGTGAGTATGCCCATCATCTCCTCGAATTCTTCGATACCATTTTTCTTGGTTCTGGTATAGGATTGTTCGAGTGCTTTCACAGGCTCCCACATGAGTGCTGTGGACACCCATTGACCATCGACCAAGTGCGTCACGGGACCATGGTGCGTTCTGAACATAGGAAATGATTTCTCTTTCATGGTAGCCCCTTCTTTATATTTCAGTAAGACTTCATATGCTACCACTTCTCTTTCTTCGTCACCGTACACATACATCCATTTTCCATTTTTCTTCTCGACATCTTCTACGAACTCATCAATCACATCAGTGTAAGTAGAAGTGTGCATCCATCCTGTCTTTTCATTAAATCCCTGATAGACAAAGAACTGTCCCCATGTCACTGCGCCATAAGCATTGAGCCCTTCTTCACTGACGACATGCACCTCTCCTCTAAAGTAAAATGAAGTATGCGGATTTATGAGCAGCATGGCGTTTCCACTTTTAGTCAGGTCTCCAGAGATCGCTATTCCATTAGAGCCTGCGGGTTCTTCGTTCCATTCGGATCTCTCTATCTCGTCCTCTACATCTACTCGCGACAGATCACTGTTTTCTTCATAGAAGGCTTTAATTTTCTTCGTCGGTACGCGCTCGATATCTCCACCGATAGAGCCTTCGCTGAAGTACATTGGCATCCATGGTTCGAATCGAGTCAACAATTTAGGCTTCACTTTTGGATGAGTGTGTAAATAGTAATTGATTCCATCAGCAAATGCATTGCACAGCTTCTTCAACCATAGTGGTGATTTTTCATAGTTGGCAATGGCTTCTTCTTTCGTCATAAATAGCCGCGCTCTGACATCACTGTAGATCATCTCTTCTCCTTCGACTTCAGCGAGTCTACCGATAGCCCAGATATAGTTACGCTCGACTCGATTAAAATCGTCTTCACACTGAGCGTACAATAATCCAAATACTGCATCAGCATCCGTCTTTCCATAGATGTGAGGTACGCCATAATCATCTCTGATGATCTCAATATCTTCAGCTTGGCTTTCCCATTTTTTTACCTCTTGGTCTACTAGATTAGTGCGGCATGCTGCCGCTAAAAAGAGTAAAAAGAAGATGTAATAACGCATATAAAGAAAATTTAACCTGATGTTACAAGTTAGTTATTGTTTTCAGAATTCTTGAGTCCCCCTATCATTTCATTCGATAAACATCTTGCATTTGAATCTATCTCAGTCATCAGGTAGCTTATCTTGATCGAAAGTCATCTATCGTATGTACAGTTTTTTTAACTACCCATTAAGCCTATTAGCCCAAAGCACTTTAGTACTTTGAATAGATATCTGAACAAGTGGATTTTATCCACTGAAAATACTATTTGTATGACAAAGCAAAAATTTGAAAAAATTGATCATAATAGAGAAAATCCTATCTTAGATGTCTTATTACAATATTTAAATATTTCGCATGAAGTGCCTTAAGTGTATGACATATGGTACTGATAAACAGAATCAAATAAATTGGAAAACACCACGAAAACAGGCCTCGTAGGATGGAGAAGCCCATCTAATATCGCCTTAGTCAAGTACTGGGGTAAATATGGGCATCAATTACCCAGAAACCCCTCTATCAGCTTTACACTTTCTCAAGCATTCACCGAGACTATCATTCAGTACGAGTCTATCGATTATGATCAGGATCAAATCCAAGTAGACTTCTACTTTGAAGGAAAACCAAACGAAGCTTTTAAACTTCGCATCGAGAAATTCTTAAATCATAACATAGAGGCATTCCCATTTCTCAGGCAGCTCCATCTATCTATAGAAAGTCGAAATTCCTTTCCTCATTCTTCTGGTATCGCTTCATCAGCATCATCCATGAGTGCTCTCTGCCTGTGTATGGCAAGCATACAGCAGCTCCACCTAAACGACAAGATGACCAGAGATGAATTTCTACGTAAGGCGTCCTATGTCTCAAGACTTGCTAGTGGAAGCGCATGTCGATCTGTCTATCCTGAAGTCTCAGCGTGGGGACTATCTGAGCATATAGAGCATAGTCATGACGAATACGCCATTCACATACCGGGTATCCATGAAATATACAGAACTTACCATGATGATATTTTAATCGTCAGTATAGATGAGAAGTCAGTCTCTTCCTCTGCTGGTCATAAGCTGATGGACAACAATGTATACGCAGATCAGAGATATAAGCAAGCAAAGGACCACATGCATGTGGCTATTAATGCACTTCATTCTGGCGACACTCATGCTTTAGGCACTTTAATGGAGAAAGAAGCACTAGAGCTTCATGCATTGATGATGTGTTCTGATCCATCATTCATCCTGATGAAGGCAAACACACTAAAAATAATAGAACTGATCAGACAATATCGGCTGGATACTGGTCATTCGCTGTACTTTACCTTAGATGCGGGGCCCAATGTCCACTTACTCTATCCAGATGGAATTAAATCAGAGGTATCTTCGTTTATTGAAAGTGAGCTGCGGCCACTCTGCCAAGATCAAAAAATCATACATGATCAAGTAGGGCAAGGACCAGAAGCCATAAAAGGATTTACACTATGAGGTTAATTTTTTCACTAATGATTTTCACACTAACGTCTGTTTCTATTACAGCTCAACCTACGACCGTAGATGAAAAATTTAATCGTAAGCTCAATCGGATGTTATCTGAATCTGTCCCTTTTATTTCTGTAGAAGAATTAGACGCCGTGAAAGATGAAGTCATCATCCTCGACGCTAGAGAATTAGAAGAATATCAAGTCAGTCATATCGAGAATGCGATTCATATAGGCTATGATAATTTTGATCAGTCAGCTGTAGTAGGTATTCCAAAAAATAAAGACATCATCGTGTATTGTTCTATTGGCTATCGAAGTGAAAAAATAGGTGAGAAGCTTCAGAAGATGGGTTATCGCTCTGTCAAGAATCTTTACGGTAGCATTTTTGAATGGGCTAATCAAGGAAAGCCAATTGTAAACGATGATAATAAAGCGACTTTGCAAGTACACTGCTATAATAAAAAGTGGAGTAAGTGGGTGACCAATCCCAAGTATGAAAAGATTTACTAAAAACTCTGCGAGCATATAAGCTGATAAGTAACTGATGTTCACTTTATCATTACTTCTGAATAATTATCTTACCTTCATTATCACGCGTGAGTGAAACACATTTATGTACTTTGTATTAGAATAATTCTTTCATTTTTTAGTAAGTAATTATGCTGTAAAGGCTCACATTGCCCTCATTAAATAAGTAGAATGAAACTCCTAGAACTAATAAAAATAGAAGATAGAACGCCTTCTCATGCCCTAGTCAATGGACTTGATTTGGTCATAGTAAAATATGACAATAATGTATCTGTGTTGTATGGTAGGTGCTTACATCGTGGAGCATTGATGTCAGATGGATATGTGGAAGGTAATAACTTATATTGTGGAGTTCATGGATGGGATTATCGCTATGACACGGGTGTAAGTGCGTATGATAATAGTGAAGTCTTACACAAGTTCTCACATCAGATAAAAGATGGTTGGGTAGAGGTCGATGAATCAGAAATCAATCAATTTCTCCAAGATAACCCTCAACCATTTAAAAGAGATGAGTATTTAGGTGCCTATGCTGATACAAGTCCAGAGAAAACAGAGCCTTTTACCAAACATATAAAAGAGCTGGCTCAAAACGGCTTAAAGAATTATGGGCACCATGGACCATCTGCTTCGATGGGAGTAGATAGAGATACTTTGCCCAAGTGGGAATCATTACAATTTTTACCAGCGCAGCTTGCCACTAGACCCCTGTTAGATCATGAGGAGGTATCGACAAAATTGGTGATAGGTAAAAACGCTAAAAAACCATTAGAATTAGAAATGCCCGTTTTCGTATCGGATATGAGTTTTGGTGCTTTATCTAAAGAAGCAAAGATCGCATTGTCCATAGGAGCAGAGCTATCTGGGACAGCTATCTGTAGTGGTGAAGGAGGGATGCTTCCAGAAGAACAGGCGAATAATTCCAGATATTTTTATGAATTGGCATCAGGTAAATTTGGATTTTCCTGGGATAAAGTAATGAAAGCACAGGCCTTCCACTTCAAGGGAGGACAGGGTGCAAAGACAGGCACTGGTGGACATCTACCCGGATCTAAAGTAACTAAAGAAATAGCAGAAGTCAGAGGCCTTTCAGAAGGTGAGAATGCTACTTCGCCTGCTGCATTTCCAGATCTTTACACTGTCGAAGACTTTAAGAAAATGGCAACAGAAGTCAGAGAAAAGACTGACGGCATACCTGTAGGTTTTAAAATAGCTGCAAGCCATATTGAAAAAGATATAGACTTCGCAGTCGCAGTGGGTGTCGACTATATTATATTAGATGGACGAGGTGGTGGGACTGGCTCTGCTCCTACCATATTGAGAGATAACATTAATGTGCCGACAATTCCTGCCTTAGCAAGAGCAAGAAAACACTTAGATAAAATAGGCGCAGTGGATGTGACTTTAATCATTACTGGAGGTCTCCGAGTACCAGAAGACTTTGCCAAAGCGATGATGCTTGGTGCCGATGGTGTAGCAGTGTCTAACTCTGCTATACAAGCCATCGGATGCCTAGGCATGAGAGCTTGTGGAAGCAATAATTGTCCAGTAGGGATAGCCACTCAGAAAGACCACCTTCGTCAAAGACTCATCATCGAATCATCTGCACAGCAGCTCCATAATTTTTTCTCTGCGTCGAATGACTTAGTAAAAGTAATCGCTCGATCATGTGGCTACGACGACATAAGTAAGTTCAATTCAAATGACCTGAGTACATATGATCATGATATATACCGCCTTACAGGGGTCAACTATGCCGGCATAAATCCTTGATAAAATATTTAATTTGTGAAATATTTTTATTCCAGTGTCAAATAATTCTTTAAATGATTTTTATAGGACATGCCGCATTATGAAATACTAAAATAGTCATATTAAAATTCTGGCTTTCGTAGATAAGGAAAAATAACAGAACAAGTTTTTGATTTTATAGCTTGGCAAATTGTTAAAGTAATTTCTAAAAATATTATTTACTTGGATTAAATAATACCAATAAATTAATCTTCCAAAAGCACTAAATCACTTTCAAGTAAGTTCAGTTCTTCAAATTTTGGTTTCCATATTACTCTTTCTATTTCAAGTTTATAAAATGTCTCGAAGCTAATCCCATGCATCTGATTCTTGTCATAATAATAGTTTTGGCAAAATTCTCCAACAAGCCAAAATTCATTGTCTGCACCAATAGCACAAGGAACCAAGTAAGTTATTTCCCCTAATCTTCTACGTAAAAGAATTCATATACCTTCAAAATTCAACTTTATCTAATTACCAATAAAATGAAGCCATAACAAAAAGAAGGTATCTGACCTTTCTGTCTTTTTCATTATTATACTTGTGACTAATTTTAGAGAATCGTATAATATTCTACTATATCTGTGGTAATAAGATCTTTAGCCTTAGTTTCTTCTTCGAGGTGAATATTCTTAATAAATTCAATTTCCTTCTGAAATATATTTTTAACTAAATTCTTCATGTTAATTCTTTGCCTTACTATATATTCTAATCATCTCAAGGTTAATATGGATTTCAGTGCGATAATTTAATTCACCCAGCCAAATATGCCCTATATTCTTGCTAAGTCCTTAGCCGTACGATATGCATCCTCGTCTTTGATAGCTATGATCTCGTCAGCTAAGTCTAGTCGGCATATATCAGGACAAAGCCTGCACCCATTCCTTCGAACCATTGTGTACCTGAAGTATCTCCTCCAGATAAAGACCTCTAAATCTTGCTATGGCGCTGTCTATTAATCTTTCCATTATGTAAAGCAAAATGACTATCAGCGATTTAGATATTAGTCTTACTTTTAAAGATCTATATTATCATAGACGATTCATTATATCAGCCTCCACGTTTTTCTCGCCTTACGACCGAGCAACTTATTTGCTTTTCTATTGCCGATGAATTTTTCCTTTTCAGGGTTCCATTTTAATGCTTTACCTAGTCTCCAAGAAATTAGTCCTAGATGCATGGGCAGCGTCATCTCACGGGCATATTCTAAATTAGATTCTGGCTGTGTGCGAGACTTTACTGCATCTATAAAGTTCTGCTGATGTCCAGGAGAACGTGGTAATGAAATAGGCACTTCGGGAAGATCCGTTACGGTCTCTCCGTTGATTGTAATTTCTCGCTTACTATAGTCACATATCAAAGTCCCTTTTTCTCCTTCGAAGTATGCGCCAATACTTCTATCTTTTGCACCAGGTACATTAGGTGGTTCAGTCGTCCAGTGAATGTTAAGATTATCAAATTCGAAATCAATATCTATCCAGCCAGGCGTATCTGAAAGGCCTTTGGCTTCCTCACCTCGGGCACTGATTGTTCTCAGTCCCTCTGGCCGAAGCGACATGTAGACAACATCAGCTATATGGCACCAGAAATCAGCAAAAACCCCTCCAGAATAATCCAAGAAATATCTATATGTGAAATGGCATCTCTCAGGAAAGTAATCTCTTTCTGGCGCTGGCCCTTGCCACATATTCCAGTTCAACGTACTTGGTATAGATTGCCCTTTTGTCATTTTTAATTTTGGAGAACCGCCGGTCTTCCATAATCGTACGGTATGAATATCACCAAGGACACCTGACTGAATAAGCTCTGTAACTCTATGATAATTATCACCAGCATGAATTTGAGTACCTAATTGAAATATGCTGCCATGCGTTTTCTGAGCAGCCAACATCTTTTGTCCTTCACGGACATCATATGACAAAGGCTTCTCACCATAAACATCTTTCCCTGCCTGAAAAGCCAAGGTTCCAATAGTCGCGTGCCAATGATCAGGCGTCGCGCACGTAATGACATCAATATCTTTTGTGTCCAAAATATGTCGAAAGTCTTCATAAGTATCAACTTTCCAATCAGGCTGGATCGCCGCCAGATTTTTAATACTTGAAGCCAGATGTGCTTGATCAACATCACACAAAGCTACAATCTTAACCTCCGGTAAATTTGCAAACCAATTAATGTGATTATTTCCCATTTCTCCAACACCTATATGCGCGACTCGTAAGGTATCGCTCGGCGCTACTCCTTTCATCGACCATGGAAGTATTGTTAATCCTGCCGCTCCTAAGCTGCTTTGCTTAAGAAATGTTCTTCTGCTTTGGTTAAGTCCTTTCATGATTTAAATTTTATTGATGTTTATCTTTTTATATTTTCTATTATGTATATTCTTGCTGAACAGATGTATCATGTTTATCGCTATTAAGCTATTTCACCTATAATAAGATTATATAATGTTGTGGGCCCATTGTCTATTCTATCTAATTAGCGATTTTATATATACAGGACTCTTCTTAAAATGATTACAAGCTATCACTCTCAAGTCAGTGTCTGTAAAAGTGAGCTACTTACAATGAATAAATCTGGCATAGAAATCTTGATCTATACCCTCGGAATAACATCAACTACGAGAGTTTTCTTAGCTCCACTATGTCTCAACAGCTTCCGCAAATATTAAGACCTTGAATAGAGAGACTTTGGTAATAATTACTAAAATTTATATGATTCTATCCAAACACAGTAACTAAATATAAACTGGTATATAGTATCACCTTTTAAGTGGAAAGCAATTTGCTGGTGATTAATAGCAATGATACGCACATTCATACTACACTTTATTTTCCTGACTTCCTTCTGACATCTGCTCGTTATGACTCTGAACCCCTATCCATAATTCAGCATTTATATTTGTTAACATTTCTAATATAAAAGCCAACTCAATATTTAATTGACTTTGACCTGTCAGTAATTCAGTGAGGCTTTCTGAAGTCAAGCCCAAATAATTTGCAAATTCTATTTGCTTGATTTCTACTGCTTCAATGAATAGTTTAATAAAGTGACCGACTTCAAGCCTTTTATTTTTTGCATTTAAATAATTAATCATCTCAGATTTAAGGTCAATTAGTGCAGCTTTAATATCCTCATATTCTTTAGTTAAGGAATCCATTGATTCTGTCATCAGGCCTTCTTCCAGCTTATCTAATATGTCGGTGTCTTCTTTCATTGTTTGAAATGTATTTATTGTAAGCTTACTAAATTTTAATCCTCTATATTAAAATTCTTTCTTTCAAAATTCACTCTGAGGTGATTTCATTTTGATATATGGTTGATTTAGCTGAAAGCTAAAATTGAGCTGCAGAATATCTACTTCGTAAACATAGTTAGTCGTTGTGAAGAAATTTTCTCTTGCTGTTGTGATCCGCTGTTCTTTAGAATTATGCAAGCCCATGTCAATATTGAGCCATTTCATCGCTATTGAGTATCGCCCATTTGCGAATGATTTGCCTGATAACTGATTGTAAACGGAATGAATAGATCGACTTAGATTTAATTAATTCTTATATAGGGGATTCTCTATCCACATCTCATTGACTAAATCTCTTTTGAATTAGATGAGATCTTCTGGATGTCTGAGATAACTATTTTAGCATCCTAATTCCCAATTAAGATTACATGTCGGATTTTATAGTCCATTTGTAACCGAATACCATCTATTGGATCATAATTTTCATTGAACTGTAGCTGAAGTGTACCCTGCTTAATCCTCGAAGGTCTAAAAAATATTAGTCAAAGTATGTTGTTATGAATTTCTCAAACTGCTGTAATGATTCCTTCAATGAGCGCCTGCCAAAACCGACTCTAAAATATCCAGGGTAATCATAAATGTGGCCTGGTAATAAAAGTATTTGACTATGATCTAATGCTGCTTTGGCAAAAGCTTTGTCATCTGCATCTGTTTTCATTCTTACGAAAGAAATAGGTCCAGCATGTGGCTCGTACCAAGAAAATAAATCTTGGTGCCTTTCAAAGAAACCACTAAATAACACCTTATTATCAAGTGTCATTTTAATATTTCTCTCTAAAATCTGCTTTCTATTTCTGAGAGCTACCCCTGCTAAGAATTCACTTGGTCCAGAATTACATATAGTGGTATAATCTTTCATCTTCGCCACTTGAGACAAGATAGACCTTTCCTGAGAAGCAATCCACCCAATTCTCAATCCTGGTAAGCCATAAGATTTTGACATCACACCCAGTGATACTCCTCTCTCATATGCATCTGCAAAAGCTGGAATTTTATATTCAGGAGCATGCTCTAATTCTCGATAGACTTCATCGCAAAATACGATAACCTGATGCTTTCTAGCCAGCTCCACAATGGCTTTCTGGTCTTCTAAAGTAAAGTGATAACCTGTCGGATTATGAGGGCTGTTTAAGTAAATGATTTTAGTCTCATTCGTCATTAACTCAGCTAATTCACCGACATCAAAAGTAGGCTTGTCATCTATATACCTCACATTCCAGTGACTGATCTGGCAGCCAATACTGGCAGGAACAGATTCAAGAGACTGATAGCAAGGCCACTGCACGATCACATGATCTTGAGAATCCAAGCAGGCCTGAGAGAAAAGGTATATAGGCTCCTGAGCACCTGTACACACTAAGACTTCTTCTTCAGAAATACCATCATAAATCGTCGCTATATCACGTCGCAAATCTGGATGTCCTTGTGTCTCTGTATAGCCCAGCCATAGCTCGTGAAATCTGTCCACGGCACCTTCTTCCATAGCAAGTAGATCTTTAATCGTCATTGCTTCACAGTCAGAATTGCACAGAGGATACTTGGCAGTCATTTCATGATTGCTGTAGTATCTCTCTAATTTGAATGCTTCGATCTTCATAGCCAGGGTATTAGAGTTTAAAGATACGAGCCATGACGAGAGATAAAAATCAGGCTCTGGAATTAACATACAAGGGGAGTTTATATACATTAGCATTTCATTATCACAAACTATGTCAACATTATCAAAGTTATCTCATGTCACATTATTGATCATCATAATCTTACAGATAAGCTGTAGTCCTAAGCTGGCAGAACAAGCGATTGATCCTAAAATTAAAAAGGCCTCTAAACCTATGAATAAAATGGAGGCCCTCATCCAGCAGATGACTCTGGAAGAAAAGATTGGCCAGATGAATCAATACAATGGATTCTTTGATGTCACGGGACCAGCACCTCAGGAGGGAGATAATCAGCAAAAGTACGAACAGATAAAAGCTGGTGGGGTCGGGTCTATGCTTAACGTGCGCGGTGCAAAAGAAGTCAGAGCGATGCAGGAATTAGCAGTGGACCATTCAAGACTTGGCATACCCATGATTTTTGGATTTGATGTGATCCATGGTCTGAAGACGACGTTTCCAATTCCCCTTGCAGAAGCCGCCAGTTGGGATATGGACTATATAGAAAAAGCTGCTGCCGTCGCAGCTAAAGAAGCCTCTGCTGCGGGACTTAACTGGACATTTGCACCAATGGTAGATATATCTCGAGATGCCCGCTGGGGAAGGGTGATGGAAGGCGCAGGAGAAGACCCCTATCTGGGTAGCCAAGTCGCTGTCGCTCGGGTGAAGGGGTTTCAAGGCGATGACTTGTCTGCTGATCACACAGTACTTGCATGCACAAAGCACTTCGCTGCATATGGATTTGCTGAATCAGGCAAGGATTACAATACAGCTGATATCGGTCTATCTACTCTATATAACATTGTGCTGCCCCCATTCAAAGCGACGATAGATGCTGGCGTAGGTAGCTTCATGAATTCATTCAATGAGCTCAATGGAATCCCGGCTACAGCTGATCAGTTCCTTCAGAAAGATATACTTATTGATGAATGGGGCTTTGACAATCTAATGGTATCAGACTGGGGGTCTATCAGAGAGATGGTCGCTCATGGCTACGCAGAAGATGGTAAGCATGCCGCTGAACTTGCGGCTAATGCAGGGTGTCATATGGATATGGAATCATCATTATACACTAAACACCTCAAAGGGCTCGTCGAAGATGGAAAGGTATCTATAGAGACCATAGATGATGCTGTCAGGCGTGTATTAGAAGCCAAGGAAAAACTCGGCCTCTTCGAAGATCCATATCGCTACTGTAATGAAGCCAGAGAAAAAGCAAGCACTTATACAGAAGAGAATATAGACATTGCACACGAAGTCGCTAAGCGCTCTATTGTATTGCTAAAGAATGATAAAAATCTACTGCCTCTGCCAATGTCAGGTAAAAAGATAGCCGTCATAGGCCAATTAGCTGATTCTAAAAACAGTCCACTCGGTAACTGGAGACTCGCTTCAGATGATAACTCTGCAAGCTCTGTGTTAGAAGCCCTACAATCACGAGAAGGGAATGAGATCAACTATACTGAAGGAGTCTCTTTATACAGCGGTCAAGAATTTTTCGTCTTTCATATTACAATCAATGAAGATGATCCTGCTGGAATCGAGGAAGCTGTCGCTTTAGCTAAAAGTTCAGATATCGTCGTTATGGTCCTTGGAGAACATGGGATGCAGACTGGAGAAGGTCGCAGTCGTGCCAATTTAGATCTCCCTGGGCTTCAACAAGAGTTATTAGAGCAAGTACATGCAGCAAATCCTAATGTCGCCTTAGTCCTAATGAATGGAAGACCATTAGCAATAGAGTGGGCTGATGATAATATACCTGCCATTGTAGAGGCTTGGCACTTAGGAACTAAGAGTGGTGACGCTATAGCAGATGTACTCTACGGAGACTATAATCCTAGCGGAAAATTACCTATGACTTTTCCAAGGCATGTCGGTCAAGTACCGATCTATTATAATCATAAAAGTACTGGACGCCCAGGTCCAAGTGATGCTGTCTTCTGGAGTCACTATACGGATGAATCAAATGATCCACTGTATGCTTTTGGCCATGGGCTTAGTTATGCTTCTTTCGAGTACACTGATCTTCAATTAGAGGTAGACAGTACAAGCAATAACATTGATATATCTGTCAATGTCAAAAACACAAGCGGTATGGCAGGCGAGGAAGTAATTCAGTTATACATCAGGGATCACTTTGCATCAATCACTCGTCCAGTGAAAGAATTAAAAGGGTTTCAGAAAACAATGATTGCTGCTGGAGAATTAAAATCCTTTAGATTCTCATTATCTCAAGATGATTTAAGCTATTATAATAATAAAGGGAAGTTAGTTTTTGAACCCGGCGCATTTACCATTTTTATCGGTGGTAGTTCAGATACTGTGCTTCAAGAAGATGTGATAGTGAAATAAATTATTCCTCTACCCCAGAATCCATTTTATGCGTTCTTAAATTAATTATTATGTTATAAATAAAGGCCATCATCAATTTTCCTTTGCAGTAATTACTATTATCCTACGCTCGATTACTAACTCTTTACATTCAGTGGCTTACGATAATGAAGTTAGGTTACCATTAATTTATTTTCTAAACTACTCAGGCCTGTAATCATACTGCACTTTCGCTTTCATACCTTTTAGACAAGTGTACACTGATCTAATTAAGAAAGGACCTAAGTCTCCTTTCTCGTTTATGTACCTTAGAAACGGCCTATTTTCTTATAATAGAAAGATGCTCCATCTCCGATATATCCAACTATAAGTCGTGTAATTTTATATTCATATATGGCACCCATCCTATAGGCTCCAAGATTATTTCCATCATTTTTGAAAGCAATCCAAACTTTCTATTTGGTTAATATTTTTAGAAGAAAGCAGTTGATTTGGACCTGTAAGGTATGTACCTACACATACTTCGCCCACATAATCTTTATCAATAATCGGGATGTTCTTAGGGCTTAGCGTGTTACTTTCTCCAGCGACGTGTTTGACATGATTAAAGGCTTCTACGCATACCCAGAATCTAACTCCGTAATCTTATCTAGAATTAATGCAAACAATTGGAATAAATGCCTCAGCTCATCTAAGTCCTTAATCACTCCGCGCTTTTCAAAATACAATTCATCGATCCCGTCGCTGTAATCATTTTTCCAGAATAGGCCTTCATTGTTTTTTATCTCTACATGCACATGTTGGGTCTGGGACAAATGATTCTTCATCGTTGGATTATCAAAAATCCAGTTGATTTTAAATTCATCATTTCCTTTCAGAATAAATTCTTTATCAAAGTCGTCATCATTGATATGAATATCTTGCATTCCAAAATACTTAGCCACCCCTGTAAAAAAACCTGAGCGATATATCTTAAAATATAGATTATCCCCGTTAATAAATGGAGCCATGATTCTGGTATAAGTCTTTTTATGCTTTCCGCTCTTTCTCGTGAATGTATCTAAGACAATTTCCCATTCATCGACGTGGACATGGACGACGTCTTTATTCCAAAATTCTCCTTCTAAGAAATCTCCGCCAAATTCATGAGCCAACTGCTGCCAGACTTCATCTTTATAGGGACCAAATAATTTTCGTAGAATATCCATCTTATTGAAGTATTGCTTTTCCTAATTTCTCAGGTCCGTAACGAATAACATCAGTCGCAGGAAGACCTGTCTCCTCTTCCACTTCTCGGATCGTGCGCAAAGCTTCTTCTTCTGACAAATCAAAGGTATTCAGTGACACCCCGACACATTTAGCCTGAGTCAATGATCCACAGACACCCGTTAAGTCCTCATTTAGCTTTATGAATTCTTTTAAAGATGGGATCTTTATTTGTTTGGGATTGCGAAGTGTGCTTGCAGACGCTCTATGACAGAGAATCAAATGAGTCGCACAACTACCGCGCATCAGAGGAAGAGTCGCTGTACTTCCTGGATGTAAGAGAGATCCCTGTCCCTCTATGAAGACCACATCCGAATCCTTGGCCTCCATGACCAAAGTCTCTATAGCTCCTGCAGCTTGATCCACGATCACCGCGTCTAGTGGAACACCTTTTCCTGTGACGGTGATCCCGATCTGACCTGTAGCAATAAAATCAGTGCTAACGCCTTGATTTTTTACCCATTTGTAAACTTCTAATCCTGTAGTCATCTTTCCCACTGCCATATCTGTCCCTACCATAAGGACTCGCTGGTTAGATAATCCAGCAGCACGAGCCATAGCAATAGCAGGTCTAAAGGTAGGGACTCTGACATCCCAGATTTTTTGAGACCCATCTCCATTTATCAAAAGATGTTCAAATCGCTCAGTCAGTCGATCGTGCAAACCATTTACCAATGACATCCCTGATAACAATGCTTCTTCTACTGGACTAATCCAAGAATCTGGAAACTTTCCCCCTGAAGGCGCAGTACCGAGTATTAGTATTTCTGCTTCTAGACCTTTTGCATCTTTTATCGTACTGACCACTGGAAAATCAAATGGTTGGCCGACAGCAGATCTGACTGTCTGACCTGAAAAATTAGAATCAATCACACATGCCACTGGATGGTCTGTATACCTCATGACACCAAACCCCATCTTACCATAATCAGTATTTAAGCTATCCTGCATATAGATTGCAAGCTTCTTTTTTTTATCAAACATCTTACTCGCTTTTTAATATTGCTCCATGCCCTGCCCGAGATGTAGGAGTGATCACTCCATTGATCATTTCAGCGCCTGTATAAGGGTCTGGATCAAGGTTCAGATGAGAATCTAAATCGATATGATCTATACACCCCGATAATGCCGCACCCGCAGAAATAGAAACTGATGATTCTCCCATACAGCCTATCATGGTCTTGAGGCCGAAAGCTTTTGCTGTAGCAATGATCCGTAAAGCCTCAGTGATACCTCCGCACTTCATCAGCTTCATATTGACGCCGTCTACGTATTTATACCATTTAGGAATATCCGTCGACATACGACAAGACTCATCGACATAAATAGGAAGTGCTCGATTGTGATATATTGCTTCTAAATCTTCTTCTTGACCTTCTGGAAGTGGCTGCTCGATATAATCTACATCTCTATCTTTCAGCCATGGGATCATATCATTAGCATCACTGACCGTCCATCCACCATTAGCATCCACTCTTAGCTGTACATCATAGCCTCTAGTGCTCTCATAGACTTGGCTGAACATTTCCTTATCTGCTTCTGTCCCCTCCGTAGAACCTAGTTTGATCTTTAGCGACTTGATACCCGTGCCATCGAGCAGTAAAGGGACTCTTTCTTTGACAACTGCTGGAGGATTTATCCCAATGGTTACAGAAGTCGGTACCTGAGGTAGAGGAAATCCTAATAACTTATACAATGGCATCCCTGCTTCCTTAGCCTTGCAGTCCCACAGTGCTATATCCAGAGCTGCCAGCGCAGCTTTAGGGATCCCAAAATCTATAGCTTTATCAAAAACCTCTGTGATAGAAAGATCATCTATGTCTGTCCGATGAAATGCTTCTATAGTCTGCTGTGCTGATGCCGGAGTGTCAGCCCCCTTGATCTTACCAGGAGCCATCTCTCCTATACCACTGACTCCATTACGATGCACTGTGACGAATAGATTATCCGATCCTGTGACGAGACCTCTACTGATCCGCAGTGGAAATCTTTTATTTAAACGCTTCGCTTCATAGGTGATTTTCATGATTCTTAATGTTCTGATACATAAGTGATGTAAGCTTTCTAAATGTAATTAATTAATTGATTATCCCCTTCTAAATTTATAATTTTTGATAATATAGACTCCTTCGATATGCCTCATTGAACCTGTTATTTAGCATGTACATTTTTGTAAGGGAGCAAAGCTCTCTATCTTTACGTTAGAGTAGACCATGGATAAAGCACTTCTTATTTCAGAGTTACAGTTTAAAGCAGTTAGAAGCAGCGGTGCTGGTGGGCAACATGTAAATAAGGTTTCTTCTAAAATAGAATTAATCTATAACATAGAAAATTCTCATGCGCTATCAGATTTCGAAAAGTCATTAGTCCAACTTAAATTAGTGAATCGCATCAATAAAGAAAAAGTACTACTCTTGCAGTGTGATGAAAGTCGCAGCCAACATAAAAACAAAGAGCTAATCGTCAAACGATTTATCAGGCTGATCGAAGAGGCATTAATTGTTCCTAAAGTACGAAAGCGTAAAAAACTAAGTCGAGCAGCAAAAGAGAAAAGACTTAATAGTAAAAAACGAAATTCTTTAAAAAAGCAGAATCGTAGAAAGCCAGATCTGTAGAATAGAATTTATTGTATAAAATTATTTCAGCATTTCGAGTTGTTCATTTTAGAAGATATAAAAACCATTACTCGATCTTTCAAATTTGTCATTTCATAGCTTTTGATTGTCACACTTAGAGCGTTTTAAGCGCATTGCGCTGAGCTTAAAAATCTCAGATATCGGGAAGAAATAGATCTCTCCCTGAACTTGGATTCAGGGTCTTCTTTGGCATGTTCAGTAGTAGTAAATAAATATAGAAGTAAGAGAATTGTTGGTCAAGCTGATATGACTTTAGCACTTTTAGGTCAAAATCTATACAAATACTTGGGTATACTTTAATTCTGTCAAATACCTTTTAGGTTGTTTTTATCTGGATTAGATTCGGTACCTCGTTTATTGCCAAAAACCCTTAAAAGCGGGGTAATAATTCAGGGTAAACGTGTTCAAATCAAATTCAAGACTGTCAATTCATAGACTAAACTTCCCGTATGAATAAGGTCTAATTTATAAAAATCTCTTTAGAATCGTAAAGGGATTTTTAGAAGTGGCGGCTGCCTGCCAGGTACCCAAGACTGAATGGTCCT
>ENA-ORXT01001057-ORXT01001057.1-marine-metagenome-genome-assembly--contig:-NODE-1057-length-39031-cov-7.773913_pt1 | contig 39031 bp, 31 predicted proteins | sample MGYA00237868_ERZ511482 | MGnify/ENA metagenome assembly ERZ511482 | reverse complement strand
AAGCGCAAATCAAGAAGTTATCAAAAAAAAGAAAGCCAAGACATTGAGAAAATCGAAACGGCTATAAATTCGACAGGTAAATTCTTCTTAGAGAAATCTGATGACAAATTGAGACTTGTGGCATACAGGAGATAAGTCACATCATTTGATTTTTTTTTTAATTAATCATTAAATAAAATCGAAAATCTTTAAGGTACTTAATGGGCTTTCAGCAGACGAAACAAAGACACCAACACAACCATTGAAAATGCTTGAATTGGATACTTTTTTTATCATTAAATATTACATATTTACTTCTTTAAAAACTTCAACAGCACTTCATTCAACTCTTTTTTGTGCGTCACATTAAGTCCGTGTGGACCTCCAGATACAACGTGGTATTGGTTATTTTTGATACCTTTCGCCGCTTGATTTCCCGCAGTCTCAATTGGCACAATATTATCTGCATCCCCGTGAACAATTAGGGTAGGCACTTTGATGTTTTTAAGCTCCTTTCTAAAGTCTGTCTCCGCCCAAGCTTCTGCAGCTTTGATGGTTCCTCGGAAAGATGCATGGGAGGCAATCGTCCAGTCGTAATGTAGCTGTTGCTCACTGACAAGTTTTTTATTATCCTTGTAATTATAAAAGTTTTCATGGAAGCCTTTTAAAAAGCCAACACGATCATCTTTTAAAGCCTGCATAATGTTTTTTAAATCCTCTTTCGGAACACCATTTGGGTTGTCTTTTTTCTTTTTTACCAATGGAATTATCGAACTTATCAAAGCTGCTTTGGCTATTCTTTTGTCACCATAATTTGTCAAGTATCGCACGACTTCTCCACCACCCATTGAGAATCCAACAATGACACATTTCTTCAAGCCCAGTTGTTCTATCAATTCGTTTAGGTCACTCGCCAAAGAATTATAATCATAACCATTCCAAGGCGCAGATGATACACCAAAACCTCTTCGATCATATGTGATGCATCGGTAGCCCGCGTCAACAATTTCTGTGACCTGACCTTCCCAAGCTCGATGACTCAAGGGCCATCCATGAATTAATATGACGGGTTGTCCTTTTCCGTAATCTTGATAATAAATTTCTACGGATTTTTTCTTCTTTTCGTTTGATATAAAAGGCATTGTATAATTTTAAAGTTAATAATTTCAAGTGATGAAGGAGAGTTTATAATTAATTCCTCAACATAATTAACTAGACAAAATCAGAAATGTTCAATTGGTGCTATAAATAATATCCTAAATCTATATCTTGTAGAATAACCCTCTAATCCTATTATCCTTATCCTCTCCACCAGGAGGTGCTTTAAAAATCTGTGTCATAAATACACCTACAAATTCACGCTTGGGGTCGACCCAAAAATGTGTTCCTTCATATCCTCCACCAAGCCATAAGCCCTCATCGCCAAAGCCTTTTAGTCGCAAGGAGTCACTACTTACCCAAAGGTTATAACCATTGTAGCCATCCGGATTATTTAATTGCGTATGTGGTGAATGAATCTCTTTTACAGTCTCTTCATCTAAAAATCTATGACCATTAAGTGTGCCGCCATTTAGTAACATGCGTAAAAAATCGGCGTATCCATTCGCTGTCGCAACCATACCTTCTCCGCCCAAGAATAATTCATGTTCAGCTCTATAGTCTGGAACATTGGGCCCAAAAATATCTAGTTCTCCCAACTTCGCTAACCTCAAGATGCTGTCTGCTCCGGATACAGGGGGTATGAGTAATTCGCCTTTCGGCAAATGATACTGCAGTCCTTCAATTTTGAGCGGATCGGTTATTCTTTCCTTGACCAATTGTTTGAGCGTTTTGTTGGTGGCTCTTTCAGCAACAAAACCTAATACAGTAGTATTAAGTCCATAATATGGATTGGTTCCTGGTTGTTGTATAAGAGGAAGTTTTGCAAGCTTGTCGATAAACTCTTGATTGTTTTTTGATTTGACGATGTCCATTTCTATTAATGGATCGTCAATACACGGAATGCCAGTGAGCGCATAATAAAAACCTGCTTTGTGAAGGATTAAATCCAATATGGTCATAGTGGACTCCATGGTCACCAAGTAGATTGGGCATTTAGCTATTTGATTTTTTTCATCGTAGTAGTCGGTCAAACTTTTTCCATCCTTATTGACAGCAACTTTTAGATTTTTAAATTCAGGAATATAATCCACCACAGGATCTTCCAATTTGATAAGTCCATCTTCTACCAAATCAAGAACAAGAGATATTGTTACAATTTTGCTCATTGACCAAATTCTAAACCAACTATCCTTTGTTACCTCCTTTTTAGGAAACATCTCCTGATTAATGCTGCCGTGGTCATAAATTGGATTGCCATCTTTATCTTCTAACAAAGCATACATAACAGGGTAGAGGTCGTCCTTTGTATAATGGTCAATGAAGGAATCAATTTCAGTCTTATTGTCGAGGGTGCTTTTATTCTCTACTGCTGTAGCAGGAGTATTTTGTTTGCAGGAAGAAGCAAGTAAAACAAACATCACAATGGATAGATAAGAAAGCTGAGATATCATTAAGCTATATGACAGTTTTGTTTTCATCGCCAGGTGAAATTTAAATTTGTAGTAATTTTAATAGTAAGGTAGATAGAAAAATTTTACTTATCACAACATCAGTAAATTTGCTTGAGCTAATCTCATTGTATTGCACTTAAATCAATCAAATTTGCATCTGCGATAAGGGTTTTATTGATTCTAATAACCAAGCAGCATGGTTTTGACCCTTTAGAATTGTGCTTTTCTACTTCTTGTTTTTTGTAAATAATAAAACCTTTCATTTGACGTTTATCTTAAATAGTTAAATCAAAATTAGATGCATGTATAGAATAACAACTCTCCTATTCCTCCTTCTAGTTTGTAATCTGACAGCTCAAGACTCAAACTCTATTGATGTTTATTTCTCGACTGATCCCGTAGAAATTAATGAATCAAGCTTAGAAGATATCAACATTTTTATTGAAGAAAATTTGGTAGATTTAAATGATCCTCAAATTTGTGTAAACGTGTTTCCTAGTACTCAAAAAGAGCAAGCACAAGATGTAATAGAATTGCTTAATGAATTATTGCTTGAGTATGGATTAAAGCTTAATCGCAGTCTACATTTTCGGTCAGATGAGCATTTAAATTTTGACCCCAAAGCCATACAAAATTGGAACTTCATAAGACTTACTTATGAGGATAAGATTAGGTCTTTTCAGGCATTGGAAACACCAATCAAATCTAGAGAAAGTTTCAATAATCTAGAGCAAGTACATATTGAATCAAAACATGCTGTAAGTCTTACTTTGGAAAAAGGAACCTTGGTGGATATTTCGGCCAATAGTTTTGTTGATAAAAATGGAATACAATACACTGGGAAAGTAAATCTAGTGACAGAAGAGATTTTAGATATAGAAGATGCAATTCTTAGTAATGTTACAACCAATCTAGAAAGTGGTTTTTTGGAATCCAAAGGTATGGTGGTCATCAACGCTTTAGACCTTAATGGCAACGAACTATTCTTGGCCGACGGTAAAACTATTACTATAAGCATTCCTACAAATGACCAACTAATTGAAAGTGACTTTAAGATTTATAGAGGAGAATTAAATGATGAAAAGTATGATTGGGTTTTAGATGATGCAAAACCTGAATTAGTCGAGAAGCCTTGCAAAATTAGATATGTTTGGAGACCATTATCTGAAGAGCTTCGAACAGATATTGAAGCTCAAAGAAATGATTTAATACAGGAGCACAAGGACCGAGGAGTTGGGTATAATACAATGAGAAAACGAATGAGGAAATATAAAGATGCTTATGATAAGAAAAAGCGAAAAGAAAAAGAGGCTAGATTTTCAAAATATGAAAGAAATTACGATAAATTAAATAAGCGAATGATCCTGGGTGATGCAAAATACAATTGGGAAAAGGATACCACCTATATACCCCAAGTTAGACGGTATAGACGATTTACATCCAGTTCACTTGGCATGCTTAATATTGATAAAATATTCGATCTCAGAAGTTTTCGAACAAAGGATTTATTTGTAAAAAATAGTGAACAGCTTGAAATAAAGCTATTCTTTAAAGAACGACTTGTGCTTCTTTCTGGAGATCAATTAAATAACAAAACGCAGTTTAAGGATTTGCCTGTCAATAAAGAAATGGTTCTAATCTCTACCAAGAAAATAGATGAGGAAACAATAGAGATGGGATATGCAATTATTATTTCAGGTTCAAAAAACTATGAAATAGATAATAAAAAGCAATTTACAGTGCCCCAATATAAAGATGAAATACGAAAATTGACAAGGTGAGCATCCAGATACGATTCGCTATAGAGGCTAGGCTAATGATTACTTATGGATTCAAATTTATTTCAAGCAATAGTTTATAGTTTTTAGACTTTTTATATATTTCTACTGTCAAAGTTAGGTCTCTCAAACATAGTTGTTAACTCCTTTGTCTTTTATCATTGTAGTTAATTCAATCTCATAATCTTTAATCATTCGTCTTGGAAAATGAGCTATACTAACATAAAAGTTAGGAGAGGGTTCATAAAAGTTAGTAAATTACCTATAATTGTGAGTGTTAATTTATAACTTAGATATATGTTTGTCGTATCTGACATATCCATACCGGAAGGACTTTCCTTAAAGGACCCACTTCAAAGTAAGTTGGGAAGAAGTATAATTACCCACAGTATTATCTTAATGGATGAAATAGGCCTAGAAGCCTTTACCTTTAAGAAGTTGGCAAAAGAAATGGGCTCCAATGAGACCTCTCTTTATCGCTATTTTGAAAATAAGCACGTTCTACTTTTATATTTAGTAGTGTGGTATTGGAATTGGGTAAGTTTCTTAATTGACTTCAATACCAAAAATATTACAGATCCCAATAAGAAACTAGATCTCATAATTGAAAATTTTGTAGACGCAACAAAAGAAAATCCTTCTGTAGATTTTGTAAACGAAAAACTTCTTCACCGCATAATAATTGCTGAATCATCAAAGGCTTACCACACCAAAAATATCGATGAGGAAAACAAACAAGGTTTTTACAAAAGCTATAAAGCTTTGATTCAAAAAGTGGCAGATGTAATTCATGAAGTGAACCCCAAATTCCCTTATCCTCATTCATTTGGCAGCAACCTTTTCGAAATGGCCAACAATGAAATATACTTTGCCCAACATTTGCCTAAGCTTACAGATGTAAAATTAAAAGGTGAAAATTATAACGAAGTTGTTAAGCTCCTTAAGTTCTATACCAAGAAAATGCTGAGCTAGTACGCGGAGCCTAGGACAGACGCCAGACACGCATCGCTGCGTTTGCTATAGGCGCCAGATTTGTTTATTGCTTCAAAATTGGTAATTATAAAAGCAAAGGAGTATAAACTTGATATCTATCACTTCATCAGTCCATCAATCCTTAATACCATCAGTCTTTGCATAAAACGGCAGTTAAATTCAATAACAAAAAACAAACCTATTACTGAAATCAATTCGCTCCTAACGTTTAAGGAAGAAAGGCCATAAACTGTCATCGTTTTTCATAAGGCTTCAATTATGGTAAAATACTGTAGTCTGGTGTCTTCAGCGTACGAAGCACAACGTGTCTAGGGTCTCTTTCAAAAACCTCTATAAAATACCTAAAATATATATAAGAATTTTATATTTGTGCAAACCTAGAAATAGATGATTCAAGCTGACACAAAACCTGCCATCCTAGTCCTCGCGGATGGCGCCGTATACCACGGATTAGCTGCGGGAAAACCAGGCACTACAACAGGGGAGATCTGCTATAACACTGGTATGACTGGCTATCAGGAAATTTTTACCGACCCTTCTTATTATGGTCAGGTTATGATAACGACCAATGCACACATCGGAAATTATGGTACAGCCGATACTGATACAGAATCAAACAAAATGCAAATCTCAGGCTTGGTTTGTAAAAATTTTACGACTCAATACTCAAGGCAAATGGCTGATAATGATATTCAGCAATATTTTGAGGATAATAATATGGTGGTAATTCACCAAGTTGACACAAGGAAACTGGTAAAATATATCAGAGACAAAGGAGCAATGAATTGTATCATCTCTTCGGAAATTCTTGATGTTGATGAACTTAAAAACAAATTGAAAGAGGTGCCTTCTATGGAGGGATTGGAGTTGGCTTCTAAAGTTTCTACAAATGAAGCATATGAATATGGAGACCCACATTCAGCAATTCGTATAGCTGCATTGGACTTTGGAATCAAAGAAAATATATTGAGATGTTTCAAAGAAAGAGGATGCTTCGTAAAGGTTTTTCCAGCCAAAACTTCATTCCACGATTTAAAGGCTTTTAATCCTGATGGATATTTCCTATCCAATGGTCCTGGTGATCCTGGAGCAATGGATTATGCAGTAGATACAATCAAGGATATTCTAAATGTCAATGCACCAGTTTTTGGAATTTGTCTTGGTCATCAACTTCTTGCACGCAGCGTAGATATCAGCACTTATAAAATGCACAACGGACATAGAGGAATTAATCATCCAGTGATAAACTTGTTGACCAAAAAATCCGAAATTACAAGTCAAAATCATGGCTTTGGAGTAGATGGTGATGCAATAAAAGGTAAATCCGATGTAGTTGAGATTACTCATGTCAATCTCAATGATGAAACAATCGAAGGAATAAAAATAAAAGGTAAGCCGGCAATGTCTGTTCAATATCATCCAGAATCATCGCCAGGGCCTCACGATTCAAGATATCTATTTGATGATTTTATCAACCTAATCAAACAAAGCAAAAACTAATGAGCATTATTACTGAAATCATCGCAAGAGAAATTCTTGATTCAAGAGGAAATCCTACCATCGAAGTTGAGGTTATGACTTCAAGTGGAGCAATGGGCATGGCAGCAGTTCCTTCTGGAGCTTCAACTGGAAAGTACGAAGCTGTAGAATTAAGAGATGGCGATAAGTCAAGATACTTGGGTAAGGGGGTACAGAACGCTTGCGCAAATGTCGAAGATATTATCCGAGAACATCTTATCGGAGAATTGGTTTTTGATCAAATCAGCATTGACAATCTTATGCTAGAACTTGATGGTACTTCCAATAAAGCAAAACTTGGAGCCAATGCAATTCTAGCAGTTTCATTGGCAGTAGCGAAAGCTGCAGCTGAAGAATCAGGTCAGCCACTATACAGATATGTAGGAGGTGTAAGTGCACACATTCTTCCAGTTCCAATGATGAATATAATCAATGGAGGCTCTCATGCAGATAACAGCATCGACTTTCAGGAATTTATGATCATGCCTGTTGGGGCAGAAACATTTAGGGAAGGATTGAGAATGGGAGTAGAAACATTCCACCACCTTAAGAAAGTATTGAAAGACAAAGGATACTCTACGAACGTAGGTGATGAAGGTGGATTTGCACCAAACATTAAATCAAATAAAGAAGCAATAGAGACTGTATTGACAGCAATCGAAGCAGCAGGCTACAAACCCGGTGAAGATATGATGATTGCAATGGATGCGGCAGCATCAGAGTTTTATAATGCAGAAGAGAAAGTATATCACTTTGCATCTTCAACAGGAGATAAGTTAACTTCTGATGATATGGTAGGCTACTGGAAAGAGTGGGTGGACAATTATCCAATCGCAAGCATCGAGGATGGTTTGGATGAAGATGATTGGGCAGCATGGTCAAAATTAACGGCAGCAGTAGGTGACAGATGTCAGCTAGTTGGAGATGATTTGTTTGTGACCAACACAGAAAGATTGGAAAGAGGTATAAAAGAACAATCAGCCAATAGTATTCTAATAAAAGTAAATCAAATTGGTAGCCTTTCTGAAACAATTGATGCAGTTCAGATGGCACACAGAAACGGATTTACTTCAGTAATGAGCCACCGTTCTGGTGAAACTGAAGATACTACAATCGCTGATCTTGCCGTAGCACTTAACACAGGTCAAATCAAAACTGGTTCAGCCTCAAGAAGTGACAGAATCGCCAAATACAACCAATTACTAAGAATAGAAGAGGAACTTGCTGACCAAGCATTCTATCCAGGCAAGAATTTGTTTTCTTAATAATTTAAGACAAAAGGACTTTTGGGTGCAAAACAGAAAGAATCTTGGGTGCAAAGTCAATATCGTTTTATTAAGTTAATTTCTGATAGTTGTTATTAGCGGGTATAGCACTAATTTAGTATCAAATTTGCTAATCGTGTAGTCAACATCCGCTCCAGATGAAGGATGGAAGGAAGATTCTAAATTAATCTTTGATTGTTATTAAAATCAGGGAGGCATTACTAAGAAGAGCTTTCTCGACCTGTCTGCCACTGACTGACCTCTTGGGTTTCGGTAAGTCCTCAATTAATCGTTATTTTTGCAAATAATGGAGTCAAAACAATCATCAGACAACATGCAATTCTTGTCCATAATCGGATTTGTCTTGCTTTCTGTGCTTGTTCACTATCTGCCTAACGTTGATCTCAGTATTTCCTCTATTCAAGATGGAATTTATTCTGAAGCCAACTTTAACAATGTAGACATTAAGAGTCGAAAAAACCTGATTTGGAAATTCCTATTCTTCAGCTCAATATTTACTTTTGCCCTTCACTTTATTTGGTCAAAATTAAAAACCAATTCTCGGTTCGATTTCTTTCGCGCAGGCTTATCTTTTTTATCCTTAATTGGGATTTGTGTTTATTGGATTCAGCAAATGGGAATCTCGATTGACCATGTAGAAAATTTACTCTACGGAAGTTTTATTTCCTTGCCCTTTTATGCCTTTCTAAAGTATAAAAAACCTAAGAGTCAAAATTTTATCTCTGAAAGTTTTGGTGCTTTTTTATCGGCAAATATTGCGCTTAGTTTTTTGTTTATTCTCATACTTCCAAAAGGGGATTATCTGACAGATAATTTTCTTTTTGCCACCATACTATTATCAGTTATTCTTTTCTACTTGCCCAAGCTGCCAACTAAGCCATCTCAAATCATGACCAAACTGTCAGTTTTGGTTTATACCATTCCTTTGTGGTATTTTATTGCTTTGGACTTACTGGTTGTTAAGCAGAGTGGTGGGAGTGGGAGAGCTGTCTTTATGCTTGTCATGACTGGAATTCCAGTATCCGCTTTGCTTTTATTTTTTGCCTGGAAAGAAAATCTGCGAGGCTTAAGAGTAGTGGTAGGCGCATTGATGGTGATTGTTATCGCGACCCTAGCATACTACGAATTTGCCATTACTTATCCGACCGATGAATTTGAAATTGCCAATCGCGCCAATGCAATGATGCGGTTTTTTAAATTTGGAGAATTGCCTTTTGTGGACTATCTGAGTTCACATAATTTGTTTGATCACTTGTGGCCTTTTTTATTTACTTCCGTAAATGGCTACTCCGACAATGCCTCCTTTTTGAGCTATGGTTTTGCACGACACGCCGTTACAGCTGTAGGAGGATTTGCCTTGATGTTTTACCTGTTTAGAAATTGGGCATTGGCTGCCTTGTTTATCATTATTTTTCCTTTTAATCGTGCCTTGTTTCCAATGGCGATGGCTTTGTTTATGCCGATCATTCTTTCAAAATCCTATGATGATTTTTCGAGGAAATACCTAAAGTGGATTCCGATTTGGACGATCTTTCTAATCTTGTGGAAGATGGATGTTGGCTTTGGAAACCTAGTGGCTGTCGTGGTTTCATTGGCAATCTACTTTTATCACTTCGGTAGTCTCGATAAGCTCATGAAATTATTGAGAACGGCGATGATTCCTGGCGCAGTACTATTGGTGCTATTTATTGTATTCGGGATTTTCAAGGGCTTTCCTTATTTGTTTAAAAACATATCGCAGGCATTAGGTTATTTTTCTGCCGATCAAGCACACGGATTATCTTTATTGAATCTAGGTGCCAAGGATAAGATTTTCATCATGCACTATTTTGTGTTTCCTACCGCAGTTTTTTCAATGCTCGTCTATCTCCTCTTAAATTTCAAAAATCTATTTGCCGAAAGGCAGAGACTATTAATCGCCTTAATCTATTTCAGTATATTTTACTTCGCCAACTTCCAAAGAGGATTGGTAAGACATTCATTTATGTCAGGATCTGATGCTTTTCTTTCCTCTTATGTGTTTTTAATATTTGGCTTGTTTGCTTCTTTGTTTGTAAGTAAAAAATACCAATGGCTGGTCTTCATTATTGCACCTATGTTTCTGATGCACAATTTCAGATTTGCGGAAGCGAAAGGACTAAACTCCAACTATCAACGAACAGCTGAATTGGTAAAATCATTGCCAGCATACCAAATTAAAAACACCAAGTATGTCGAAGACAGAATGGTCGATGCAAACAAGCCTTATGCAGAGTTGAAGCGATTCTTTGATGCTGAATTATCGGAAGATCAAACGTTCATCGATTTTACCAATGCGCCGATGACTTACTTTTATACCCAAAGAAAAGTGCCCTCTTATTTCAATCAGTACTTACAAAATACTGTGACACGAAAATTGCAAAGACAAAACATCGAGAGCTTGAATCTTAAAACTATTCCTTTTGTATTATTTCAAAATAAAACTTTACAATGGGGAGACATGACGGATGGGGTATCTAACAAACTTCGCTACATAGAATTGACAGAATTGATTTATGAAAATTATCATCGTCACAGAATAATCAATGATAAAGAAGTTTGGGTCCGAAACGACTTTCAACTTAAATTGCCAATAATTGGAAGACCTGATCACATGGATAGATCCGAAAATTTTAATGCAAAATATTATTTAGGCAGTTTGCCTAATTTTTCTAATGAGGCATTGAAAATAGAAAATACCATTGCCTTGAGAGAAGAAAATGGTGAATATTATCCCAGGTTACAATCAAACTCCTGGAAACAAAATTATCTGCATATTGAATTGGAAGAGAGTATAAAAGATTTGGGCTTAACTTTGAAAATTTCCTACCCTCAAGAATTTGGGACAAAAAGAAACGAAACCGAAATAGTATTTACTATTATAAGCGGCGTAACGGAATTTGAAATTCCATTGAGCTGGTTGCAGGGGTATTATGAAGCTCGAGACAACTTTACAAATATTGGATTTGAGCTTTCGCCAAAGAAGGCAATTACAAAAATGTCAATTATAGAAGCTAAATTTGATGAGTGAAAGTTAATGCTCAAATATGGATAGATAGACATATCATCAAACACCTTGTTTGGTTGCTCAATGGGCTGGTAAGAATTGTAGGTAAAATCCTCAATCTCAATCACGATCTAAAAAGAGACTTCGAGAGGGTAGCTGTTGCTAAGTACAAAGGGATGGGAAGTATCCTGCAAGCAACACCACTTCTAAATTCATTGCGAACGAAATATCCAAATGCCGAAATAACCTTTATAAGTACAAATTCTAACAAAGCATTTTTGGAAACGTTACCAATGATTGACAAATATATTTTTCTTGACGATGGTAGTTTCTTTAAATTACTATTGGGCTTTCCAAAACTAATATTTCAATTGTTGCGGCAAAGGTTTCAAGTTTTTATTGACTTAGAAATTTACTCTCACTTTAGTAGTTTGATTACGACCTTGAGTGCAGCCCAAAATCGTTTTGGATATTACATGCAATCTGGAAAATATAGACATGGGACTTACACGCATTTGATTTATTTTAATCCTAAAGCCTCGATGTCGCAAGTCTATCTTCAGATGGCAAGATTGCTACACTGTGAAAATATTAACCCAGAATTATACAACTACAAAAATTTGAGTGTAAACTCAGAAAAAATAAAACTCGAGAAGCCTTATATCGTTATAAATCCAAATGCCTCTGACTTGAGATTGGAAAGAAGGTGGCCAAGCAATTCATTTATCGAACTTTCAAATGTGCTTTCCCAATCTCATCCTGACCATGCACTTATTTTTGTCGGGGCTCCCAGTGAAGCCAATTATACAACTGCCATTTGCGCACTGTCGACAAATAATAAAGTAGAAAATCTGGCTGGCAAAACCTCCTTGGATGAATTGATAGCTATTATCAAAGATGCCGATTTCATGATCAGCAATGATACGGGACCTCTTCATATCGCCTTCGCTTGCAGAACTCCTGCCATCGGATTGTTTGGTCCTATATCGCCTCGACAATTTGATATACCAAAAGAATCAATTGCGTTATACAAGAATGTTTACTGCAGCCCCTGTGTGCATGAGTTTGATGTGCCTCCTTGCAATGGAAATAATGTCTGTATGCAAAATATCTCGGTGGAAGATGTCTTAAATAATGTGGAAAAGTTGACGGATTCAAGTAGAAATGAAGAATCTGAAAGGCGGGTGATATATCAATATAATGATGAGGTGCTTGGCGTTATCAAAAGGACAGCGCCTTAAATAGGGTGATATTTGCCATAAAAGCTTTGATTCTTAAGCTGTAGCCCGCCACTTGAGAATAATTTGTAATATAAGAGCCGAAAATCCTTCTAATTTTTTAATTTTGTGCCAAGAAAACAAAGCAATGGTCTCAGGATTTTTCAGCAACTTAAAAACTCAATTCAGCAAATTGAGTAGAATTAATAAATACTCTATAGCAGCACTAGGATTTTTAACCTGGCTGACGGTATTTGATTCCAATAGCTTGATCACCCAATTCAAATTATCACAAACGGTCAATAAGCTAGAAGCTGAGAAAGAAAGTTATGGTGAGAAATTGCAAGTTGCTATCAAAGACAAATTAGAATTAGAGAACAACAAAGAAAAATTTGCAAGAGAGAAATTCTTATTTCATAAAGACAACGAAGACATTATCGTTATACAAAACCAAGATTGATAAATGAGCGTATTAGTAAACAAAGATTCGAAAATTATTGTACAAGGATTCACAGGGACTGAAGGTACATTTCATGCAGGTCAGATGATCGAGTATGGTACAAATGTAGTTGGAGGAGTTACTCCAGGTAAAGGTGGACAAGTACATTTAGATAAGCCAGTATTTAACACGATTGTAGAAGCAGTTGAAAAAACTGGTGCAAATGTTTCCATCATTTTTGTACCTCCAAGATTTGCAGCGGATGCAATTATGGAAGCAGCCGATGGTGGGATAGCAGTTATCATCTGTATCACAGAAGGAATCCCTGTCCAAGATATGGTGAAGGTGGCAGAATATATAAAAGACAGAGATGTAAGATTGGTTGGACCCAACTGTCCAGGTGTTATGACACCGGGAGAAGCTAAGGTTGGAATTATGCCAGGCTTCATCCATAATCCAGGAAGAATAGGAATAGTATCTAGATCAGGTACACTTACTTATGAAGCTGTTGATCAAGTTACCAAAGCGGGACTAGGTCAATCTACTTGTATCGGTATTGGAGGAGATCCAATAATTGGTACAACAACCTTGGATGCAGTGAGACTTTTGATGGAAGATCCAGATACGGATGGTATCATAATGATAGGAGAGATAGGTGGTCCGATGGAAGCTGATGCCGCAAGATGGATCAAAGAGCATGGTACAAAACCTGTTGTTGGTTTTATCGCTGGACAAACAGCACCAAAGGGTAGAACGATGGGACATGCTGGAGCTATCATCGGAGGAGATGAAGATACCGCTGAAGCAAAAATGAAGATTATGAAAGAATGTGGCTTATCAGTTGTAAGCTCACCTGCAGAAATAGGAATGACAATGGCAAATTTGCTAAAAGCTTAAAGGCAGTTTAAAGAAGAATATTGAAGGCTCTTTCCACTGCTTGGTGGGAAGAGCTTTTTATTTGATAACAATTGATTTCACTTCCGTAAATGACCAATTTAAAACCTAACATTATAGCTATTGCACTTTCCTTTTTTGCAATCTATATTATTTGGGGTTCAACATATTTATTTGTTGCTTTTGCAGTGGAAGAAGTTCCCCCACTCAAATTGGCATCGATCCGATTCTTAATTGCATCTGTTGCCATCTTTTTTATCTGTCTGTTTACAACAGACTTGAAACAATTAAGGTGGAATCAAATAAAACATTCGATGATAGCTGGGTTTATGTTTTTGACCTTAGGTAATGGAGCAATGACCTACGCATTACAGTTTATTGATAGTGGATTTTCTGCCTTGATTATTTCTGCACAACCTTTGATCATCATCTTTATGTTGAGAATTATGGAAAACGTAAAGATCAGTCCCAAAGCAATCATTGGTTGTGTCTTAGGTATTATTGGAATGTACCTATTGGTATCTCAAAAGAATTTAATTTCTGGACCTAATCAATGGAAAGGATTATTGGCCATAACTTCCTGTTTGTTTACCTGGGGATATGCCTCCTTATATGTGCGAAATGTCGAATTACCAAAATCGCTCTTTGTGAATAGTGCCATACAAATGGCCTTCGCCAGTGTCAGCCTAATCATATTGAGTTTTGTTTTTAGAGAAGCAAGCGTCGATTGGTTTTCCTTAAAGGACATAACTTATTTCTCCATATTGTATTTGATAATTTTTGGAAGTGTGGCAGCTTTCACTGCCTTTAATTTTTTACTCCAGCATATCGAGCCAGAAAAGGTGGCAACTAGTACTTATATAAATCCCTTGGTTGCGATTCTACTTGGTTGGTATTTTCGAGATGAGTTAGTCACAAGTCAAACCTTAGTGGCTGCTGGAATTTTGTTATTGGGGGTCTATTTTATTAATACTAATAAGAAGAAGGGTGTGGAGAAGGAGAGCATGTAGCTCCTTCCGGGCCAAGGGCGGCATACCTGATTTGATTTAAATATATGGTCAGGATTTTCTGTAATAATGTTGAATGCTGACTAATGGTGTTGCTACGCGTTGTCTCCCACTAGGAACGATAGAGATATGATCGTTATAGCTATTGTGCGTGCTTGGCATGCATAGCTATCGAAGATAAATTAATTGGTAATGAAATCTATTCTTTCTCAAGGGAAAGATTAGTGTTGAAAATCAATCAAACGAAAAATGAAATAAGAAGACTTCCGACATTCAATGTACTAGCTCTTTTTATCTTTTATTTGTTCATAATTAGACTCCAATTTAAGGATAGTCTTTTTTATAGTTGTTAGAAAGAAAACCAACCATTTGTCAATTTTTTCTTTTTTTAAATATCTGTAGTTCCATGACGCTTTTATTCAAATCAGGAATATTAAATGATTTTATTATAAACAATTTGCTCAAATTAAAATAAGCATGACTTGTATTAAATTTATTTTTTATAATTTATTGCTGTTTACTAGTCCATCATTTAATTTTTAATTATTGCGCTTTCAATTGATTGCAAATTTGATGTAGTTTGAATCAAGTAAAAGCGGAATTAGAATTGTTCACATCGCTATTATAAGAGTTGGGATAATATCAATATTTTTATCGGGCAGGTTAGAAAATTCTAGATTGCGATTAAAAATTTTTCTATATACTAAAGAAATTAACACATATTGTATTAGAAAAAATATTGTCATTTGCGATCCAAAATATACAAACCATTTCCCATCTTTTTGACTTAAGTTGAAATATGATGCACCCAATATCCAGCTCAAACTACCAATTGAAAAGTAAGTTAAAAAGTAGCCTTTCTTGTTTAAATATTTTTGATCGAATATTGTCATTTTAAAGAAAGGTATATTAATTATTACAAATACTATTATGTCTCGAATTTTCATTTTTCTTTTACTGACCTATTACGAATGATTGTATGTAGCGTGTCTACGTTGTAGAAGTAGAATAAGTAGTTACAAATACAAAAGTTAGTTTGAAAAAAAAGAGCTATGATTGTCATCGTCGCGTATGTGAGTCTGGCATGCATATTTATAATAAAAACACATGATTTCCTTCTATTTCTTCAATAAGGAAATTTTATCACGATAACTATCGCCAATAGGAATCTCGATTTCTTTAATTTCTATATCATGTTTTGTATACGCGGTTATCTTATCTTGATTAACAACAAATGATCTATGTACCCTTAAGAATCTCTTATCGAGTAATTCAAGAAATGCCGTTAAACTATGTTTGATCGTAAGCGTTTCTTCCTTTAAATGGATTTTAATGTAGTCCTTCAAACTTTCGATATATAGGACTTCTGAAAAAAGCAATTTGACTTGCTTTCTGTCCTTTCTTATGAATAGAAATTGCTCTTGAGCAGGTGCTGATTTTTTACTTGGCGTCAAATCAGGTTGTTGATTAAGGTCAAGAAATTTTTCTGTCGCCTTAAAGAATCGTTGGAAAGTAATGGGTTTCAATAGGTAATCTACTGCATTTAATTCAAAACCATCTATTGCATAATCTCGATAAGCAGTTGTGAACACAACTTTAGGCTTCTGAATAAGGTTTTTAAAAAAATCTGTACCTTTCAAAACTGGCATTTCTATATCTAAAAAAATCAAATCTATGTGACTTTCTTGGAGTATTTTTCTTGCTTCTAAAGCGCTAGCACAGGCTGCAACCACCTCAAACTGTGGTAGCTGTGAAAGATGACGCTCGATTAATTCTCGTGCTAATTCCTCATCATCGACTATTAGACATTTATAAGTCATACTGTTGTAACTGTTAATTGAACATGATAAGTATCTTGGTTTCGATTTGTTTCTAATTGAAAGGAATCACCATATATTAGTTCAAGTTGTTTTCCGACATTTTTCAAGCCGATAGCAATGTCTTCAGATTCCGGTTCAGGAAGTATGCTTGGTATAGAATTTTTAATTGAGAAGTCTATTTTATCTGAACTAGCCTTCAGGTCTATTTCTATGTTTGCAGCATCTATCTCCTGGCTTACACCATGTTTAAATGCATTCTCGACAAAACTTAATAATATTAGAGGAGCGATTTTTGTTTCTTCTTGCACATCAATTGCGAACGTAACATTGGCTCTGTTGCCATACCTCACTTTTTCAAGATCTATATAATTTTCAATGACTTCGATTTCTTTGAATAAGGATACATATTTATCATTGCATCTATAAAGCATGTAATCCAATATATCAGAAAGCTTGCTGATCACCTCTGGTGCCTTGTCAGACTTTTTGATGGACAATGCATACAGATTATTAAGTGTATTAAATAGGAAGTGAGGGTTTAGCTGATTTTTAAGGGCAATTAACTCAGCGGTCTTTTTCTGTTCATTAAGTTCAAGATATTCTTTTTGGTTTCTATAATAGCTTATGAGAAGAAGAAAACAAACTGGTGTCAAATATGTAATTCCTTTACTCATGACAACGCGCATATCTTGGAGCCGCTCCCAAACATCAAGCTTAATATATTCCGTCATCCTAATTTGATAATAATCATAATATCTTACTTCTAAGTAATTGATTCTCGCCGTCGAGTAAATGGTAAAACCGATAAACACTAATAGAATTAAGCAGATACCAAACGTAAACTTTCGATCACGATTAAAATAATAAGGGATAAGAAGTTCTATAGTTGTATAAGTAACTATGATCTGGATAAAAACGATAAGGGCATGTATCTCAAAAATCTGTCTTATTTCTTCATTGGCTGTACTGCTAGAGGTTATCATCATGTATAATAACAGGCCCAACCAAAATATAAAATGATAAATAAGTGGTGGACGGTTATACTGGATCATAACTTCTTGTTAAGGCCCAAAGATAACACAAAACTAAGCGAATGTCTCCGTTCAGCGACCAATCAACAATCTGAGACAACGAAGAGCAAATAAAGGTAGACAAAATACTTACTGACTATCCATCTACCACAACCATACATTCAGCTACTTTTCTCCATGTGCTTCATATCATAATATACTTTTGGACTATTAATCCAAAAGAAATGTAAGCAGTATGAAATATCTTATTCTATTATTAATATTCTTGCCTTTATTTGGCTTCAGCCAAATAAACTATTCGGTAAAAGGAAAAATACAAATGGAAGGCGATTATTTACCTTTTGGAAATATCATTGCTTTGCAAAAAAGTGACTCTACATTTATAAAAGGAGATTCCTTTATGGCTGGAGAGTTTGAATTGCATGACTTGCATGAAGATGAATTGATTATAAAATTCAGTTCTTTAGAGTTTGAAGACATTTTCTTAGCTATCAAATATGATCAAATGGATATGATTGACCTAGGCACAATTTATGCCTCGAAGGCTGAGGTCGCGCTAGATGAAGTTATTATTAGATCAAGACGACCAGTATTTGTTATTGAACCGGATGGCACCATGTCCGTCACAATATCAAATACTACTTTAGAATCAAGCAACTCAGTAAGTGAGATATTGTCAAAGTCTCCTGATGTAATGGTAGATGAGAATGGAAATATCTCAATATTTGGCAAAGGGAATGCGATCATATATCTTAACAACAAACGCATAACAAATGATCAACTGGCAATGATCTCTCCATCTACGATAAGCAAAATGGAAATAATCAGAAATCCATCTGCTAAATATGATGCAGAGGGCGGAGCAGTTATTAATATAATTACCCGCAGCAATGAGGGCTCAGGCTATCAGGTGAATTTGAAACAAAATATTAGCCATTCGGAATTTGCAGGATTGCAAACTTTATCGGGTACTAGTCTGAATTTTAACCAAGGTACTTTTTCCCTTTTCGTTAATTATTCATACTTGCAAGGTGATGATAAAAACAACCTTCAAACTAACCGAAATCGTGATGCTGAAGAAGTATTTCTAAAAACGGATGTGTTAACCGAATGGGAAAATAAATTTGATAACTACAGTAACTATGGTTTAGGTTTGCAATATGACTATAAGGTCAACAGCTATATTTCACTAGAATACGCAGGTCTGTTTGAAAAACTTAGTGGGCCGCAAATAAGCACTAATACTATAGAGGAACTGTCTGGAATCAACTATTACAAAAGTGATATCACTCGGGATGAATTGGATAGAAGTAATAGTTTATCACTCAATATATTTCATGCACTTGATACAATTGGCAATAGCTTTTTTATAGGCTCCCAGTATTCTTCATTTAATAATCAAGCGAACGGCTTAATTGCGGAAGACCGAGAAGAAATAGGTTTGCCATCAACTCGAAGTCTAAAAAATAAATCCTCCTTAGGTTTGGACATATATTCGGCACAAATAGATGTCATTAAAGTATTGAGGCAAGATCAAAAGTTTGAGTATGGAGCAAAGTATAGTCACGTAGGCACTAATACGAATTCAGAATTTTTAGTTTCTAATAATGAAACAGAATTCACTTTGGATTCCACTCTATCCAATAGGTTCAACTATGGCGAGTCTATTTTTGCAGGATATTTTAGTTATGCCAATAAGCTGTCAGAATCATTGAATTATAGTGTAGGTCTCCGATCAGAATATACGAACTATGATCTGAATTCTATTCAGCTGAAAAACAATACTATAAATGATTCCTATCTCAACTTATTTCCTAACTTTTCTATTGGTAAAAAAGTGTCTGACGATTACAATATCAATTTTTCTTATTCCTCCAGAATATGGAGAGTGCCTTACCAAAGGCTCAATCCAACAATCATCTATCAAGATCCTTACACATCCATTCAAGGAAATCCTGAATCCATACCTATGAAGCTGCATACTTTTGAATTTAATTCAAAACTTAAAAAGACTGCATTAAAGTTAAGCTATAACTATATTTTGGATCCATTTGGCGGTGGCGCTATACGAGGTGAAGATTCTAAAAGTTATGTGCTAACTAGATTTAATTTTGACCGGAGATTCGCCTATCTCGCATCAGTTTCAAGGACCTTCGAAAATAGCTGGCTGAGTTCCACCAACACCAGCAGCCTACAATACACTAGAATTATTGATAATGAACATAATTTTGGTCAAGTCGGTGCTAAGCCTCAAATATATCTAAGCTCCAACAACAGAATTCGAGTAGGTGACTTATTCAATGTGGAAATCTTGTTTTATCTAATAGGCAAAGAGTATCAAGGAATATACGCACGATTGAATTCTAAAAGCCTGAACCTTTCATTTGACAAAAAATTTCTAAATGATGCTTTGACATGCCGAATTACTTTCAATGATTTGTTTCATAGTGTAAGAGCAGCAGGTGATTATAGCATAGGAGAAACTGACATATATTTTCATAGGACCTTCAATACACGATACAATCGAATATCAGTCATCTACAATTTTGGCCAATTAAAAAACTCCAACTATAAAAATAAAAATGTTGGACAATCAGAAAGTAATCGAGGAACATAAGTAGAGCTCAGAAAATTTTTTGTAAAAATCAATTTCACTAATCAATTAGAAGAGATCTAAAAACAATATCGATGAAAATAAATGTTCTATTAAAATTCATTTCAATTTTATTAGAAATTCTTTTGGAGTCATAATCGATAATTTACTTTCTTTAAAATCTTGGACATTTCGAGTAACAATGATTTTGTGATCAGCTTCAGAAGCGCAAAAATTTTGCACACCATCTTCGAAATCCTTGAATTTTGAATTCGAAGACTTTTTAACTGTTGATTCTCCTACATTTTCAACCGAGACTAAGTCTAGTATTTTTTTCGTTTTTTAATTTGCAGATTTAATTCCTTCTGATCGACCAAATATATAGTTTGTGTTAGTGATAGCAATTGAGGACACACATAATTTAAAAGATATAGAAATAGAATATTCAATAATTTCAGCGATGTCGTCATTAAAAGGTTCCTATCAAGTAAAAAATCTAAAAGAATATTTGTATCGAAAAATACTTTATTCATTTCAAATGTTTTTCAATAAGTGCATCAGTTAATAGTTCCTTATAAGATTTATTTGGATTTGGATCTTTCACTGAGCCTTTTAGATCTTTGACCAATTTACTTAGTTTAGGCTTTTTGCTACTTTCTTTAGAGTCAGTTAATGACTTCAAGTATTCTTCTATAATATTGGAAAGACTTCTTTGATTTCGTTTAGCATATTCCTTAGCTGATTCAATTACATTTTCATCAACTGTTAATGTTAATTTTGTAGACATACGTGTTAATTTGTACGTAAAGTATATTCCTTTGTTTTTTAAGAATCAAGAGAATTTTGAAATAATAAGAAGTAGGAATTTAATAATTAGAGTTTACATTTATCTTGACACTGACGGATAATTATTTAAACACAACTAAATTTATCAATCAAGATGTCAATTCAATCTCTCAAAAGTTTTTACCAAAATAGAATGGTGATTTAGCGTTTATTGATTGCAAGTTTGATCAATTTGATGGCTCTGGAGATTACAAGCTCTACATATAGTTTCCTTGGATCATGACGTTGTTTGCTGGAGTATGTTGCGTGGTTTTACATTTGCGTAAGCGGATAAGTTCGAATTTTTATTCCCAAGGTCCATTTGTTTTTACATTTATAATTTCTCCATCTTTGTCAATTCGGTATAGGCCACCTGCTCCGCTTAACCAATAATTTCCTTTTTGGTCATTCAGAATGCTCATAATTGCAATTGGAATATTATAGTTTTGAAACTCTTTTCCATCATATCTATATACTCCATTCCTTGTCGTACTTATCCAGATGTTTTTAGTTCTATCTTTATATATTTCATATACATCATCATGATTAAATCCTACTATTTCTGGAAATGATATAATTTCATTTCCAATCATTTTATTAATACCACCTTTTCCTTTTCGCTTCTTAGGGTCAGGATTATCTTTTTCTGCAACTCTTGTTCCAATCCAAATACTTCCGTCATTATCAAATACGATTTCGGTCGTGCAGTTAGAATGGAGGCCATCTTTTTTGAGATAATGTGTAAACGAATTTCCATCATATTTACATAGTCCATAACCATCTCGACCAATCCAAATATTTCCATCAGGATCTTCCTTTATTCCTGTCACCCAGTATTTGGTGTCTTCATTTACCTTAGTGTTTACTTCTGGATATGGAATTGAGAAGGGGTGAAATAGTTCTCCATCAAATATATAGACACCATTCCAAGTGCCTACCCAAAAAATATTCTTACTGTCAATGAGTAAAGTGGCCATCATGTTACTGGAGGAGTCACCATCCTTGACACGAAAATTCACAAAATGTTGTCCATCATACATTGATAAGCCATCTCCTGTAGTAAACCACAAATTTCCATTATTATCTTCTTTTACGCTAGGAACCCTATTGGAAGGTAAGCCATTCTTTTCTGTATAATATTTTAGTTCATTTCCATCATATTTTGCAATTCCTTTGGCAAGAGTTCCAAACCATAGATTTCCTTTGGAGTCTTCAAATGTGCTGGTGACATACTCGCCAATTTGAGTTGCAGATTCATGTTTAACTATGTCATCCAATTTAGTGGTATTCATTTTCCTTTCCTGTGAATTACAGGAAGTAGAAATAATCGTTAAAAAAGCAAGGAGAATGTATTTCATTTTTGATACAGAATATAAAGTAGATAACGATGAATCGTCCTTTTGTAAGTGCAATGTAAAGATAAGCGTTCATATCTTAAGTTGAAAGCCCTTTTTCATTACTTGTATGTCAACAAACTAGGCTTCTATTGTGTTTGAAGTAGCCAAGCCTAGATAGAATATGCTTCCTTTGTTCAAGTCAGATTTATATTTTCTTTTTTTACACACACCTCACGAGAAATTTAGTTTCTTTAGAGACATGTTATAGATTTCGTGTACTTTACTTATATTTATAGGGATACCCATAACCAACGAATCTTCCGTGTATCTGAAGACTTAAGCATGGGTAAGTTTTAAGTTGTAATAAAAAATTTAAGCTATATGGATACTTACATTCTCGCTCTAGACCAAGGAACAACCAGTTCTCGAGCTATAATTTTCGACAAGAAGGGAAGTATCATATCCGTATCGCAGAAAGAATTTCAACAGCACTTTCCTCAACCTGGATGGGTCGAGCATGATCCAATGGAAATTTGGGAAACCCAGTCTAGTGTTGCTATTGAGGCTATTGATCAAAATGGGCTTGAAGCCAAAAATATTGCCGGGATTGGTATTACCAACCAACGCGAAACAGTATTAATATGGGATAGGAAGACTGGAGAGCCAATTTATAATGCTATTGTGTGGCAGGACAAACGAACCTCTGAATACTGTAACAAACTCAAAGAAGATGGCCATGAAAAATCGGTGAGAGAAAAGACTGGACTGGTGATAGATTCGTATTTTTCTGGTACCAAAGTCAAATGGATTTTGGATAATGTAGATGGCACAAGAACAAAAGCAGAGAATGGAGATTTACTAATGGGCACCATTGACACATGGCTTGTTTGGAAACTGACAGACGGGGAGGTCCATATAACGGATGTATCCAATGCTTCTCGTACCATGTTGTTTAATATTAATACAATGAGTTGGGATGACGAGCTTTTGGAGCTTATGAATATCCCTAAAAGTTTGTTGCCAGAAGTGAAAGCTTCTAGTTGTGTATATGGTAAAACTACATCGTCATTATTTGGAACAGAAATTCCAATTGCCGGTATAGCAGGAGACCAGCAAGCAGCTTTGTTTGGACAAATGTGCACGCAGAAAGGTATGGTAAAAAATACTTATGGAACAGGATGTTTTATGCTGATGAATATAGGAGACAAGCCTCACCTTTCTGAAAATAACTTATTGACAACGGTGGCTTGGAAAATTGACGATAAGGTTACTTATGCTTTGGAGGGAAGTATATTTATTGCAGGTGCAGTTGTACAATGGCTTAGGGATGGACTGAAGATCATCGAGAAATCTTCAGATGTAGAAATGCTTGCTTCTTCTGTTGAGGATACAGGTGGCGTATATTTTGTACCAGCATTTTCTGGGCTAGGTGCACCACATTGGAATCAGGATGCGCGGGGTAGCATGTTTGGAATAACAAGAGGTACTACAGATGCACATATTGCTAAAGCTGCAGTGCAAGCAATTGCTTTCCAGACTCTCGATGTACTAAAAGCCATGGAATCAGATTCTGGCATTTCCGTAAAAGAGCTAAGAGTAGATGGTGGTGTGACGGTCAACGATATGCTTATGCAATTTCAAGCAGATGTTCTTAATACAACAACTGTAAGACCGAAAATCGTAGAAACTACTGCTATGGGTGCAGCTTTCTTGGCTGGGCTGGCGGTGAGTTACTGGGAAGATGCAGAAGATATTAAGGCAATATGGCAAATAGATGCTTCTTATACTGCAACCGATGATCGAGAAATAATTGATAAAAAAATAGAAGGATGGTATAGAGCTATACGTGCATTAGAATACTGGTCAGAAGATAAAAACGAAAAATAAATGGAACCAGTAATAGCAGAGATAATCGGAACGGCTATATTAATTTTACTTGGTGGAGGTGTTGTCGCCAATGTCGTACTAAGTAAAACAATAGGAAATAATAGTGGATGGATAGTAATCACAACAGGGTGGGCACTTGCAGTATATGTTGCCGTGGTCATCGCTGGTCCTCATAGTGGTGCGCATATAAATCCAGCAGTTACCTTAGCGTTAGCTATAGCTGGAAAATTTTCTTGGGCAATGGTGCCCTTATTTATCGGCGCACAAATAATTGGGGCTATGCTTGGATCTTTGATTGTGTGGATCATGTATAGAGACCACTTTAAGGTCACTGAGGATGGAGATGCAAAAAAAGCTGTCTTCTGCACCTCACCTGCCATTAGAAATATTCCATCTAATCTTTTTAGTGAGGCCATTGGTACTTTTGTACTTGTTTTTACAATATTGTATTTTACTGATGCAAGCATTACAGATTCAGAAACAATCATTGGTTTAGGTTCACTAGGTGCTCTGCCAGTTGCCTTTCTAGTTTGGTCTATCGGATTATCCTTAGGAGGCACAACTGGTTATGCCATTAATCCAGCAAGAGATTTTGGACCTAGACTCATGTATGCAATATTGCCTATCGCTAGAAAGGTATCAAGTGATTGGAATTATGGATGGGTGCCTGTTATCGGTCCGTGTATAGGTGGGGCAGGAGCCGCACTATTATTCTTGGTTTTATAACACACATGGTTCAGAAAATTTTGAATAAATTCTTCTGGTATATCTAAAATATTCTAATATAGAACTATATGTAGGTAGTAAGACTTGCAAATACTTCCTTGGCTATTTCTTTACTTTTAGATTTCTAAATCACCTTTAGAATTAAGTTCTGTCCACATTTGTGTGTGTGTTTGTGTAGGCAATTTTATTAGAGATTTTTATACGGATAAATTTCAGACATATCATTGAGATGATCTCTAGGCTTAGGATTGATTAATGGAACCTCAATCATGCAACAGCTTCACTTTTAGCTCAGGATAATATTTATTCAATACCTCTTGTATTCCAACAACATGTGCTGCACCGACGAAAACAATATTCCTAATATTAGATTCTTGTTGTATTTGTTCGGCAATATTTTTTGCCATGCGATAATTTCTTTGATCCCAATATTTTGTCGCATTCTCACAATGAGTAGTGCTGTGCTCAACATACCTAAAGGAACTTAATAAGTGTAGTCGATTTAAAGATGCAGGCTTATTGGTGCGTTTTCCAAATCTTCCTAAAAGTGCAGGAACCAATGCATTCAAATATTGTTTCTTTCCAAGCTTCTGATTAATTTCATTATCGCCATTTTCTGCTCCGGCCTCATTGCACTTCTCCCAAGCTATATGATATGCTTCATTGGTTTGCTGGTCATCAATTGAGTGCAAATACTTTAGATTGAGTGCAATAGCCAACTTAGCTGTTAAATCATCATTCTCGTGTCTCAATGGTTTTAAAGATCCGTTTATTCCATATTTAATTAAATAATTAAAGTAGGAGTAGTTTGCATGATCTCTTTTTACCAGATATGTTTTTGCGACAAACTCAAAATCCTCTTGAGTAAATTTATAAAGGTCTGTTGTCATCAAGGTATTAAATCGCTCTGGATTGGTATTAAATATATTTTTTAACGAGTCAGATTTTGCCACAAATTTTGGAGCATCATAGTTTATGCTTATAGTATCATTTGGCCTCACGTATTCTACGTAAATAGCCTCAGGGTTGTACTTTTCTGAAAACTTAAGTAATGGTTTATAACTGTTTTTTACAAGTTCTGGAACGGTATGCATTGTTCCTATAATTAAAACTTCTTTTTCTTGAGCAAACGTATTAAAGCTAGATGCGAATAATAGAATAATATAAATGTATTTCATAATATTGATTTTTTAGATTTCTTCTTTCCGCCTTTTTCAAGGAAGTAAGTATGTTGATTATTAGAATTTATGTACGCTTCCGCAAATATTTATTTCTGGTTTCATGTAATTTGTAGTTGAGAAACATCTTTGCTGTTAGCTTTTATGATGGGTTTAATAATTTGGCCTCTCTTCTTATGAGGTATAATTTCTTGAATGTAATTATATGTAAAAAGATTATTGAGGCTAGAGTAAAAGGAGGTATAAATGCAGAGAATTTTTACCAATTCCAACAGATTGAATTGTCAAACCAAAGCTAATGAACGGAAAAGTTAGTGACAATAAGAGCAGCATTATAAATATTCCAGAAATTGTTGATAGATACATAGCGATACTTTGATTTTGTTTTAACAAAGGTATCCGTACTAAAGCTGAATAAACTTGCCATTTGACAAGAAAGCAAAGCTAGCCTACAATTTCTTTTCTAATCCTACTTAATGAAGTATCGGTGACACCTAGGTAGGTTGCGATGTGTTTTAGCGGAGCATTGTTTATAATCTCGGGATGTTCTTTTAATAGTAATAGATATCTCTCCTTTGCTGTATTGGAAATTATGGAAAGGTGATTTTTCTTCAATTCTAAATAACTCATCGCAAAGCGCGATTTACCCGATTCTCTAAATCCCTCTATGGAGTTAAAGAGTTCTTGGAAATCTTCAAAATTTAAACGCCAACATATGCAATCAGTATTCGCTTGAAAATTTTCCTGAGTTGGATTTCGGAGCATAAACGAAGTCCAATCTATGACTATATTAGATTCAGAATAAAATTTTGTCGTGACTTCCATGCCATCATAATCATAAGTGAACGAACGAGCAAAACCTTTTTCCAAAAAGTAATAATGATTAAGTGTTTGGTTTTCCTTAAAAAGAAAATCGCCTTTTTTGAACTTTACTTTGGTAAATGAATTTATTACCCTCTCCTTTTCTTGATTGGTAAGTTTTGCATTTGAGAATATAGTATTAAGAAGATTCTTTTTGGTCATTTTTTAAATTAGTGGGTTTTTTATTGCCAATTGCCTTGGCATTTAGTCTTTCAACGACGATGGGGTAGAAACGTGTTCAATATCTAAAGTGCTTATTATGAGATGGGAGGAATATTCAAAACTTAATTATTTTAATTTGGCGAAAATAAAGAAACTTCAGCGGATTGGTTGTGAAGTTTTTTGTTTATTGGCTTACAAACCAATATTATTTATATCAAAGATCTACAGCATCTCGATTGCTTTCTCCAAAACTTTGTCAATTCCATTTTGCACATCCAAACTATCATTTCTGATATAATAATCAGGGACGATTCCGATACCTTCAGGACTCGTGCCATCTGGGTAACTATAAAGCTGATTTGGGCAATCGACTTCCCACCCATTGGGTAGTAATTTTGCGAATGGTGTGGTTGAGAATGCATTTGAAGTAGAGTCTCCGACAACCGTGATGTGAGATTGTGTTTGTAAAAAAAGTACAAATTCTTCTCCAGCACTTACTGTTGAGTGATTGGTTAGTATAATCGTGTTTTTGGTGTATTGGAAATCTCCTTCTGGGGTAGAGTAATACTCAGTTGGTTCATCAAAATCTGTATGATTAGGTCCGTTTCTAGTCTTTATGGAAAAGACAAATTTTTCTTCAGCGACAAATCTGCTAGCTATAAAACGATCAATTAGCGGACTACCTCCACCATTGTTTCTGACATCAAGAATTAACCCATCCGTATCCTCAAGTTCCAAAATTATATCGTCGATTTTTTCAAACCATCTTTCCCCATCAAAACCAAAATTTGGAATAAATAGGTATCCCAAATTCTTGTCATTAAGTGTTCCATAAATGATGGTCTCATCTACAATGTTTATTGATTTAAATTCAGCTAAATAGTTATTTTTTACAACAGTACTGTCATATTCCGCTTCCGCAAATATTTCATCTCCTTCTTTTCCAGAGGCAAATCCTCTATCGAGTTTATGACTGTAAATTGAAACATGTTGGTCATCTAGATTGTCTATCATTTCAGAGCATATGTCAAAGATTTCTGATTCTGTAACAGACTGAGCAGCTTGTGGTTGATAGATTAAGTAAATAGAATCCCAATCAATATTTCTCGGAATAAATCCGCCATAATTTTGATCAAATTCATCCCATATGTACTGAAAGGTATCTTGATTTGAAGTACTATTGTCATCTTTCAAACAAGCTTGTGACGTGATTAATATACAAAGTATAAAAAGTATTTTAATTCTCATTTTTCTTTCCGAATTTAAAGTGAAAGCCAAGGTGGAATCCCAATTCGTTCCTATAATATTTGCGAATAGAATTTACCTGCAAGTAGCTGTAATTAGCTGCAAGTGTAAAACGTATTTTTGGTAAATTATAAGAATACTCTATTTTAAAAGTTGGATTAATAACCTTATTTAGGCTTTGGATTTTCGTTTTTGAATATAATATTTTAGGGATATTTAGAGAATTGACTACTACAAATTCGTCAACACCTGCGTATCCTGGCCTACCGACAAGGCCTATGATTGGAAAAGAAAATTGGCCAGTGATCGATTGTTTTCCTGAGGCAATAAATTTATATATTAATATGGGTTCAAGCTGCTGGGCTGTATACCAACTGCCGCTGTAGAAATCATCATAATTAAGTATATTTAATTCAGATCTAAATTGCCCGCCTAGATATACTTTTGATTTTCCAATTGATTTAATCAACGACAAATAATTAAAAGTAAATTGTGCAGAAACATAGATGCTTTCAAAGTATTCACTTTTATGATTTATTTCTCCTACTGAAGCTGAAATCGAGCTGCCCCATAATTTTTCATTTCTTCTATTTTGGCGAAAGCCTAGGCTGATTTTGGGGGCAGTTCCAGCAAATACTATAGGGCTAAAGGTTCTGTCTTTTAGCGAGATATAGTCAAGGCCAGGGGAGATGCTTAAAGTATTGAGGATGTTAGCATCCTTTAGATTGTTATTATCTTGTCCAAAGCCAAGCTGAGTGATTAGAGAACTCAGCAAGATCATAAATAGTTTTTTCATATTACTTCTCTTGGCAGTGGATTGGTTTTACTGCGCTATGTATATAAGGTGCGGTGGGAGAGAGTTCCGTTGCACTTAGGGAAAGAAATATTGGTAAGATTTTGGATGCCTGACGTCTCCGATAAAGGAGCATGTGCTTTGTTATACTTTGTACTACTGCCGTATTTCAATTCATTGTTTTGGTCAATAGTATAAAGTTTAACAATATAAATCCGCTTATAAGCATAATGAAAATTGCAAACTTCTTTATGTCTTCAAGTGTTCGTCCTTCTTTTAAAATCAACCTTCTAAAGTCCGCCGAAATCAAACTTAGCAAGGCAGTTGTAAATAACAATCCTAGTGCTGTCAATATACCAATTCCAATTGGTGTCCCTTCAAATTCACCTTGAACGAACGGAATGATGTCAGCAAGGAAAAGAGGATTCCATATTACAACAGCACCAATGGCCACAGGTTTTTTAATTGGAAATCCACCGCTTTTTTGTTTCTCTTCAATACGCTTATTCGAGTATGTAGGATGATTCTGTTTGTTGGAAAGAAATCCTGTTTATTTAATTTGGTTAATTACAAGTTCAGGATTTTTGTAAGTCCAAAATATGACTTTCTTTTTATAGGTTTCAACCTTGTGATTGATTTTTATTCCTTGCCCCAATATAGGTATTTTTGAATATGGTATGATTGAAATAATGTCTGATGGCTGAAACAATAAATTACCTATAATTGATGCATTCAATTCGAGCTGATTTTTACTAACTTTTAAAGTTGCAAAAGTCCAAGATGCGTTCGCGAAACCAATTCTTGCTCCACCTGTGACCTTTAGTTCAGTCATTTGTCTCTTTTGAATTTTGCACCATGATGATTCTGTGTAATTTTTCTTGGTTGGAAGTTACTTAGTAAACATGGTATGATATTGTAGTTTGGAGTCATAACCATAGCAAGCCCAATCTTCTATCACATATTACCTACTGCAATTAATTCTTCCAATTTTTAAGTCGATCTAGATAAAGGTAACTTTCTACAAACTCTCGATGTTTAGAAGATGTTATTTTTTCCAATAAATTCAATGCAGAAATATAACTTGCTAAATTTCCATTTGAAGAACTAAATTTTCCATCTTCAACAAAAGTTACCAAGCTATCATTTTGTACTTTCAAGTTTGGATAGTCCTTCTGTAATTGAATACCCCCACCTATCCAAGTTACAATTTTCTTGCCATCTGCAATTCCTGATTCACCTACGAGCTGAGCTCCTGCACAATTACTGACGACATAATCGGTTTCCTTATTTACTCATATACCATATAATTTTTAGGAAACATAGAGTCGGTTAATTGTTCTAAAAATAGCTTGTTATAAGATAATTATAAAATTGAGAAATTGAGATGGAATGGCTTTATAGGTGTATGCGATTTAATGTTCACTTAGCATGTATTTGTCAAGAAGTATTAGTTTATAGCTAAATGATACTTTAGCAAATCTTTGTAATTACTAAATCCTCAAGAAATGAGTTCTTATTACAAAGCTAATGGAGTTAGATGTATATTCTGAAATGGGCTCAGTACTAAATGCATTAAAGCGCATAGTTTTTTGCCGGAGTAAAATATTTTAGAATAGAATTGTTTCTATGTGGGAATTCTGAAACTTTTTCAACTATTAGACCAGTAAGATTTGTCCCTTGATTAGAGCATTCATATTTCACTACAGGTTTGAAATAAGAAAAGTTACATTTAGTATACCACTTACCATTAGGTGTAAGTGCTTACTCTTAATATTTCAGTAATGGTAAATTAGTTCCATCCCAGTAATAGATATTTTGAATAATTTGATTTTGATTCAACATTGCATGATGAAATCAATAAAAGAAGGGAAACATACCTTAATGACATCTTATCTACTTCCCAATACCTAATCCTCCTCAAACAATAATCCCATCATACCATAATATGCATCAGCGATCAAATCTATTTCAGCACTTGTATTTACTAAGATGATGCGGCCTATACCCGTTCTTGGTTCGAAATACATTAGGGTCGATGTACCAAAGTCATTTCCTCCATGGCCAATGCAGCAGGGTATGGACAAATCCCATCCAAGTCCACCTTCAATTTCAATAATATCTGATTGACTTCTAAACATTTCGGTATAGCTTGCTTGTGTAAGAATTTTTCCTCGACCACCATATCCCTTGATGGCCTCTTGCAGAAATTTTGTCAGATCGATGCTGTTGACAAACAATCCTCCATCTGGAATCGAGTTGCTATGATAATCAGGACAAGGATTGTAGTTTTCTAAATAATAAGTCGCATGAAATTTTGGGTCTACCTCGGCTAGATCCCAAGTTGCAGTTTTCATGTCCAAAGGATCAAAAATGTGTCTTTGAGTAAAATCTCTAAAATCGGTTTTAGTTTTTATCTCAATGATGCAACCCAATAATGCAAAACCCAAATTGCTGTATATAAAATTAGTTCCTGGTTTGTATTCGGTGTACATTTCATCTTCTGCATACCATTCGCTTTTCGGGTCGATTATTTTGTTTAAGAAATCAGACAGAGATGTTTTTTGATTGTTATTATATCGTGGCAAGTATGGGTAATGTGCTTCTGGCCAGTTTTCCTTTACCAGAGCTTTTGTGAAAACATACCCACGGTCATAGTTGTCAGGATCATCCAAAGAGCTTGTATGTGTTAGCAGATGTCTGATGGTGATTTCTTCATCTGGAAATTTTGGATTGGTTATATTAAAAGGCAGATGCTCATTAATAGGATCATCTAGTCTAAAAAATCCCATTTCCATAGCTTTCATGATGGCCATAGCAGTAACGCTCTTTGAGATGGAGGCAATATTCTGAATCGTTTCTGGATTGTATCCTTGTTCACTCTCAATATCAGCATAGCCATATCCTTCTTGGAAAAAAATCTCTGATTCATCAAATACAGAGACAGCAAAACCTGTCAGAATTTTGCTTGCTTCAATTTTTTCAAGGCTATCTCTCATCCTTTGGAGAAACACATCAGACTGCCAATGCTTTGGCTTTGGCCAATATCTCACTGATGGAATTTCCCTAAAGCTGATACTTTGATCATCGTCTTCATTAAAGATTTCACAGTCACTTACTTTATCATTGTAATCTCTTTTGAAAACAATCTCATACATAAAATCTTCATCTGTTTCAAAGGTATCTTTGGCGATAGCTTTGAGTGGAATAGGCTCGTAGGCAAATGACTTTGCATACAGGATATCATTTTGTAGTTCAAATGAATAGCTTGAATTTATCTGCTGAGAAAAATAGGTCCCTTCGTAATCAATCAGCGATAAATCCTCTATCTTTTTATCTAAGGGTTCATTCTCAATAAAGGAAGCTGTCTCAATTCCTTCAAATTTTTTGTAGTTGGGTGTTGCTGATTTGCCACTTAAGTAGATTTCATAAATTTTTCGAGCTAGATAATAATTTCGGAACTCTCCATCATTTCCCAAATAGATAAAAGATAGATCTTCTTCTGGGAATCTAGCAATAGATGTTGTGAATCCTGCCGATAGTCCTAAATGACTAAAACGTTTAATGCCTCTGAAGTCAGTAATCCAACTGCCATAGGAATATTCCATCCTAGTTCCATTGTTGAAGGTGTCTAACTTATTAATTTTTTGAAATAAATTTTCTTTAGAATGATACCCTTCATTCAGATAATTAACCCAACTGAGCAGGTCTGAAATATTTGATCGAACAGAACATCCACCCGGAGCATAGAAGTCAAAACTAAGTCTGCGATAGAGAGATTCTCCTGTGTAAGACATGTATGAAATGGCTCGTTTTGGGATAATAATTTCTGGTGAATCACGGATTAAGGTGGTATTCATTTTTAATTGCTCAAATATATTTTCCTGCATCCAAGTATGAAATGATTTCTTGCTTACACGACTTACAAGTTCTCCCAATAAGGTATACCCATCGTTGCTATAGTCAAATTGTGAACCGGGTTCAAAATATACTTCAGAGGTACTTTTTAAAAAGTTGAGTACTCTGTCGATATCCATTGGGTCATCTTCAAATCCTGCAAGAGCTAAGGGATATTCTGAATCGATGATGCCAGAAGTATGATTTAAGAGGTGTTTTACTTTAATGGTTGATTTGTACATAGGCAATTCTGGAAAGTAATTTCTTATGTCATCTTCGACTGATACTTTTCCTTGTTCTACCAATTTTGCAATAGCCATTGCTGTGAATTGTTTGGAGACAGATGCCAATTCAAAGATAGTTTCTGAATCAATTTTGGTCTTCTGTTCAATATTGGCATAACCGCGATAGTCTTCAAAAATAACTTCCCCATTTTCTACGATAGCAATGGCAGTTCCTCCTCGATCTGGTTTTTCAAGTAGGTTTATCAACTCTTTAATTTGTCCCAAACGACCATTTTTATCAAGCCTAACCAAGTCAGCAGTTATTGTGTATTTTCCAGTTTTAGATTCTCCTTCAATTGTATTTACATAAATGTCATAGTCTCCATTTTTTTGAGCTTCGAAAATCAGGAAATCAGCTGTTTCACTTGTATTAACATGTTCCAAGATAAAACCATCGGGTCCAACAGCCCACAAATCTGTTCTGACATCAAAATCTGTAATATTTAAAAGTGCAATGGTGCCTTTCTTGAGATTAAGATTGTATTGGTGATAAACTGAAATATCAATTGTCTGATTGATATCAGTCCCATCCTTTAATTGGCCAAATTTTTCTTGAGCAGTTAGCTCTGTGTTGAATGTACAGAGTAGGAGTATACTTAGTAATAGGATCAGATGTTTCATAGAGCTATTTTAAAAGCTGAAAGATAAAACTAATCCTAAAATGAAAATTGTATAAATGGTAGTAATTAAAAAGGATAATTTCCCTTTTGGAATGGGGCAGAGGTCAGGGAGTATCCGCCAGCATTTACATACTCTGATGGGCTTACACCAGTTGCTTTTTTAAAAGAGCGTATAAAATGAGCTTGATCAAAATAACCAAATAGATGACCTATTTCAGTAAGACTTATTTCTGGATGTTCGAATTTGTAGGTGAGGCATGCTCTTATTCTTACACAATCAATAAAAACCTTTAAGGTGTATTTGACTTCCTGTTTAAAAAGTTGATTTAGTTTTTGGCGATAGATTTTATATTCATCTGCAATTTCATTAACTGTAATGTTTCCAAATCTTTCATAAATGAGGAGGCAAATATTTTTTATCAAGTTAGTTTCTTCAGTTTGTTTGATGGGCAATCCTAAGAGGAAATTTTCTGCACGATCAATCTTTTTCTGAATGGACTCAGCATCCATCAGCGCTTGATGAAGCTCGTTTATTTTGGGATAAATTGTATCCAGGTTGATGACCTTACCTTTTTGGGTAGGAACATAACTTGCATTCATCCACGGTTGTATTTTTATACTAAAGACAGAAAAGGTTTCTGGAAATTCGAATTTAAAAGGACTTTTGGGATTGATTAGAGTAAATGATGGAGGAATTCTAAATGCTTCTTTATCAGAATTTATAAAATTGACATTTTTCTCCTTGACAAACAACAGTTCATAGCAAGCATCATCAACCACAATTCCTGAATTACTTTCCTTTGTTTGGTCAAATTCCAAATAGTAGAAGGAACGAATTATTTCTTTCGAAATCTTAGAAGGTGGCCTAATGATTGTCGTCATTTAGTGTCTTGGTGATTAACTATCAATTGTCTCAATGATGCTGGTGTTATAAGTTCTTATCCTATGGTGAAAGTAATGATTGACGTTATAATTCTAGTTCATTTGCTATATATTTTCTAATGGTTTATCCTTTAAAAAACGACATCATTTAGTCTGGTAATTGATTAGCTATTAATTATTCAACTCTGTCTATATGTAATTTTTGAGTTCGATTATATTACACGTAATTGGGGATTATTCCTATTTAAGGAAAGATAGAACAGTTTATCATTTGAAATTATAATTTTGGATGTGATGGCAGGGCTGATTCAGAGAGAGAGGAAGTAATACCAAAGATGAATATTTACCTACCTATCCACCTGAGCTAAAGGATAATGAAGAGGTAGACTTCATATGGCACCTTGGTAAAAAGTTTACTGGTTTGAAGGCGTCGAATGAGCAGTCTTTAGATATACATATTCGTCGGTTAGGTTAGAGGGCTGAAAATATTACAGGCTCCGTAACTTGAAAATAATTATAATCACAACCTATGGTCGCCACCTAATCAAATAATTGCAACACTAATATTTATTTAAAATATTAGCAAGTACAAGCATTGAGTGCTTTTTGAAAGCATGACCAATTTTCGACTTGTAAAACCTAATTCTTATAACTTTGGGGTCATTTAATTTAACAAGTCTGAATGGATTAAATAAATCGAGAAGCATTCTTCCGTAATATAAGATTTCACCTCTAAGATAAACAGTATATACATGCTTACCTACTTTGAACTTATTGCGGTTCTTTTCATCCCAATATCCTGTGACTGGCGAGGAGTTAAAGACATATGCTATTTTGATTTTTTCATTCAAGTATAAAGTTAGTTGGGCTAAGCCGCCACCCAGACTATGCCCAGTGCTTACCCATATAATTTCCTTATGTTTATATTTGTTTTCAATCTTAACGATGAGTTTTGGAATTAGATAAGATACCTGTTCGTAATAGTCTACTTTCGTAGAATATAATTTTCTAATAAATCTCAAATTTGATTTCCAGTCGATCCATTTTTTTGTTCCTCTAAATACGAAGGCAACTGTGACTTCTTGATTTGTATCACTTATCCATGTTTCGAAATGTAGCCCCTTATCTATAACTCCCTTTGTTGGAATTTTTATGTCATTAAAATCTTGAATTTTACTCCATCCAGTCAATTCAAATGGATCGTTTACTGGATAACAATTGTAAGATAGTTTTGACATAACAGGTAATCTATTCTCACTGTCAATTTCGTTTGCTACTTCAGAATAGTTTTCATAATAATTGGACTGACTTCCTATCCTTATATGAACTTTGTCCATCAAAAAACAATTTATGATAATTAGGGAAGTGATGAATTAGAAGGCTGCCTTATAGGACAGCCTCTTACTCTTATCTATTTTTAAATTTAAGACTTTCTACCTATTTCGCCACCACAATCCTCTCCACTATCTTTGCACCCGTCTTCAAATCTTTAATCTCTAGTATGTATGTTCCATTCGGAATAGCCTCTACGTTTATTTGATTTATGCTAGTTTGGGTCTTTATTAATTTGCCTTTCACGTTGTAGAGATTTGCTTGGAAATTTAATGGTCCCGATACGTCTATGTTGATTACGTGAGCTGCAGGGATGGGGTAGATACTAATGGTCAAATTAGAAATTTCATGTATTGACGTTGTTGCATCTACACCGTCACAATCTTCATCGATTCCATTGTTTGGAATATCTTCGGCACTCGAATTAATATCTGCATTGTTATCATCACAATCATCAGCTAGGAGAAACCCGTCTTGATCTAAATCATCATCTGGGGTAGCTGCATTACAGTCTTCATCTATTCCGTTATATGCTACTTCTGTTTGGTTAGGATTGATGTCTGAGTTGTTATCGTCACAATCATCAGCCAATACAAAGCCATCTTGATCTAAATCATCATCTAAGGTAGTAGCGTTACAGTCTTCATCTAATCCATTGTATGGTATTTCAGCTTGGTCAGGATTAATGCTTGAATTGTTGTCATCACAGTCATTTGCAGAAGCGAAACCATCTTGATCTAAATCATCATCTAGGGTAGCAGCATTACAGTCTTCATCTATTCCATTGTATGGTATTTCAGCTTGGTCAGGATTAATGCTTGCATTGTTGTCATCACAGTCATTTGCGGAAGCAAAACCATCTTGATCTAAATCATCATCCAGGGTTGCTGGATTGCAGTCATCATCTAGTCCATTGTAGACTTGCTCTGTTTGGTTTGGATTGACGCTGGCATTGTTGTCATCACAATCATTTGCAAAAGCGAAACCATCCTGATCTAAGTCATCATCTAGGGTAGCGGGATTACAATCATCATCTATTCCATTGTAGGGGCTTTCAGTCTGATTGGGATTGATGCTTGCATCGTTATCATTGCAATCTATTGTGTTGTCAAAACCATCCCCATCCGCATCCACAATACTAGTTGCATCTACGCCGTCACAATTTTCATCAATGCCATTGTCAGGAATATCCGAGGCATTGGGATTAATGGCTGCATTGTTGTCATCGCAGTCATCTGCCAATAAGAATCCATCTTGATCAAAGTCATCATCCAACGTAGAGTTGTTGCAATCATCATCTATTCCATTGTAGACAATTTCCGTTTGGTTGGGATTGGTGTTGGGGTTATTGTCATCACAATCATTTTCAGCGTAGAAGCCATCGTTATCCGCGTCATTGGTGAAAATGCATTCTATAAACCATGCATCAGAAGACCCATAGTTGGTGTGATCGATGTTAATATCGGAGGAGTTGCTTTGACCAACAGCTATAAACCCATTCTGTGTTGGAATAAAGTCATTCAATTGGTCGTTTTTTGTTCCTCCTAAGGTTTTATCCCAGAGCATATTGCCTGACAGATCATGTTTTGTGATCCAAATATCCCGAGCACCTAAAGTAGTAGTGATATCTCCAACGCCATCGGCTGGATTGTCTAAGCTAGGGGCAGTAACTATTCTCGAGTTTATGTAAAATGAATTGGGTTCTATCTGAAATATATTTAATGCTACTTCCTTTGCTTCATTATTGTCGCCATATTGTTGTTGCCAAAGCACGTTTCCTTGGGCGCTTATATTGACTACAAACAATTCATAATGACCAGGAGCTTCTCCAAATTCATCTGTTTCTGTAAGATCTGTCCAACCTGCGCCTAGATAACTGCCATCATCAAGAAGTATAATATCATTAAGTGTATGTTCAAACACATTTCCAAAAATTGTTTCCCATTGAAAATCACCTTGGCTATTTAATTTTAGAACCCACCCTCTAGCTTCAAGCTTAAATTGATAAGTAGGCAAAAATTCATAAGTTGACCAGACCCCAGCTAATAGAAAACCACCATCTGAAGGTGTATGAATTATGCTTCTGGGAAGGGCGGAATTGGGTAGATCCATGTAATATATTTTTTCCCAGATTATATTACCGTTGATATCAAGTTTGGTGATGTGCGGATTTATTCCACTAAAAGTCAAGGGGTCATCATCAAAATTATTACCATTATAATTACTTGTGATTACAATGGATCCATCTGTAAGCATTACAGCATCAACAGCACCGTCTGAGGATTCAGTTCCACCAATAGATTGCTCCCACAAAAGATTTCCACTCTCATCCAATTTGATTATCCAGCCACGTCCTTCTCTTTGCTTTAATGGACTTTCACCTCTTGCTGTCATGGCAATTATATAACCTCCAGAAGCTACTTTCTTTATAAAGTTAGGACTACAAGTTTCATCTGTGCTAAAGTTCTTTTTCCATATTTCATTACCTTGTGGATCTACTTTCATTACCCAAGTGCTGTTCCTGTCGTGGTCATTAGGGAAGTCGATATCTGTAGATTTACTAAAGATCGCCATTACATAATTTCCATCTACAGACTCTACTATACTTTCTATATCCTCAGTACCTGTTCCACCGAAGGACTTTTGCTTTTGGATACTTATTTGTGCATAAGAATGACCAGTCAACATTAAGGCCAGTAATGAAAGAATGTAAAACTGTTTATTGGATGAAGATAGTTTGAGGTGTTTCATTTTTCAATTTTTATTTAGCTATAAATAGTTATTTAAGAATGTTCATCTCAACATAAAATAGAGGTGCATTCAACATTTAATCACTTGCTTAAATCTAGAAAAAAGAAAATGTAATATAACCC
>ENA-ORXT01001053-ORXT01001053.1-marine-metagenome-genome-assembly--contig:-NODE-1053-length-39119-cov-54.014933_pt1 | contig 39119 bp, 39 predicted proteins | sample MGYA00237868_ERZ511482 | MGnify/ENA metagenome assembly ERZ511482 | reverse complement strand
AATCGTTTAGGAATCATCAAAGGATGGGAATCCAGCTGGTTCGGTGGAAAGGATTTTGCGGACAAAGTGGTTCAGGATGAAAAAATCCGAGTTTACCTACACGCACGTATTCGTCGAGGAGGAATTGCAAGAATTGTTATCGAACGTACGCTTAAGCGTATTACCGTAACTATGCACACTTCCCGCCCCGGTATTATTATCGGTAAAGGTGGAACTGAAGTAGACCGTATTCGAGAGGAGTTAAAAAAGTTGACGGGTAACGATGTTCAAATTAATATCATCGAAATTCGTAAGCCAGAAATTAACGCAGCTTTAGTAGGTGAATCCGTGGCAAAGCAAATTGAAGCTAGAATCAACTATCGTCGTGCCATCAAAATGGCTATCCAGGCTGCGATGCGTGCGGGAGCCGAAGGAATAAAAGTAAGAATTTCTGGTCGTCTGAATGGAGCTGAAATGGCTCGGTCGGAAGAATATAAGGAAGGTCGTACACCATTACATACTTTCCGTGCAGATATTGATTACGCATTGACTGAAGCGCAAACTGTTTACGGTAAGATCGGGATTAAAGTATGGATCTGTAAAGGTGAAGTATTAGGAAAGCCGGATTTATCACCAAATGGTAAAGTAGATTCGAAGCGTGGAAACGATCGAGGTGGAAGAGGAAATAATAGAAGAGGGAATGATCGTGGAGGTCGTAATAATGACCGACGTCGATAGTCTGAACTTACTAGCGAATTCATTAAAAAAAATGTACCTTTGCCTTTTTTTTTCAGAGGCATTCAAATAGCAAAAATTTAGGAAATGTTACAGCCAAAAAGAACGAAATATCGCAAGGCGCAAAAAGGAAGAAACCGAGGCCTTGCTCATCGTGGAAGCACTATCTCTTTTGGATCTTTTGGACTCAAAACGTTAGATGCCGGATGGATCACTAACCGACAGATTGAATCTGCGCGTATTGCCATGACCCGATACATGAAAAGAGAGGGTAACGTATGGATCAGAATCTTCCCAGACAAACCTATTACTGCTAAGCCTCAAGAGGTACGTATGGGTAAGGGTAAAGGTCCATTATCGCATTACGTTGCAGTGGTAAGACCAGGTAGAATTATGTTCGAAATGGACGGGGTACCTTTAGAAACTGCTAAAGAAGCATTACGTCTGGCAGCACAAAAACTACCAGTCCAAACTAAGTTTGTAATCAGAGCAGATTACACGGAATAATATTATAATATAAAAAGTACGTTTTTAATTTTTATAAAATGGCAAGCAAGAAATTTTTAGAACTAAAAGGGCATTCGGACGAAGAACTGGCCAGCCAGCTTCAAGTTACAGAAACGGATTACCACAAACTGGTTTTTGACCACGGTATTAAAGGTCTGGACAATCCACTGGAAATTCGGGAGTTTCGACGTGATATAGCACGTATGAAAACAGAAATCCGTCGCCGGGAATTAGAGAACATGACCGAAGTACAATTGGCCAGCCGTTCTAATATTCGTCGCCGTAGAAAGAAAAAATCTTAATCATCAATCGTAGCGTTAAGTCAATATCATGACAGAAAAAAAATTAAGAAAGCAAAGAGTCGGGGTGGTATCCAGTAACAAGATGGATAAATCAATCACCATTGTAGTTGAGAGAAAACTACGTCACCCGATCTACGGAAAATTCGTAAAGAAAACCAAAAAGTTTGCGGCTCATGACGAGAAAAATGAGTGTAACGAAGGGGATACTGTACGGATTATGGAGACCCGTCCACTAAGCAAACGCAAAAGATGGCGTTTGGTGGAAATTATTGAACGAGCAAAGTAATTCTGCTCTCTTTTAAGAAATTTATTAAATAAGCAGTCATGATACAGCAAGAATCCAGATTAAAAGTGGCGGATAACAGTGGAGCCAAAGAAGTGCTTTGCATCCGTGTACTGGGAGGATCTAAAAGAAGATATGCTTCTATTGGTGATCTAATTGTGGTTACCATCAAGGAGACTTCTCCTGGAGGTGTTAAAAAAGGTACCGTCTCAAGAGCCGTTATCGTAAGAACAAAAAAAGAAATACGGAGAAAAGATGGTTCTTATATCCGTTTCGACGACAATGCAGTAGTACTACTAACTGCCGCCGACGAACCTAGAGGAACCCGTATCTTCGGACCTGTTGCCCGTGAATTACGTGATCGTGATTATATGCGAATCGTATCATTGGCTCCCGAAGTATTATAATCATTTTATAAATTTTATATGTAATGGCTAAGCAAGCTAAACCTAAAATACCTACTTATAAACTCAAGGTCAAAAAAGGTGACCGAGTTATGGTTATCGCAGGTGCCGACAAAGGAAAGTCTGGAGAAATTCTGGAAGTATTCCCTGGTAGGAATCGCGTGATTGTCGAGGAGGTAAATATTCGGAAAAAACATCAAAAACCAACTCAGGATAATCCTGGTGGAATTACTGAAATGGCAGCTTCTATCCATGTTTCTAACATTATGCTTATTGATCCCAAATCAGGTGAACCCACCCGAGTTGGTCGTCGAGAAGAAAATGGTAAACTGGTAAGATATTCTAAGAAATCTGGCGAAAATATTAATTAACGATGAGTTATCAACCAAGATTAAAGACAAAATACCGCGAGGAGGTAAAGGCTAAATTGCAGGAGCAATTTAATTATACTTCTTCCATGCAGGTACCCAAACTCGAAAAGATTTGCATCAATCAGGGAGTAGGGGAAGCTTCTGCCGACAAAAAGTTGGCAGACAACGCATTAGCAGAACTAACATTGATCGCTGGTCAAAAAGCAGTTCCAACTAAGGCACGTAAATCCATCGCCAACTTTAAGTTGAGAGAAGATATGGTGATCGGTGCAAGAGTCACACTCCGAAACGATCAAATGTGGGAATTTTTAGATCGCTTCATTGCGATTGCTTTACCACGGGTTCGTGACTTTAGGGGAATTAATGATAAGAGTTTTGACGGCCGTGGTAATTATTCCCTGGGTATCAAGGAACATATTATCTTCCCGGAGATCGATTTAGATAAAGTACCGAGAATTACTGGTATGGATATCACTTTCGTAACTTCTGCTCCTACCGATGCTGAAGCATTGTTTCTTTTAAAGGAAATAGGAATGCCATTTAAAAATCAGAATAAAACTAAATAGTCATGGCTAGAAAATCAGTAATAGCGCGTGAGCGCAAGAGAGAAAAAATGGTAGCAAAATACGCTGAGTTGCGTGAAAGATTAAAAAAAGAAGAGAAATGGGAAGAGTTGGATAAGCTACCTCGAAACAGTTCTGCCGTTCGCTTACACAATCGTTGTCGACTTACCGGTCGTCCTAAGGGTTATATGAGGATGTTCGGTATTTCCAGAGTTGCTTTCCGAAGAATGGCACTAAATGGAAAAATTCCTGGTATTACCAAGGCTAGTTGGTAATTGTAATTAAATAATAAAGCGTTTCAATAATAAAAAAATGGCATTAACAGATCCAATTGCAGACTTACTGACCAGAATACGCAATGCTCAACAGGCAGGTCACCGGGTAGTAGAAATCCCTTCTTCTAGAATGAAGAAAAGTATTACGGAAATTCTCTACAACCAAGGCTATATTCTCAAATATAAATTTGATGATAGCGCTGGAAAGCAGGGAATAATTAGTATCGCACTTAAATACGATCCAGTAACCAGAGAACCGGTTATTAGAAAGTTAGGTCGCATCAGTAAGCCAGGTTTACGTAAGTATAGTAAGGGATCAGATGTTCCTCGTATTATTAATGGACTTGGTGTTTGTATCGTTTCTACTTCTCATGGGTTAATGACTGGACGTCAGGCTAAAGAGAAGAACGTAGGGGGAGAGTTAATCTGTTACGTATATTAATTTAAATTTTTAAACTACCAATCATGTCAAGGATAGGAAAATCTCCCATTGCAATGCCCAGTAACGTCACTTTAGATGTAAGCGCGGGTAATGTGGTGACCGTAAAAGGTCCTAAGGGTGAATTAACACAGCAAGTCAACCCGGATTTATCCGTCAAAATGGAGGAGGGAGAAATAGTCGTTTCTCGTCCTACCGAACAAAAACGTCATAAAGCAATGCACGGTCTATACCGTTCGCTGATTGCTAATATGATAGAGGGTGTATCCGAAGGATTTGTAAAGGAACTTGAACTCGTGGGTGTTGGATACCGTGCCGATAATACGGGACAACTTTTAACCCTCATGTTAGGATATTCTCACCCGATAATGTTTGCTGTTCCCGATGAGGTAAAACTGGAGACCATCTCTGAAAAAAGTAAGAACCCAATTGTTCGTCTGGAATCTCACGACAAGCAACTGATTGGTCAGATTGCTGCTAAAATTAGAGCATTTCGTCCACCAGAACCTTACAAAGGAAAAGGTATTCGTTTCAAAGGGGAAGAAATTCGTCGTAAAGCTGGTAAGACTGCTGCTAAGTAATCGACCAATTCTAAATAAGCTATAAATTTTTTATAATGAAAATGACTAAGCAGGATAAGCGCCAACGGATTCACAAGCGCATTCGCAAAAAAATTAAAGGGACTTCTAGCCTTCCACGGTTGGTTGTATATCGAAGTAATAAAGAAATTTACTGTCAATTGGTTGATGATCTTAATGGTCATACATTATTAGCAGCTTCTTCCCGCGATAAAGGATTTGCTTTCTCCGGGAATAAAGTAGCCCAAGCTAAAGCGGTAGGTAAAGCATTAGCTGAAAAAGCAAAGTCAACCAACCTTTCTGAGGTTGTTTTTGACCGTGGCGGTTATTTATATCATGGTAGAATTAAAGCATTAGCTGAAGGTGCCCGCGAAGGTGGCCTCCAATTTTAAAAATAAATTATAATGGCAAAAAGAAGAAACGATCGAGGTAATAATACCGAATCAGATTTAAAAGAAAAATTGGTGAACCTTAACCGTGTTGCGAAGGTAACAAAGGGGGGACGAACTTTTAGCTTTGCTGCTATTGTCGTTGTCGGTGATGGAAAAGGTAAAATTGGACACGGACTTGGTAAAGCAAGGGATGTTCAGGAATCTATTGCTAAAGCGGTAGATGTTGCCAAGAAGAATATGATCACGGTGCCTATATATAATGGTACGATTCCTCATGAGCAAAAGGGAAAATACGGTGCGGGTAAAGTACTTATCAAGCCCGCTTCTGAAGGTACTGGTGTAATTGCCGGAGGTGCAATGCGTGCTGTACTGGAAATTGCAGGCGTACATAATGTACTTGCCAAGTCTCAAGGTTCTTCTAATCCTCATAACGTGGTAAAAGCAACCATCGACGCATTATCTAAATTACGTTCGCCAATGACAGTTGCTAAGCAGCGTAAAATAACATTAGAAAAAGTATTTAAAGGTTAATCATTATGGCTAAAGTTAGAATTACACAGGTGAGGAGCATTATTGATCGCCCTCAGCGTCAGAAAGATACCATCAAGGCATTGGGACTTCGCAAGATGAACCAATCTGTTGAGATTGAACTAAATCCACAGTTACAGGGTATGATTAATAAAGTAAGTCATCTGCTGAAAGTGGAACAATTATAGTAAACTATTCGTACACAATTTATAGATCCGTTAAAGGAGTCAAATCATGGAATTACATACGCTAAAGCCAGCAAAAGGCGCAACAAAAAAAGGAAAGCGAATTGGTAGAGGACAAGGGTCCGGCCATGGTGGTACGAGTACCCGTGGTCACAAAGGACAAAAATCCAGAAGTGGATTCAGTCGTAAACGTGCACATGAAGGTGGACAAATGCCACTACAGATGCGTCTACCAAAGAGAGGTTTTAAAAACTTTAACCGCGTTGCTTACGTAGCACTAAATTTAAAGAGACTGCAAGAAGTTGCAGATAAATACAATATTACAACTATTGATCTTGATGCCTTGGTTGCCAATGGTATCGTCAACAAAGAAGATCGTGTCAAAATTTTAGCACACGGTGAACTGACTACCTCAATTTCTGTTTCTGCTCACGCTATATCCGAATCTGCTAAAAAAGCAATCGAGGCAAAGGGAGGAACTGTAAATCTTGTTTAAAAATTACTGATGAAAAGATTTATTACGACCATTCAAAATATTTGGAAAATTGAAGAATTAAGAGACCGAATTCTCTTTACCCTTCTTATCCTTATGGTCTACCGATTTGGCTGTTTTGTAGTGCTTCCGGGTGTTAATCCAGCAGTGCTAGAGGCAGCTACCAGTTCAAATACTGGTGACCTTTTTGGTCTGATCAACGCTTTTACTGGTGGTGCTTTCAATAATGCAGCCGTTTTTGCATTGGGTATTATGCCTTATATTACCGCGTCGATTATAATTCAGTTGGCCGGTTTTGCTGTACCATACTTTCAGCGTTTACAACAGCGGGAAGGTGAATCAGGACGTAAAAAAATCACTCAAATTACCCGTTTATTAACTGTAGCAATTACCTTAGTACAAGGTGGTGGCTATTTAACTTGGGTAAAATCTCAAGGAGCAGTTGATCCGGGTATTTCTGATGCGGTATTCTGGTTTTGTAATGTAATTATATTATCTACAGGTACTATCCTGGCGATGTGGTTAGGTGAAAAAATTACAGATAAAGGTATTGGTAATGGTATTAGTTTGCTGATCATGATCGGAATTATCGCAACCTTGCCGGGTGCACTAGTATTTGAAATCTCTAAAAATTTCGGTCTGTTAATTATTGTTGAGCTTGCTGCCCTGTTTATGGTTGTATTGGCAACGGTAATGATTGTTCAGGCAGTCCGACGAATCCCAATTCAATTTGCTAAACGAATGGTGGGACGGGGTGCCAGCGCTATGCCAGTTGCTGGAAACCGTGACTATATTCCAATTAAGGTAAATGCTTCGGGTGTAATGCCTATTATCTTTGCCCAGGCATTAATGTTTTTACCTGCTTCCGTTGCACAATTTGCTGCGGGTGAAGGAAGTGCTTTGACTACTTCCAGCTGGTTTATGGCCTTAAATGATTTTACATCTCCTCTATATAATATTATATATTTTATTTTGGTAGTCGTATTTACTTATATCTACACTGCGCTATTAGTTAATCCGCAGCAATATTCCGAATACCTGAAACGTCAGAACGCATTTATTCCAGGTATTAAGCCTGGTACGCAGACTGCCGAATTCATTGATTCAGTTACTACAAGAATTACGTTGCCAGGTTCTGTTTTCTTAGGACTTATCGCAATTTTACCTGCTTTCGCTGCAGCTTTAGGAGTCAATATAAGTTTTGCCATGTTTTTTGGAGGTACTTCTCTTTTGATTCTGGTTGCAGTAGTATTGGATACTTTGCAGCAAATTGAAAGTTACCTCTTAATGCGTAAATATGATGGTTTGGTGAAATCAGGTCGTCTGAAAGCTAGAGGAGGTATTCAGGGAATTGGAGCCAGTATGTAAGGTCTCTTTCCTGATCGTTATTAAAAGTATACCGATCGTCTCACAACTTTATTATTGCAAACAACCATGATTTACTATAAGACCGACGAACAGATTGAGTTGTTGAGAGAGAACTGTCTGTTAGTATCAAAGGTTCTTACCAATATCGCAGGTAAGATACGCCCAGGAATAACTGGTGCTCAGCTTGATAAAGAAGCTGAAGAGCTAATTCGTGATCACGGAGCAGTTCCAGGTTTTAAAGGTCTATACGGTTGCCCTTCCACATTACTGATTTCTATTAACGAACAAGTCGTACACGGATTACCATCTACCGAGCCTTTCAAGGATGGGGACATCGTCTCTATCGATTGTGGAACGCTCAAACATGAATATTATGGTGATGCTGCTTATACTTTTGCTTTAGGCAACATTAGTGAGGAAGTTATGGCTTTGCTACAGACGACTAAAGAAGCACTCTACCGTGGAATTGAGCAGGCAAAAGCGGGAAATAGAGTGGGGGATATCAGCTACGCTATTCAGTCTTATTGCGAAAAAAAGCACAATTACGGAGTCGTAAGAGAATTAGTTGGACACGGAGTAGGTAAAAGTCTCCACGAAAAGCCCAATGTTCCAAATTTTGGAAAAAGAGGAAAAGGAGTAGTGATGAAACCAGGGTTGGTCATTGCTATTGAACCAATGATTAATATGGGCCGAAAAGAAGTCAAACAATTATCTGACGGTTGGACCATTGTCACTAAGGATGGGAAGCCATCTGCTCATTACGAGCATACTGTCGCGGTTAGAAAAAATGGCGCAGATATTTTGTCTAATCATCTGGTAATCGAGGATGCAATTAGCAAAAATAAGGAGTTACAAGAGGTTATCGCTCGCGAACCAATTACTGCAACGCTGCCAAGGTAGTATCGCCAGACACTATATTGTTCCGATTTTAGGGTGTTTTAATGATTTTGTAGAATTTTAAGGCATAAAACCTAGAAAATCAGTGAAAATTTAGTATCTTTGCACTCCGAAATCAGAATTTATGGCTAAGCAAGAATTAATTAAACAAGATGGTATTATTGAAGAAGCACTATCGAATGCGATGTTCAGAGTGCGTCTGGAAAATGATCACCAAATTGTAGCTACCATTTCCGGAAAGATGCGAATGCATTATATTCGAATACTTCCAGGAGATAAGGTAGCGGTTGAAATGTCCCCATATGATTTGACCAGGGGAAGAATTACTTATCGTTATAAATAAATTATATTATGAAAGTTAGAGCATCAGTTAAAAAGCGTTCTGCCGATTGTAAAATTGTGAGACGCAAAGGAAAACTCTACGTAATCAACAAAAAGAATCCACGTTTTAAGCAACGACAAGGATAAATTTTAATATTTAAAAGATCTGAAAAATGGCAAGAATTGCTGGTGTTGATTTACCAAAAAATAAAAGAGGGGTTATTGGGTTAACCTACATCTTCGGTATTGGACCATCTATGGCTAAAAAGATTTTAGCTGAAAATGGTATTGATGAAAGTACCAAAGTAAATGACTGGACAGATGATAATATCAAAGAATTATCTCGATACATTCAGGATGAAGTTAAAACTGAAGGTCAGTTAAGATCCGAGGTTCAATTAAATATCAAGCGTTTGATGGATATTGGTTGCTACCGTGGATTACGTCACCGGAAAGGACTTCCCTTACGTGGTCAACGTACGCAAACCAATGCTCGTACCCGTAAGGGTAAGCGTAAAACAGTTGCTAACAAGAAGAAGGCAACTAAGTAATTCACTGTATTTTTCATATTTATATAATTTTTCCAAGTTATGGCAAAGGTTAAAAAGAAAAGAAATGTAAAAGTTGACCCAGAGGGTGTAGTTCACATTCAGGCAACTTTCAATAATATTATCATCTCTATTTGCAATAAAGCAGGACAGGTAATTAGTTGGGCTTCTGCCGGTAAAGCAGGATTTAGAGGCTCAAAGAAAAATACGCCTTACGCTGCTCAAATGGCTGCTAATGATGCTTCCAAAGTTGCTTACGACGCTGGATTGCGATCTGTTGAGGTTTTAGTAAAAGGTCCTGGTTCTGGAAGAGAAGCTGCTATCCGCGCAATCGACCAATCTGGTATCAAAGTATCAAAAATTAAGGACGTTACACCGGTACCACACAATGGATGCCGACCTCCTAAACGTCGAAGAGTATAATCTTTATTATAAAAGCATATTTAAGAAATGGCTAGATATACCGGTCCTAAGACTAAAAAATCAAGAGCTTTCGGAGAAGCAATTTTCGGATTTGATAAATCTTTTGAAAAAAAGAAATATCCACCCGGCATGCACGGAAACGGAAAAAGACGAAAGCAAAAGTCTGATTACGCAAATCAGTTAATGGAAAAGCAAAAAGCTAAATACACTTATGGTGTGTTGGAGCGTCAATTCCGTAAGACTTTCGAAAAAGCAACTAGTAAATCTGGTGTTACCGGTGAGGTATTGCTTCAGTTATTAGAGGCTCGATTAGACAATACGGTATATCGTTTAGGTATGTCTCCAAGTCGTCCTGCTGCTCGTCAGTTGGTAAATCATAAGCATATTATGGTTAATGGAAAACTTAACAATATTCCTTCTACTCAATTGCGTGCTGGTGATGTTGTCACCGTTCGTGGAAGATCTCAGCATTTGCTGATAGTGCAGGATAGTGTAAAGTCTAAAGGTGACGTTCGATCGTTTCCTTGGTTAGAATTCAATCCTGATAAAATGCAGGGAACGTTCCTTGGATATCCGGAAAGAGAAAATATTCCGGAAAAAATCAACGAACAACTTATCGTTGAACTTTATTCTAAGTAATCAATTATCATTAGCGAAGCAATTTTTTTAATTGCTTCGCTAATGTACTTTTTCTCCCCCTCCCGCGGGGCCATCCAATCATCATTCTCATAACTTCTTTTAAAGAAACCGCAATCATATGAGTATATTAAACTTCCAGAAGCCCGACAAAATTATACTACAAAAGTCTACTGACTTTGAGGGTACTTTCGAATTTAAACCATTAGAGCCAGGTTTTGGACAAACAGTCGGAAACAGTCTCCGTCGTATCCTCCTTTCTTCTTTGGAAGGTTTTGCCATCTCTGCCGTTCGTATCGCTGGTGTTAGCCACGAATATTCCACAATTAAAGGAGTAGTCGAAGATGTCGTAGATATCATTTTGAATCTTAAACAGATTCGATTTAAGCAGTTAATCGCTGATGAGGATATTTCTTCCGAAAAAATCTACTTGACCATTAGTGGGCAGGAAGCGCTAAAAGCAGGAAACATCGAAGAACACACCAACGTGTTTAAGGTTATGAATCCTGAAATGATTATTTGTAACATGGAACCTTTCGTTAACCTCGAAATGGAATTGACGATCAGCAAAGGACGTGGTTATGTACCTGCTGACGAAAATCTTCCCAAGGACGCTCCAATCGGTGTTATTCCAATTGACTCGATTTATACGCCCATCAAAAACGTGGCTTACAATATTTCTAATACACGTGTTGGTCAAAGAACGGATTACGAAAAATTAACTATTGACGTTAAAACCGATGGAACTATTCATCCGGAAGAAGCGATCAAAGAAGCTTCTCGAATTATGATTCAGCACTTGATGCTAATCACGGATGAAAATATCACTTTCGACGAAGGAACAGGACGAGAAGATAATATCGTAGATGAGCACATCCTGCACATGCGTAAATTATTAAAAACTTCTTTGGAAGATCTCGATTTGTCTGTACGTGCCTACAACTGTTTGAAGGCGGCGAAAATTAACTCTTTGGCCGAGATGGTTCGATATGATATGCACGAGTTATTGAAATTCCGAAACTTCGGTAAAAAATCTTTAGTGGAAATTGAAGAATTATTACAAGAAAAAGGATTAACCTTCGGAATGGATTTGTCGAAGTATAAACTAGACGAAGAGTAAAATTTTCTGACTGGTAATAAAAAAATAAATTAGCAGTTACTTAGTACGTTTTGACGGAAAAGTGTTGCGATGATCACGCCGAATAGTCGGCATCACTTTTAAAATCTTATAAAATGAGACACGGGAAAAAATTTAACCATCTCGGTAGAAAAGTAGGACACCGTAAGGCTCTCCTTAAAAACTTATCCATTGCTTTGATTACGCACAAACGTATCAATACAACGCTGGCTAAAGCAAAAGCATTACGTCGTCACCTGGAGCCTTTGATCACAAAGACCAAAACGAATACTACACATTCTCGAAGAGTAGCATTTAGTTATCTGCAAAATAAAGAAGCGATTATCGAATTATTCGGACCAATCGCTGATAAGGTAGCCAACCGCCCCGGTGGTTATTTGCGAGTTATTAAATTAGGATTTAGACAAAGTGATGGTGCGGAAATGGCAATGATTGAATTTGTTGATTATAACGAAGTTTATACGGTAGGTGAAGGTTCTGGTAAAGAAAAGAAGAAGAAGCGTACACGTCGTGGAGGTGGAAGCAAGAAAACTGCTGCAGCAGCAGCAACTGCTACTGCAGTCGCTGCCAGTGAAGTAACCGAAGAAATCACTGATGAGTTAAAGAACGACGCTTCCGAAGAAGAATAGTTAATATTTTTGGTTTAATCGAAAAGATAAAAACAGGCGATTTCCAGCAGGAGATCGCCTGTTCTGTTTGTGGGAATTAAATCTTAGGATGGCGATGCTAGTGCCTTCGGCATTAAATAACTGGGCATATTGATCAACGTAGGAACAAGGCATTGCCTTGTTCCTACGTTGATCTGTTAACTTAAATTTCTCTACCGTCTTTTTTGAGTTTTTCAAATACTTTAGAGTGCGATACCTATGCGTTGGGAGGACCGATTAACGAATCACTAATCAGCTGTTCTTAATGTCTAGGAAAAATTAACAATTTGAAATACATACTAATTTAGTACCCGAACCACTAGTGCCCCAAGCCCTAAATAAACCATCATATGGATCTTATTCTTTATACTTAATGCCTGGGGCACAAGGCAAACTATTTTTTTGCCAATCAGAAGTTGGCATCGATAGGTATTTTATTACAGAAAAATGAAAATTACTTTCTTGACAAACCCTTCAGTTTTTCTTCCTTCCTAAAACTTGCTTATATTTGCGAAAACTTCAAATTCATGGCTGAGTTAGAACAAGTACCCACGATACTTTTATTAGCGGATGGCAAAATTTTTTATGGCAAATCTGCCGGAAAAATTGGCACGACCACCGGAGAGATTTGTTTCAATACCGGAATGACCGGTTACCAGGAAATATTTACCGACCCTTCTTATTTCGGTCAGATTATGGTGACTACCAATGCCCATATTGGAAACTATGGTACCCGTGACGTAGAAGCAGAATCCGATCAAATTACCATTGCTGGTTTGGTTTGTAAAAACTATGTCAACGAATACTCCCGGCAAATGGGTGACCAGTCTATTCAGCAATATTTTGAAAGAGAAGCGCTGGTTGGTATTTGTCAGGTAGATACCCGTGAGATTGTTCGGCATATTCGGGACAAAGGAGCGATGAACGCTATTATCTCTTCTGAGATCAGCGATATTGGAGAGCTAAAAAGATTATTGGGAAAGGTACCCAATATGGAAGGCCTTGAATTAGCCAGTTCAGTAAGTACCAAAGAACCTTATTTTTACGGAGACCCTACGGCGAAAACAAAAGTAGCCGTGTTGGATTTAGGTATCAAAAAAAGTATTCTGAAATGTATGTCCGACCGAGGATGTTACTGCAAAGTATTTCCCGCAAAAACTACTTATAAAGAAATGAAAAAGTGGAATCCGGATGGCTACTTTATTTCTAATGGTCCTGGTGATCCAGCTCCGATGCAATACGCAGTTGATACAGTTAAATCCATATTAGCGGAAGATAAACCACTTTTTGGAATTTGTCTGGGACATCAGATTCTTGCACTCGCACTGGATATTCCAACCTATAAGATGCACAATGGTCACCGGGGAATTAATCACCCAGTGAAAAATATGGTGACGGGTAAATGTGAAATTACCAGTCAAAACCACGGCTTTGGAGTAAGTCCCGAGGCCCTCGAAGCCAATCAGGATAAAATTGAGATTACCCACATTAATCTCAATGATCAGACTATCGAAGGAATCAAAGTAAAAGCCAAGAAAGCATTCTCCGTCCAATATCATCCGGAGGCATCTCCTGGTCCGCACGATTCTCGTTATCTCTTCGACGAATTTCTTAATATAATGACTAGGTCAGAACAACTGGCACACTAGTTTTAGAATACCATAAGCGTCCTAACCAATATTTCTCCCAAGCGTTTTATACCCGTTTGTAGAAAGGCCAAAAGTTTTAATAACTTATTTTTAAAAAAAGAAAAACAATGAGCGAAATTATCGACATCCGATCACGGCAAATTCTTGACTCTCGAGGTAACCCGACAGTAGAAGTCGAAGTTACGACCGCCTACGGGTCTGTAGGTCGGGCAGCAGTTCCATCTGGAGCTTCTACTGGAAAATACGAAGCTGTAGAATTAAGAGATAAAAATAAAAAAATATATCTCGGAAAAGGAGTAACCAAAGCAGTTCGAAACGTAGAAGATCAAATTCGTGAGCATTTGATTGGTGTAGATGTTTTTGATCAGATTTATATTGATCAACTGATGATCGATTTGGATAGCACACACAATAAGAAAAAATTAGGCGCTAATGCTATATTAGGTGTTTCTTTGGCTTGTGCAAAAGCGGCAGCTTTGGAAAACGATATGTCTTTGTATCGCTACGTAGGTGGAGTAGGAGCCCACGTTTTGCCAGTACCCATGATGAATATTCTGAATGGAGGTTCGCACGCAGATAACAGCATCGATTTTCAGGAATTTATGGTCATGCCCGTAGGTGCTGAGCGATTCTCTGATGGATTAAGAATGGGGGTTGAAATTTTTCACCACCTGAAAGATGTTCTGAAGAAAAAAGGTTATTCTACCAACGTTGGAGACGAAGGTGGTTTTGCACCTAGCATGAAATCAAACGAAGAAGCCATTATCACCGTTATTCAGGCCATTGAAAAAGCGGGTTACCGACCGGGTGAAGATGTAGTGATTGCGATGGACGCAGCAGCTTCCGAATTTTGGAATAAAAAGGAAAAGAAATACCACTTCCACCAATCTACCGGAGATAAGCTAACTTCTGATGAGATGGTTACTTACTGGAAAGACTGGTGTGACAAATATCCAATTTTCTCAATTGAGGATGGATTAGACGAAGATGACTGGAAAGGATGGAGCAATTTGACCGGAACTTTAGGGGATCGGGTGCAGTTGGTAGGAGATGATTTGTTCGTTACCAATACCAAGCGATTACAACGAGGAATTGAAGAAAGCTCCGCTAATTCTATTTTAATCAAAGTAAATCAGATTGGTACTTTAACAGAAACAATTCAAGCAGTAAACCTTGCTACCCGAAATGGTTTTACCAGCGTGATGAGTCACCGTTCTGGAGAAACTGAAGATACAACCATTGCTGATTTAGCAGTAGCGTTGAACACCGGACAGATCAAAACTGGCTCTGCTTCCCGTTCGGATAGAGTCGCTAAATACAACCAATTACTAAGAATTGAAGAAGAGCTGGGAGATGCAGCTGTCTATCCTGGTAAGGCGTTATTAATGTAATTATGGCTAAACGAAAAAATCCATTAGAACCACTGCTGGAATACATTCCGGCTCCGGCGAGAAACAGGTATTTCATGGTAAGTATTCTGTTTCTAGCCTGGATGGTTTTTTTCGATAAACATGATGTGCTAACCCAGTTTAAGCTGCAAACTACACAGGAACGACTGAAATCGGACAGGGCATATTACGAAGAAAAAATCGACGAGGCGAAAGCAGATAAGATAGATATTGAGCGAGATAAAGAAAAGTTTGCCAGAGAGCACTACTATATGCACAAAGATGACGAAGATATATTTATATTTGTGGAAGAATAAAAGGGTAAATCAATCTATACACTTAAAAATACAAGTGAAAATTTGTGTAGATTGAACGTCCTGGCGTTTAGCCTCACTTTTTAAAAAATACCTAACTAATTTAGATTGCGTAACAGTTCATCACGTAATCACAAAACCTTAATAAATGTCAGTTTTAGTTAACAAAAATTCTAACATCATTGTCCAGGGATTTACTGGGAAAGAAGGTTCTTTTCATGCCGGACAGATGATTGAATATGGAACAAATGTCGTCGGTGGCGTTACTCCTGGTAAAGGAGGACAAGAACACCTGGGCCTACCCGTATTTAATACAGTAGCAGAAGCGGTGGATAAAGCCAATGCGGATACCACAATTATTTTTGTACCTCCTAAATTTGCTGCGGACGCAGTAATGGAAGCTGCCGAAGCGGGTATTAAAGTAATCATCTGTATCACAGAAGGTATTCCCGTTCAGGATATGGTAAAAGTAAAAGCTTACCTTAAAGATAAGGACTGTCGTTTGATCGGACCTAATTGTCCTGGTGTAATGACACCTGGAGAGGCGAAAGTAGGAATCATGCCTGGATTTATTCATAATCCTGGTAAAATCGGTATCGTTAGCCGTTCTGGTACCTTGACCTACGAAGCAGTAGATCAGATAACCAAGGCTGGCTTGGGACAATCTACTTGTATCGGTATAGGTGGTGATCCAATCATTGGAACAACAACCAAAGAAGCGGTAGAGCTACTGATGAATGATCCAGACACAGAAGGAATCGTTATGATCGGTGAAATCGGTGGAAATATGGAAGCCGATGCTGCGCACTGGATCAAGGAGCATGGCACGAAACCCGTTGTTGGTTTTATCGCGGGACAAACTGCGCCCGAAGGACGTACCATGGGACACGCCGGAGCAATTATCGGTGGAGAAGATGATACCGCTGAAGCAAAAATGAAAATTATGACTGCATGTGGTATTCATGTAGTTAATTCTCCCGCAACTATCGGTGAAACAATGATTAAGGCACTGAAATTAGCGAAGGCTTAAATGCTCATTTTATTCAAAATAAGAAAAAGGGGATATTAGCAATAATATCCCCTTTTTTACTTGGGTTTCTAAACGTTCTCTCTTGTGTTTAGTCAATCAATCGCTAAGCGATTTTCAACTCTATTTCTTATACGCATTGGGTGAATAGGTCAGTTCGTAACTGTGTGTATAGATTTCGAATACAATTCCAAATGGATCTTCAACATAAACCATTTTATAGGGTTTTTCATCTGGAAAGTACTCCCGTATCGGCATTCTTTGCTTACCACCTGCTTCCACTATTTTTTTTGTCAAATTTTCAATATCCGGGTCCTGTACGCAAAAGTGAAAAAGGCCAGTATTAAACGGATTGAATGCAGGGGCTTCCTTTGCTCCGTGCGGAAAACAGAACAATTCTATTCCGATACTGTCTGAAGTGGACATATGAGCAATTTCAAATTCTTCCCAATCGTCCCCAAAGACATCAATACACATCTGCCCAATTGCGGTGTCACTGTCTTTTACTACAGTAGATGGTGGCACAACTACATACCATCCCATCACGTTTTGATAAAATGTTACCGCTTTGTTTATATCCGGAACGGTTATTCCAATATGTGAAAATGATTTAGGGTATTTTGTCTGATTCATTTTAATTTGTTTTAAAATTTTGATTAACGTTTGTTAAGTTGTTAACGATTAGTAGGTGGGTTTGTTTTCAGATATACCTTAATTTTTATTCCTAATAAAATGAAAGCAACACCAAAATCAATACCACTACACCCACTGCGACCATCACTCCTATGTACTGACCATTGTTTCGATGTAAATTATAAAGCGATTCGATCGCATCCCGCCAAACAAATTTTCTTACGTGTGCTTCGCGACCGAGTAAACGATATTTACTTTTTCCAATTCGTTTCTGATCGCCATGTTTTTTAAAAACAAAAAAATCTTTATTTAAAAAAGCGAGATCGAATAACTCGCTTGTGATGACCGCATCTCCATCCATCCGATCGATAATAATGGTATTTGATTTGGGTAAAGTACGCCAGACACCCGTATTGATATTTCCATCAATGGATAAGAGATATTCGTCATCATCCCGAAAAATGTGTAAAATTGATTCGTGGAAATCATCTTTATCACTAATTTCCAGCCAGCGTGTATCAATATAAAATTCCCGTTCCCGCAAATCTTCACTGTGCATTTTAATTTCCGGTAGGATCATATCTAAATACTCGTCGATAGACTGCGCCTCGGGAAGTTCGAGGCTTAAAGTTCGATTGAATTTTTCCAGTAATGGATTGTCAATTGCCATAGTATTTTATTTATTTAACACTCCTAAGCGTCCTTACTCAGCAGATAATTAGCCACTGAAGTGAACATCAAGATACCAATAATAAAAGCATTAACGAATAATTTTGCTCTTATAAAGATACCCGCAATTCCGAAAAACTACAAGAGGCCCAATAACCAGCCCAATATTCACGACAGTAATTTTTTTTGTATGTTGCCTCAACTTCTTCCCGTTTTTGGTGACGGAGGAGTGCTTGTAATAATGGTTTTTATAACGCAATATTATCTGGAGAGCCTGCAATGGTAGTTCTTGATTTTGTCAATTCTTCCTAGACATTAAGAACAGTTAATTAGTGATCAGTGATTAGTTAATCGGTCCTTACAACGCATAGGTATCGTCCTCTAAAGTATTTGAAAAACTCAAGAAAGACCGCCGAGAAGGTTAAGTTGCCAGATAAACGTAGGAACAAGGCAATGCCTTGTTCCTACGTTTATCAATATACCCAGCAATTTAGTTCCCGAACCACTAGTTTGTTTGTTTCCTGTTTTTGCGTTTACCAAAATATTTTTTATCGACTACTAGTAAGCCAAACGACTCGCAGTTTTCTTTTGTCTGTTGAGCATGGTGAGAACCATGCGCTCGCAGAATAGCACGGGAATATTTATTGTCCAGTTGACGAAACCACTTAAATCGCTGGTGGATATAAACATCGTGAATTAAAAAATAAATTAGTCCATAAATGGAAATACCAACACCGACAAAGAACAACCAGCGATATTCGGGAAGCGAGCCAACTATGTAAGAAAGCGCGCTCGGAATGGCGAAAACCAAAAAGAATAAATCATTTTTTTCAAAAAAGCCGTCGTTATGATGTGGATTGTGATGATCTTCGTGCCAACTCCAGAGCAATCCGTGCATCACGTATTTATGCGCAAACCAAGCTACAAATTCCATCATAGCCACTGTAATCAGAACAATAAAGATATAAAGTAAAAGAGTCATAGTTGTAAAATTCCAAAGAACAAAAACTGTAATATAAACAGCAGGATAGCAACTTTGTTGGTGGTTTTTCCCAGCAATTTAAAATAGGCTGCTAACAAAGGTAAAGCTACAAAAAACCATGCAATATAATTCTGTACTGGAATGATATGGTCCTTCCAGCTCCAGAAGTTAAGTTCCATCGCTACCGGTTCTATTAAAACATCTAAAAGGGTCATCAAGATTGCCCCAAAGGCAGCTTTTATCCAGATAGGCAGAGTGTCAGACAGCAACCGATTGATGACTGATCCGGCACCGTATACTAGCATCGTCCAGTTAACACCAATCATCAGCGGTGTACCAAAAATTTTAGGTCCGAGAACCGGACCATATTGATAATCACCAAAAATAAGTCCTGTTTGTACGCCTGCAATTTCAATGAGTACGCCCGTGATAAAGCACAATGCCGCTAATTTCCAAAGCGGAGCGTACGCAGTCGGATGTGTCCAAAAGACAAGTCCCAATGACAAAAGCAGATTGACGGGCGTCAATAAAACAAACCGGTCGTCAAAATTACCTGCGATTCCAATAATACCAACGGTATAAACAATGACCAGAATTAAACTGGCCAGGGTGATTTTTGATTTCAAGATGTTTGAATTAATTCACTAACTATTTTTCCGGATAATAAACACAACGGAATTCCTCCGCCGGGATGAACGCTTCCTCCACAGAAGTATAAGTTCTTAATTTTTCTGGTAAAATTAGGGTGACGTAAAAAGGCGGCAAAAATATTATTTGAGTTAGTACCGTATAAAGCACCTTGGTGGGAGGCCGTCTTACTTTCAATACTCCGGGGATCAAGAATGGATTCGCAGACGATCAAATCTTTTAAATTCACGTGGAGTGTCCGATCTATTTTCTCAATAATATCCTGGCGTACCTGCGTAATCAGCGCCTCCCAATCTTGTCCATCATTGGCGGGAACATTGATCATCGTAAACCAGTTTTCACATCCTTCCGGTGCATCCGTCGCGACATATTTTTTTGAAATATTAATATAAATGGTCGGGTCTCTATCAATTCGTCCTTCATCGAGTGCCGTAAATTCTTTTTGATAATTTTTGCTAAACAAAATATTATGTAATCCCAGTTCTTTAAACTCTTTTTTGATTCCCCAATAAAATATCAATGCCGAAGTAGAGCGGGGTTGCGCCAGCGTACGATGCGGTTGGGACTGATCAGCCAGTAATTTTTTATAGGTTGGAAAAACATCCATATTACTAATCACTTTATCATACGATTGATTCTGACCAGCGATTTGAATGCCAACCGCTTTTTTTTGTTCTACTCTAATTTTTTCGACTTTCTGATTAAAATAGAAAGTAACGCCCAGGTCTACCGCCAGTTGGTACAACGCCAACGTAATCTGATGCATTCCACCTTTTGGGAAAAATGCGCCGATATTATGCTCAAAATGTGGAATAATATTTAACATCCCGGGCGCTTTGTACGGGTTGGAACCATTATAGGTCGCAAAGCGATCAAAAAGTTGTACGAGTTTGGGATGACTTAATCGACGTTCATTATCGCGGTGCATGGATTGAAAGACTGCGCCGGTCAGCATGGGTATTTTTGTCAAAGACCTGGCTACTTCTGAACTTAGCCAGGTGCTGGTCTGATGCAACGATTTTTCTAAAAAGGTCTTTCCGGTAAGGCGATATTTTTCGGCACTGGCCGCCAGGGTCTTCGTAATTTCTGAAGCAGGAACCTCCAGGGTTTTTTCTACTTCCCGTGCAAAAATTTCCGGATCAGCATATGCTTTCAGACGAGTGCCGTCCTCCCAAAAATAATGACAAATAATATCAAGTTGATCGTATTGGAAATAGTCCTTAATATCTTTTCCTGCGAGAGAAAATAAGGCTTCGATGTAGGAGGGCATAGTAAACAGAGAAGGGCCAGCGTCAAAGCGATAATTGTCCACCTGAATTTCAGTCAGTTTACCACCGGGATAACTGTTGGTTTCGTATACGGTTACTGCGTGGTCGGTAGCTGCCAGGCGAATAGCCGTGGCCAATCCACCAATTCCGGCTCCGATAATACATATTTTTGAGTTTTCCATTGTTGGTAGTACTAACCACTAAGATAGAAAACTTGTTTAAGGGATGAGGAATAGTTTGCCTAGAATCTTAATTTATTTTATCAACATTCCTAAACAGCGTATTCCGGTTTTTTTATTTCTACGATGGGAAGTTCGACAAAGAATTTGGTACCAACGTTTACTTCTGTTTCAAACCATATTCTGCCGTTGACCGACTCGATGATGTTTTTGGAGATAGCCAGTCCGAGACCCGTTCCTGAATTTTTGGTAGTAAAATTAGGAACAAAGACTTTATCTTTTTTATCATCCGAAATACCGGATCCATTATCGTGTACACATACAATGGCTACCTCATCGTCCTGCTTATAAAGCGAAACAGTAATGACACCACTGCGTTCTTCTGGAACAGCCTGAATAGCATTTTTAATTAAATTATTAAATACCCGTACCAGGTGATTTTTATCCGCAAAAACCACAAACGATTCTTTAGGAACACTGAGTCTCAAGTCCACATTTTCACTACGAAAAAGATTGTAAACACTGGTTACGTGATTGTTAAGAACGATTTGCTGATTTTCGGCTTGTGGCATTTTAGCAAAGTTTGAGAACTCCGTTGCGATATGCGACAAGTTATCGATCTGTTCAATCAGCGTAGCGGCGACCCTTTTGAGCAGCGGTTCGATATTGTCTGGCCGTGACTGGAAAGCATGTTGGAGATACTGAATACTCAGTTTCATTGGTGTTAACGGATTTTTAATTTCGTGTGCTACTTGTTTGGCCATTTCTCGCCAGGCACCTTCCCGTTCAGATTGTGCCAGTTTTTTAACCGAGGAGTCAAGCTGACGAATCATTTTATTGTATTCCTTAATCAGTACGCCAATTTCATCATCACTTTCCCATTCCAGTGGCGTATTGTTCTTTCCGAGTTTTGTTTCCTTTAGTTTTTCTCCAATCTTTGTAATATGTTTTGTAATAGAACGTGCTGTCCACATCGAAATACCACCTGCAATAAACAGTAAAAATACATAAACATTAATCAATGTACTTAGGAAGAGCGTAACATCGTTGCTCATTTTACTTTGCTTGGAATAGTAGGGGAGTCCCATGTAGGCTACTGGTTCTTCTTCTGGTCCCAATAAGGAAACATAAGCGGCTTTATATTTCAGGCTACCGATATGTTCGCCATCCTGAGTATAGTGTGAGCGTCCATGCCGTGACAACGCCTGAAATGCAACGGAGCCCATCTGTCTTGAAATCACTTCTTTTCGATATAAATCTTCTTCTGAAGAACCAATAAGATTTCCTTTTAGATCATATAAGTTAATATCAATTCGGTGGGTTTCAGAAACTGGGTTTAAAATAGATTTGATATCACTTTCCCTTAAATCTCTGGTCACGCCCATTCGTTCTATTTCTCGTTGGGCATCGGTGAGTACCGAGCTGGCTTTTCTCTCTAATCTTTTTTCGTGGTATTCTTCGGATGAATTTTTGAAAAACCAGGTGGTTGTAAAACCGATAAATAAAAACGAGAAAACGGTAAGGACAACTACTGCCAACTGAATTTTATTTTTCAGAGAAGGACTCCGTAGTAGATAGAAATTAAATGTGTCGGGCACAAATTTAAAAATAGTGTTCAATCCCATAGCGATAAAAACGATTCCGATCATCAGCGTTAGCATATATGAGAATAGAGAAATCATTTTGATAATCGTTTCCCGATCTCGACCAATGATGACAACTGTTTTTTCGTCGGCTGATTGATAGATTATTTCGGTCCGGTTGCCCATGGTTTGTTCAAGATAAGCATTCGGTCCCGGAAGTTTATCGAGCGTAAGTACAGAGCCGTAGATATTCCCTTTTGAATCTAGTTGTTTACCGTTACGATAAACGGCAAAATCATATTTATTCAACCGTTGTAGTCTCTTGTAAGGCTGGTCGACAAGCAGTTCGGTATAGACCTTTGATTGTTCTCGTCGGGAGCGGATAAATTCTAGTACCATCGTGTTCTCCTGCTGACTGGCAGCATCTCTGGAAATGGGAATTTCGAGGAGGTAAGACCAGTATTGCTCATCAATATTTTCGTAGAAATATAGATCTGATTTTTTTCCTTTTAGCAGCTTGGCACTCTTTAATTTGTTCTGAAAAACCTCGTAATTATCCTGAGCCTGTTCTAAAGAAGAGGAGTGGTATCTGTTGAAAACACTTAGTTTATATTTATAATTATAAAAGAGGTAATTATCGGAGGTCAGGAAAAGATCCAGCTGATCTTCAATTCTTTTTGCATCAGTTTTGTAAGGATATGGAACGGCAATTTCGTTACGAATGACAGGATCTTCTTTTACAAAATTGATGAGTTTTTTAAACGATTTTTCGGCATATGGATCGCGAAGTTCTGATAATTCGCGTGCGTAATCGGATCGAATGGTATTATCCAGATACGAATTATACATAAACAAGAGCACAGAAGGAAAGAATGCCAGGATTCCCAAAAGAAAAATAAAATAAAGAAAATCGACATTGGGACGTTCTACGAAGAGGTCAAAAAACATGATTAGGGTAAAGGAAATAGCAAACAAAATACCCCAGTGGATTATAAAGTCAAATGCAAAAAAAACAGGAAAAGCCATCAGATTGGCAATCCCCAAAGCGATCAATCGACGGTTAAAAGGTGTTTGCATTTTTTTGATGATTAGAATCATCCGGTGAGAAAAAACAAAGAGTGCCGTCAGCAAAATCACCACCGCTACGATGGCTGTAATACTTTTTGAATCTAAATTAAAAACATTATTAAAATCATAGTTCAGACTAGAATTGAAAACAATCATTTTGAATACTGCAGTCAGGGATAGAAAACTCAAAACGATAGAGAAATAACTCATCACGGTCAGGCCAAACTGTTTGTTTTTACTGAGTACTTTATTATGCTGCATGGGATAAGCCTGGTGAAAAAATACCATTATCCAAAGTAAAAGACTCACGTCTATAAACATATCTCCCAGTGAGTTCGTCCAGAGAGAATCAAAGATTTTTTCAAAAAATGGAAGTGTACTAAAGCGGTCTGTAAATCCATCAACAATACTGGCAAATCGCAGAGATACAACCGTTCCGATCATAAATGCTGCACCCATCCAGGGTTTGTGATGCTTGATGATCTTTAACGTAGTGAGGTGGATAAAAACAGCTAGCATAAAGAAACTCAAAAAAATCAGCAGACAGAGTAAACGTTGATTACGAACGTCTACGAGGTTATCCGGTGCGTCCAGATAAAAGAGCCGTTCTCCTCTTTTATTATTGATAGCATAATCTGTAAAACTATCTGAGAACTCCACCATCTTGGGAATCTGGTCATCTGCCACAAATTGATCTTTGATATAATTACTGACCAATTGATAATTATAGCGAATGGGAATCATCGCATGGATATTGTACTGACCCAGTTTTTCGTCAATACTGGTCTGGCTGGTTAGCTGATAGTAACCGTTGGAATGTTTAATAAATTTACTGGTACGTTCTCCGTTGTCATAACGATAAGCACTAACAGGTAAAGTAGCAAGATTGTTATTCCAAAAAATAACAGAGTCGCCTACGGTAATATAAATAGTGAAATCTTCTCCGGCTAATTCTTGAAGTCGGTTGAGATCCGCTTCTCTTTTAGAAACACTTTCCCTATCTGCTCCCGTAATTCGATAGATAAAACCACGGTCCTCCATAATCGCTTCTACCCGGCCTTCCTGTTTGTGAAGATATGTCTCTACCGTGTTTTCATAACAAGACAAATTAGTCTGACGATCCTTATAAAAATCGTAGCCTGCCGCAAGAAAAAAAAACAATAAAGCCAGTGAGAGTGACGTAAGTTGACTTCTGGTCATTGTAAAGATAATTTAGTAGGATTTTTAGCAAATACCCACAAAATTTAATCCAAATCGATACTTATGGTAAAAAAAATAAATATAAGCGTATTTATGTTTGAAAACAACAAAACTGACCTTTCTTAACGTAATTTTATTAGAATAACGTACTTTTATATTTACTACGGGCCACTCTGTCGCGGTTTCGATTTCGGTCGAAAATGAGGAAAGTCCGGACAACGTAGCGTACCACACCATCTAACGGATGGGATATTATAGATTTTCGAATTTATGATATACAGCAAGTGTCGCAGAAAATAACCGCCAGGCTTCGGTTTGGTAAGGGTGAAAATGTGCGGTAAAAGCGCACGGTCGGATCGGGTAATCGGTTCGGTGGATAAACCTTGTGGGTTGAAATGTCACATACATCTCGATTGGGTCCTTATTTCTGCGGAGGTAAGAATCCAGCGAAGTTACGCGCTTGGTTTGCTTCGGCAAGTCGGGAGGGGTAGGCAGATAGAGGCCATGCGTGAGCAGGGTCCTAGATAAATGACAGAGCTGTTTTGGCTTAGGCCAAAATTGACAAAATCCGGCTTATCGGCCCGTAGTAATTTTTAATATTTGCTTTTTTAGGGATGAGAATTAAATATATTTACTTTTTTGAAGATTCTAAAATGACTAAGATGAATTATCAGTTATATCTTTGTTTCTTTTTATGTTTTTTAAATGTTAATTCCTTGCGGGGGCAGGATGGATGCACCGATCCACAGGCGATTAATTTTGATGCCGCTGCCGAAAACAATAACGGATCTTGTATTTATGCCGCTACGCAATATGAGATGGAACAACGCGCTACCTTATCTAACACCTTAAGAGAGGCGTCTGGATTGGCTTATCTTGACGGGCAACTTTGGACACATAATGACCAGGGTAATCCTGAAGAAATTTATCGAATCGATTCGTTATCAGGGGAGATTCTTCAGACAGTTACCATTGGTGGAATGGAAAACGAAGATTGGGAAGATATGGCGCAAAACAGTACCCATCTCTTTTTGGGTGACTTTGGCAATAACGCTGGAGATCGAATGGACTTACGGATCGGACAAATTGATCGAAGTAACCTGAGTAATCTGATTGTTAGTACCCAAATAATTAATTTTTCTTACAGCGATCAAACTGATTTTACGGAACGATTAAATGACAATGACTACGATTGTGAAGCTTTCTTTTTTTATCAGGATTCACTTCATCTTTTCACCAAAAACTGGGTAGATCAGCAGACCCGACATTACACACTCCCGGCAACACCCGGTACGCACGTAGCACAGCTGCGCGAAACGTTTGATACCGAAGGTTTAATTACCGCAGCGGCGATTGATGTGCAAACCGGTACCATCTCTTTGTTAGGTTACACGCCAAGTGGTGTAAATTTTATGTGGTTGTTATATGACTATCAGCCCAATCATTATTTTTCTGGAAATATTCGAAAAATAAATCTGGGAACGGGACTAACCAATAGCCAAACCGAAGGAATTATTTTTACTCAAAATGGCGCAGGATTTGTGGTGTCAGAAAATTTTAATTTCTTGCCCCCACGGCTCTTACAATTTAATACTCAACAATGGATTGGCGATATTACGACGAATCTGAATGATCCGGTTTTTGTGGAAAACACCCTTGATTTAACTATTTTTCCTGTGCCATTTGAAGATCAAGTAAATTTAAAATGGAAGGCAGATCATTTGGAAAATGGGGTGGTGGAGATTTTTGATTTATTAGGAACGCTTATTTACCGAAGAGATTTAGATGGTACCGAAGACCAACTTTTGGTGGATACGTCTACTTTTTCCAGTGGAACTTATCTGACCAGAATTAGTGATAAAAACCGAATTATTAATAGAGTGGTTTTACGAAAATAATAGTAACTGAATATCGAATGTAAACTTGTCTAACGGATGAGGCACAGTAGTACGGGTACTAAATTACTATGTATTTCAGATTGTTAATTCTTCCCTGGAGATGAGATTAAGAACAGTTGATTAGTGATTAGTTAATCGGTCCTTCCAATGCATAGGTATTGATCAGCGTAGGAACAAGGCAATGCCTTGTTCTACGCTGATCAGTTAACTCAACTTTATCTGTGGTCAAAACCAGTTAAAAATACGGGAATGATCCCGGAATTTGTCACGTCTTTAGCGTGAGGGATCAAGTTATGTTAGCAGCGTTTTAGTTCTGTGTAACCCGACCGCAGAGCCGGTCGAAATGGCGATTAAATAAATTGGCCCTCTTTATAACTATAAAGAGGGCCAACAAGCCAACTGGCTAATAGCTAACAAGCCATGTTATTCTTCATCAAACTCACCACCGGCAAAGTCAAACAATAAAGAGAATCGTAAAGTATTATCAAGTGGATTACGCTGATTGGTGGTCGGTACTAAATAAGAAAAGTTCAAACCAAAAACATTGTATTTCAAACCTAAACCAACCGTAAAAAACTTTCTATTTCCTTTGGTAGAATGCTCTGTATAATATCCTGCTCGTACGGCAAATTGCTTATCGTACCAGTATTCCAGTCCAAGAGAGTAAGACAATTCTCTAATCTCTTCTCCAAAACCACCAGGTGCATCTCCAAAAGATCCCAATACACCACTAAACATAGACTGTTCGCGATAGTCAGGGATGCCTGGTTCGCCGGATACATCACATGTATTTGGCAGCGTAGGATCATTGGCATTTTCGTTAAGGCAAGGAGTCGGAACCAATAATTTATTGATGTCCGTTGTGATGGTCAAGGCATTAAATTCATCAAAATTAAATTCCCACGCTGCCCCAATTCCAAGATTGGCAGGAATAAAGTCTTTGTTGATAGAGTTGGTGTAGGAAATCTTGGTTCCCAGGTTGGAAACCGCTGCACCAATTCGTAAATTAGACTCATTGGCCGTAAATTGAATCGGGGTCTGGAACGTTAATGAGAAATCTGCACCCCCGGCAATACCGGGCTTAATTTCTACACCGTCAACCAATTGTCCCGGTGCCAGGTTTGAAAAAATAAATTTTGGTGCGACGGCGACGGATAGTTTTTCGGATAATTTTCTTGAATAAGCTAGAGAAATTTCAAACTCATTAGGATTTCCAGTTCCGAGGCTGGTTCCCTGATTGTCGGTAAAATTGATTTCTCCCAGGGAAAAATAACGCAAGGAAAGACCTACCGCCTGAAGGTCACCAAATTTTTTGTAACCTGATAAATAAGCCATGTAAACATCTTGTAATCCCAAGGCCTTTAACCAGGGAGTATAGGTAACAGAAAGTGCCATGTCTTGTTCTGCCGTTACCAGCTTAGAGGCATTAAAGTGCATAGAATTGGCATCCGCTGAAGTAGCAATACCCGCATCTCCTAATGCTCCAGCTCTGGCATCTGGTATAATTCGTAAGAAAGGAACCGCTGTAATGAGCGTATTGATACAAGGGCCACCACCGGGCGCTCTCCATTCGCTTGTATTAGGATCAAACTCACAACCAAAACCTCCCTGTGCATTGGTATTGGTAAATGCTGCCACGACTACCAGCACAGAAAAAAGTAAACATATTTTTAATCTATTCATGATTTTTATTCAGGTTTCAAAAAAAGAAATGCAAATATAAGGTAAGTTCTGAAGATTAGTAAAAAATAATTAATGTGAACACATAAGTTATTAGGAACGGTACATAAATAAATTGATATTAGACTTGGTTATTTTGATACTAATCAAGGTGCTAAAAATGGAGTTATGCCGTAGCATAATGAGTTTTTTTCACCAACCCTGCCCGATCTGACAATCGGTCAGGCGGGGAAGAGTAGAAGTAAATTAAGCAGTCAAATGTTATAAGTTATTTTTTTAATGATCCTTAATACGAAAGTGTTCACATTCATTAACATAATTTTAAGACTTTTATTTTAAAGAGGTCTCTTTTTTTTAGAAAAAAACTATTTTAGGATAACTAATTTCTCAAAATCACTTTCAGAGCGAATATCTTCGTCTTTAGCGTTGGTAGCTTTTACCTTAATTTTATAAAGATATACACCTCTTGCCAGGCGATCTCCATAATCATCCATTCCATTCCAGTTAACGTCGGTTACCCGAAATCCATCTGCAAAAATATCCTTCTCAATGGTTTTTACCAATTTTCCGGAAACAGTAAAAATTTGTACCATGATTTGCAAATCCTGACCACTAAGTTGATGCTCAAATTGAAAATTAGTGTTGGTTGTAAAAGGATTCGGGTAATTTAGCACATGTTTTAGCGCGGACTCCTCACTATTAAATACCAAAAACTCGGTGCCTCCCTCTCCAGAATTATTAGATGTATCCCAGGCTTTAACATTTATTCGGTGCAAACCTTCTGGTATATCAAATAAAGGAAAGCGTACCGTCCCTTTTGAATAGTCGTCCAGTTCGGCAGTATAATAGTCATTAAGTACATAAGTATCCTGTGTTTTATCATCCAGCACTGCCGTCAGATCGTGACCAATACTGATTCCACCAATATTTATACCATTGTCGTCTGATATGTTTACCAATAAGACCGGATTTTTATCCGTCGTACCTCCGGTAACAAAATCTTCAGAGTTCATAAAAACATCTACGATAGGTCCCTGATCGTCTACAATTGGGTTGGAACTCGTACCGCCAATCAGGAATTCATCATAAAATCCATTGGCATCGCGGGCGCCATCTTCGGCATAATAACTAATCTTGCCAAAACCATAATTGTAATCTATATCTTTTGGAACGATAAACTCGAAAGAAAACAAACCATTTCGAACGGTAGCGGTTCCTTTAAAAAGTACATTCTTACGAAGCTCAAAATCTTTTACTTCGTTGCCTCCCTGACCAAAAGTCTGAACCTTGGATATTTTATCATAAATAGTAGGATATACTCGTCCGTTGAAGTCAGACATTACATTGCCGTCATTGTCAAACACATAACCAGTAATCGTTACTTTTTCCAGTGCTTTTATCGTATCCGGAGTAGAAGAGGACGCAATAGATCGGCCATTAATAGTGGAAGTTCCCACGTTAAACTGAGGAATGGCCAAGCGTTGCGACGGATCTCCTAATAAGGTAAATTTTCGGTTATTGGTAGACCCAACATTATTACTATTTTTGGACAACCTGAGAATCTCTCCCATTGGTAATCCGGCTCCGTTGCTCGTATCGAAAATTTTGTCAAAAACGCTTTTGGTCAGCCGAAAGTTGCTACTGGAATAAACCGCTCTTACCGTTGTAAATAATGCGATGGCCCCGCCGTCCGGTTTCATGACTGCTACTTCTCCACCCGGAAGATCTGAATGATCATCATATCCGGCAAAAGAACAAGTAGCGGTAATGATGAGTGGAAGTCGTTCAAAATTTTTCCAACTCTCAATATCTTCCACCTGTAGCACTCGTTCCTGTGCCCAGCCACTTGGCCCACCGTGGCCCAGATAATTGGTGACCAATGATCCACGGAAGGCATTTCGATTTAAAGATTGGTTAGCCTGTGGAAACCGAATCCCACCGGAAGTAGTTACTCGTTGAAATGCATCAAATAGTACTTTGTCAACATTAAAATACGCATGTTGTATCGTAGTCGTATCAGCGATTTCGTTGGCTTGATTCGTATGTCGGTTACCGTCACCATCATCTCCGACAAAAAGCAGCTGGTTGCGCCAATCTCTAAAACGTTTTGGGTCAGTATCGTAAAAAATCACTTTGTCAACATATTTATCTGCAGAAAATGCATCTCGTGCCGGTATTCGACCTACAGCAATATCTACCGCACCGCTGAGTAAGGTGTTGCCATCATCTTCTGTTACCAGGGCAAAGTAGTCATCTGCAGGAAATCCGTTAATAGGATCAAGGTGAATATCCGTTTCGTAAACTGGAATATAATTGTCCAGGTTGGGAGAATTTGTGATATTTCGATAATCGTAAGAACCGTCTCCAAACAGTAATAAATACTTGAGATTTTCATCTCGATGGTATACCATGCCCACAAAATCCCGGATGGCGGTAGGGTCTTGTTTTCCTGAAGAAAATTCGTTGTATATCTGATCTATCGGAACGGTAACAACTTCCAGGTTATCAGTTTGACGTCGGTGGTCTGCGAGTCTCTGGGTAGCAGTCTCAAATTCAGGATGATAAACAATTATCATGTCTGCTTTTTTGATAGCGTGAATATTTTGGTTAGCAATTAAACCTACTGCTTCCGCTGAAAGTAATCCATCTTGTTGGTGAAAGGCAATAAAATTTCTAATTGGATTACTTGGAATAATATTCAAACCGAATTTATACGTATTTCCTGAGGTTTCTCCTTTTTGAATACGGGGTCTTAACGGATCTGTAATATCCCAAATCTGGTGGTTAGAATTGATGCCTTGTACTTCGTAAGTTGCGTTGGTGTAATCCCGAACATTGATATCCCGAAAGTCCATTTGATTGCCAGTCATGATCAGGTTTCGTCTGACATTCACCTGAACGTAATCTAAAAAAGCCTCGTTAATCTGTGTCGCATCAGGGGGATTGGTCACCTGAATAATTAGATTATCCTGTGCGGGTTGAAATTTTTTATTAATAATTTTACTATAAGCAAATGCTCTTTCTGGTTCATTCAAGGTGACACCAATCGCGTTGGCACTACGGAAAGTTTCCCCTCCTGCAATCACATTGAAATAAGAAGCGCTAGAAGATCGCAGTGCCATGTGTACGCTGACATCTGCTTCTGCGGAAGTAATAATATTGGGAAATTCAAAATTGTAATTTCTTTCACGTGTAGGATTAAACTGGTCCCCGTACCAGATTTTTCCAGTACCATGACCTCCACGGGCCAAACCTCCCAACAGATTAATTTTGTCTTCTTCAAAACGAGCAAAATCATCAAAAGTCGTAACCGTATAATCAGGTGCTGTTCGGGAATCCTGATTGGCCATCTTTTTTGCTTCTCCACCATTTACTTTGAGGAAATAATAATTGCGGGTATCGTAAGGGTTTTGGGGACGATCGTAGCGGTCATAGGTATCATTGAAATACCACTTATTAGGCCCTTCTCCGTAAAATAGAATATAGTCGTCGCTATCAAAGGAATTATCTCCACCATCAATAATCTGAATATGATTTTCTACCAAGTCATCTTCTCGGAAATCAGCTACAGGTTCAGGGAGAAAACCACCGCCATTTCCGAACAATCGGATTTGACTGGAATTAATATTATCTATATCAATTTTTAAATCATTTTTTAGAAAGTTATAATCCAGTTTATAAACACCATCTTCGGTTACCGCAATCTTATAAACAAGACCATCTTGTAACACCGAATTAGAAGTATTGGGTGGGGGAGGAGGCGTAAAGGTAGCGGCAGCACTGCTATAAGTAACATTCAGACTAAAACTGGTCAATCGCTCAAATTGGCCGTCAGCTGTTTGTCGGATAGGCAATAATTCTACTTGACCAAAATATTGTTTTCTGTCTTTTACAATCATGCTGGTCATCTTGATATCATCCGAAATGACGGAGCCAGCCTCTTCCGAAGTCAGCTGATTAAAAGGTTCGTAGTTGGCACCATTAATTATAGGTGTAAGTGCTCCTTGTCCCGTAACTGGAAAACGAAAGTTGATGACCGGTAAAACCGGATTAGCAGGGTGCTGTGCCGAACCCTCAAATACCCAGTATTTTTTCTCGATCATTCCCAGTGGACTATAAATCTCTGGAGCTGTAGACCAATTAAGCGTTTTCTTCACTTTAAAAACGGAATTTTGGGCAGACAACTGACAAAACATAAAAGCGAAGCAAATAAATAAGCTAAATTTGATTTTCATAATTGAGGTAATATTACATTTGTAAATGTATACGAAGTAATGAAGCAGTTGGATTAACCAGTGCAAACTAAAAACTGTTATCAAAACGTTAATACCTTACTACTATTGTATTTTTATAATGTTATATTGAGCGGTATTTTATATTTTAACAAACATTAATTACTTTATCTGTTCACTGGCCATTCAAAATAAGAAAATGCGAAGACATATCCTGATATTAATGGTATTTTTAACTGGTTTTAGTGTCGTCTATGGACAAGACCCAATATTTAGTCAGTATTATGCGGCACCACTACAATTAAATCCCGCCTTTGCCGGTACAGGTTATGCACCTCAGATATCATTAAATTACCGCAATCAATGGCCTACGCTAAATGCATATGTTACTTATGCGGCCTCTTACGATCAGTATATAGGTCATTTAAATAGCGGATTTGGACTAATGGTTCAAACGGACGATGCCGGAGAAGGGTTGATTAAAACCAATAAGGTAGCTGGGTTTTTCTCTTATCGAATACAAATAAATAAAGAATGGTATGCAAAGTTGGGTGCAGAAATTGCCTGGGTTCAGGGGCGTTACAACTGGAGTGCTTTCTCTTTTGGAGATCAACTTAATAAAGCTACTGGTCCGATTTCGGCAGGTGGAACCCCATTTCCAACCAATGAGATGACTCCGGAAAACCTGAATAATACTTACAGTGATGTATCGGCGGGGATGTTGGTTTATAATAAAATATTTTATGGTGGTTTTTCGATTAAGCATATCAATCGGCCAAACGAGTCTATTACTTTAACCAATCAAAACTTATTTACCGGACTCCCGTATCGCTTTTCAGTGCATGCTGGTGCACAAATTCAGTTGCGGGAAGGCAATAAACGTAAACCCGCAGCGTTTATATCTCCGAACATCATGTTGGTACGTCAAGGAGCTTTCGGCCAACTGAATGCTGGTGCCAATTTAGGGTACGGATCATTTTTTGTCGGCGGTTGGTATCGTCACGGCTGGGAAAATCCAGATGCGGTGATTGCGGTAGCAGGAGTAGAGCAGGGAATATTTAAAATTGGGTATAGCCATGACTTTACGGTTTCCCGATTAGGAAATGCCGGAGGAAGCCATGAAATCTCCTTAAGAATCAAGCCAAGAGAACCAAAACAAGATTTTAACGATTGTTTTCAATTGTTTCGCTGATTTTTTTGCACTTTTGCAGAATCATTATCAAATGATTAGCACGAATATTGTATATTTTCATATTTATCAATATGTGGATGCCATTTTTGTAATTTTAATTTTAAGAATAATTCAATGAAAAAACTGCTCAAGTTAAGTTCAATCCTGCTATTATTAGTTGTCTTTTTGCCTTCCTGTAAGAAAAGTGAGCGATCCGCTACAACCGGCTGGAAGTATAACGACCAAAAATGGGGTGGATTCGAGAAAAAAAGTTATGAAGGTCAGGTTACTGGTCCTAATTTAGTATTAGTTCAGGGTGGTACTTTTACCATGGGAGTAACCGATCAGGACGTGACTTTTGATTGGAACGCAATGCCAAGACGGGTTACCGTTTCTTCCTTTTATATGGATGAAACAGAGGTTGCCAATATCGACTACAAAGAATATCTCTATTGGATCGAACGTGTTTTTGGAGAATCCTACCCAGAAGTATACCTTAATGCACTTCCAGATACACTGGTATGGCGGGAAGAACTGGCTTATAATGAACCTTTCGTAGAGACTTACTTCCGTCACCCATCTTATGATGATTATCCGGTAGTAGGAGTAAACTGGATTCAGGCCAACGAATTTTGTCAATGGAGAACTGATCGTGTGAACGAGGCAGTTCTGATTGAGAGAGGTATTCTGAACGCGAATATGGAACAAAGAGACGAAGAAAACTTTAATACGGAAGCTTATCTGGCAAATAAATATCAAGGAGATGTAAAGAAAAATCTAAAAGATATGAAGACCGGTGGAGAGCGTCCGGTTAAATTCGAAGATGGTATCTTACTACCTTCTTACCGACTCCCAACTGAAGCAGAGTGGGAATATGCAGCCCTTGCGCTGGTAGGTAATATGGCATCAGAGCAGGATGAACGAATTACGGATCGTCGTATCTATCCATGGAGTGGAAATACAGTTCGATATCAAAAAAGAAATAAAGATCAAGGACGAATTCTTGCAAACTTTAAGCGAGGTCGTGGTGATTATATGGGGATGGCTGGAAATCTGAATGACAGGGCCCACATTACCGCTCCGGTAAGAACCTTTATGCCAAATGATTTTGGTCTCTATCACATGGCTGGTAACGTAAATGAATGGACGATGGATCTTTACCGACCCTTAACCAGTATGACATTAAGAGATGTGGAAAATCACGACCTTAACCCTTATCGTGGTGGTAAATTCAAAACCAAAATTATGGATGAGAATGGAGCGCCTGTTGATAAAGATAGTTTAGGACGAATCCGTTACCGCTACGTAGAAGATGACGAGGTAGCAACCCGTGAAAACTATAAGCGTGGTCAGGTTTATAACTATTTGGATGGAGATAAAGAATCTTACGTTTTGTATGATTACGGAAAAACTTCTTTGATCAGTGACAAGTCACGAGTAATCAAAGGTGGTTCCTGGGCAGATCGTGCATTTTGGTTGTCACCAGGTGCCAGAAGATTCAAAGAAGAGGATAAATCAGATCGTACCATTGGTTTCCGTTGTGCAATGACGCGTACGGGTGGACCATCAGGTAATGATGATTCGGGTGGAAACACTTTCAAAACAAAGAAAAGAAAGAAGAAAAAAGGAATGTTTAAATAAAATTGGCAGCCTAGCTAATTCATCCTTTCTAAATATCGAAAAAGTCTCTACATTTGTTGAAAATGTAGAGACTTTTTTATGAGTGCAATATTGAATACCATTTACGGAAAATTACAGAAAGGTGCAGCTTTGGTTACTGACACTAGAAAAATAACAATCGGGTGTATTTATCTCGCATTAAAGGGACCACGATTTAATGGAAATACCTTTGCGGCAGAAGCGTTGGAAAAAGGAGCGGCGGCAGTAGTAGTGGATGAGCAAACGTATCTCATCAACGATAATTGCTTTCTGGTACCAGATGGCTTAAAATTTTTACAAGAACTGGCGCAACACCACCGCAGGCAGTTTTCAATTCCGGTAATTGCGATCACTGGAAGCAATGGAAAGACGACGACCAAGGAATTACTAGCTGCAGTAATGAAGCGTACTTACACCATACATTTCACTCAGGGAAATTTTAACAACCATATCGGGGTACCCTTGACTTTACTCGCTATCTCTAAAGAAATAGAGGTCGCAATTATTGAAATGGGAGCGAACCATCAGGGCGAAATTGCAGCTTTGTGTGAAATTGCCGAACCCACCCACGGAATTATTACGAATATTGGAAAAGCGCATCTGGAAGGCTTCGGTGGATTGGAAGGGGTTAAAAAGGGAAAGTCAGAATTGTATGCCTATTTGGCAAATAATAACGGAGTTGCTTTTATCAATCGAGACGAAAAATATCTGGAAGGGTTAGCAAGTCAAGTAAAACATAAGATTTTTTACGTAGAAAGCGAAAACCCCAATGTAGATGTTGAGGATATTGAAATAAAATTAAAAGAAGTACAGCCTTTTTTAGTAGCTGAATTTTTGTCTGGTCAAAATACCTTGAATACTGTTTTCAGTGCATTGGTAGGAAAATATAACTTTGGGAATATGATGACGGCTATCGCCTTAGGTAAATACTTTAAAGTGCCAGGTCCGGCGATTAAAGCGGCGATTGAGGGATATATTCCCCAAAATAATCGTTCGGAATTAAGAAAAATTGGAACCAATACTTTTATACTAGATGCCTATAATGCCAATCCAACAAGCACGACTGCTGCGTTGGAAAATTTTGCAAAAATAAAAGCTGCCAATAAGGTAATTGTCTTGGGAGATATGCTTGAACTAGGAAAATATAGCCAGGAGGCCCACCGTGAGATGATCGATCAGGTAAGCAGTATGACCACAAGAGCCGTATATTTAGTAGGGGCAAATTACCAGGCAGTTATCCGTTCTTCCGACAAAGTACATACCTACCCGGATGTAGTCGCGCTTAAAAATGATTTAATTTCCAATAAATGGGAAAACACTCTCATACTCTTAAAGGGATCTAGAGGAATCGGTTTAGAAAAACTGTTAACGGTTTTTTCCACTTAGGATAGTTTTTGAAATGCTCGCAACAAACGGCTGGTCATTTCATCCTGACAAGCTGCTTTATAATCTTCGTAAGAGCAGGGAACCATTTCCGTTCGTTTTCCTTTTCCTTTTAGAGGAACTTCCAGCCACCAGCGACCACTCTTATTGCTTTTCCAAAAATGAATCTGATGATCCCTGTTTTTATTTTCTACAATATATTCTATCAGTCCCTGGCTAGAAACGGGATAATCTTTTTTGCGGTTTTTTACTCCTTCAATAAAATACCAGATGAGCTGTGCAATTGTTTTGGCAGTTTGTAGCTGAGAATCTTTTTCGTGATGATATCCATAGAATCCAATAGAAGTCAATCGATCACTTAACCCTGCGTAACGGCAGAGTTGACATGCCTCTTCGGAGAAAAAACCGCTGGGAGAGGAATCTTCCTGGGCGGGAGCTTCCAGAGATTTTAATGCTGCGATATTAAAGGTTAACAAATCTGCATAACGAATTAATGGTTCGGTTTCTGTTATATTACTTCGAATTTCACCAAGTCTAAGGAGCTCGTGGTTTGCTTGTGAAAGGTCAGAGACCAACTTAGACGAAGTAAAATGAGATTGGTAGCCCAGGATGCCCAAGTTGAACAGCGTGGGTTTTTTCTTTTCAGTTAAGATATTTAGGTAACAATTATCTTTTTTTTCATTTTTTGAAACGTTTAACCGAATTTTTTCATCTACAATTGCCAAATTTACGTACTTACGTAAGTGGTAAGATTGATAATGTGGAACCGAATGCTCAATATCACGACCTAGAATTAGCGGAACAATATTACTATCCAACAATTCTTTAATCACAGGGATAAGAAAAGAATGATTTTTATTTCTGATATTACCTAAATCGGCCACTCTGAATGATCGAAATGGAAATTCAAGCTTATAAAGTTCTTTTCGAACGGCATTGGCCTCATTTTGATTTAATCCAATGATAGCAATTTGTACTCTTTCCAAAGGGGGAATTGTCTTCCAGTGAAAAATCATTTTCCGACCGAATTGAGTACGGGAATAGGATTTTGTAGGAGTAAATTCATCAATTGAAAGTGGGCTAAGCCAATTCTCTAGCATATTTTTTTGGTTTATATGTTTTAAGTTTTATATGGAATAAAAAAGTGAAATATAATAGAAAATATTCGTTACTTTCTAATAAATATAGAGTCATAAGCGCAACAACAAAGGTATGAAAGCGTAACAGTTGTATTAAAAATGTGCGTTTAGTTACTGAATAACTTACTTCAAATCAGTAAGAAGCACATTAAAAAAATATTTTATTGATTTAATTGGGTCTTTAGCAAAGATATCTTTAAAAAAAATCAGCAAATATTTGTACCATGGAAAAAATTAAATACTTTTGCATCTGTATTACATCATTTATAATAAGATATTATTCACCTATTTTTTAATCATCAAAGTAAAAACCCTATGACAAGGAAAATTTTAACTTTAATAATGTTCGTATTGGGTACTGCGTTGTTTTCTCAAGCAACTGCTCAGACTCCTGCGAGCAACCTGAAAATTAACGCCAAGCCCAAAAATATGTGGGAATTGGGTATTAATGTTGGTCACACCGCACTTACCGGTGACGTTGACTGGAATTCCAGCTTCGGTGCCGGCCTCCATATACGTAAGGCGATCGACTACATGTTTTCACTTCGTGTTGACGCGAACTATTATCAATTTAGAGGTGAGGAAAATGACGATAGAAGAGCTGCTGATGGTCGCCTATGGGCTAATCTAAGCGGTACTGGAGGATTTGGTGATAATTGGAAGCCTGTTTATGAAACCAGATTATTTAGTGGAGACGTAAATTTAGTTGCAAGTCTAAATAACTTTCGTACTAATAGAAACAAGAAACTAAACCCTTATGTATTCATTGGTGGTGGTATTTCTAGTATTGAAGCTATTGCCATTGATGGTGATAATGAATTTGACGTATCGGAAGAAGGCTTTGACGATGCTTGGGAAATTTCTGCACACTACGATGCTGGTTTGGGATTAGGTTTCCGTTTATCAGATAAAGTAAGCCTAAGCTTAGAACATAAGATGTTTAGAGTGGTTGGTCGTGGTGGTGATCTACTGGATGCTGCTGAAAGAACTGGCAGTGGTTTTACTCCAAAAGATGATCTTGCTCATTACACAAACCTACGTTTAGGAATTTCTTTAGGTAAGAAAGACGAAAAGAACGTTCCATTATGGTGGGCTAGCCCAATGGATGAGTTATCTGAAGATTTAGCAGAAGTTAAATCTCGTCCTATGCTTGATCTAACCGATACTGACGAAGATGGTGTTATCGATATGCTCGATAAGGAAGAAAACACTGAAAAAGGTTGTCCTGTAAATACACGAGGAGAAACTTTGGATAGTGACGGTGACGGTATTGCTGACTGTAAGGATGAAGAAAATTACTCTCCTTCTGGTTACGAAATCGACTCTAAAGGTGTGGC